>ERZ1034973.1929-NODE-1929-length-11159-cov-6.614733_pt1 | contig 11159 bp, 7 predicted proteins | sample MGYA00520686_ERZ1034973 | MGnify/ENA primary metagenome ERZ1034973 (study PRJEB33766, sample SAMN09781775) | gut metagenome | biome: gut microbiome | host: Homo sapiens | place: Madagascar | study: EMG produced TPA metagenomics assembly of the PRJNA485056 data... | reverse complement strand
AATACACTTGGAAACCTTGTAAACAGAACTGTTTCTATGACAAACAAATACTTCGGTGGAACAGTAGAAGATAAGGGTGTTGTAGAAGATGTAGATGCAGAACTGAAAGCAGTTGTAGAGAATGCTTCTAAAGCAGTTGATGCTAAGATGGCAGACCTCCGCGTTGCCGATGCGATTACAGAAATCTTCAATCTGTTCAAACGCTGCAATAAATATATTGATGAGACAACTCCTTGGGTACTCGGAAAAGATGAATCCAAGAAGGATCGCCTTTCTACAGTACTTTGGAATCTGATCCAGAGCATTTCTGAAGGTGCAAGACTTCTTGAATCTTTTATGCCTTCTACAAGTAAGAAGATCCTTGAGCAGCTTGGTAACGGACATGTAACAGAGAAACCGGAGATCCTGTTCCAGCGAATGGATCTCGAAGAGGTTATGAAGAAAGTTGAAGAACTTCATCCGAAGGTAGAAGAAAAGAAAGAGGAAGAAGCTGTTATCGACATTGAGCCGAAAGATGAGATCACATTTGAGCAGTTTGGAGCAATGCAGTTCCAGGTTGGAGAGATCATTGCATGTGAGGCTGTAAAGAAATCCAAAAAGCTTCTCTGCTCTCAGGTAAAAGTTGGAAGCCAGGTAAAACAGATCGTATCCGGAATCAAAGCACATTACACACCGGAAGAAATGGTTGGTAAGAAAGTTATGGTTCTTGTAAACCTGAAACCGGCGAAGCTGGCAGGTGTACTTTCAGAGGGAATGCTGCTTTGTGCAGAAGATGCAGAAGGAAATCTTGCACTGATGACACCGGAAAAAGAAATGCCGGCAGGAGCAGAAATCTGTTAATTAAGATGTTTGAAAATTCAGACAATTAAAATAAAAGCAAGGAATAAATAAAAAATACAAAAAAATCTAATAAATATATTGACAAATAGGATGCCGAATGTTATTATATAACCATCAAAGAGAGAAAGAAATCTCCCAAAGATATTTAACTAAGAAGGCAAAAGTAGCAGATGCCTGATTAGATTAAAAATACAAGTTCAACAGGAGGTCAGTCCCATGGACAGTATAGTTTCAGATTTTTATCAATATGTCAGTGGTATGATGAGTGAAGGTTCCTGTGAAGAAAGAGACCTTTGCCAAGCGTAAAAGTCCAGTAGAAAGAAAAGAAGATCAAAGATCGGAGAGTACGGAAACTGGAAGCAAAGAGAAAAAGATGAATCACTCATAGATGTATTGAATAAAAATACCGCATATAACATAGAATGAAAAATGTGTAAAGAAACATTGAAAGGACATGTTATAATCTCAGATTTGTTATAAAAGCAGGAATGACTTGACAGAAGATTTAATACATAAAGTATTGAATGGATATGAAAATCATTCAAGTGATAAAATAACAGACGACAAAGGTCTCACAGGAACGTAGAATCGCGAATAATCTCCGATACAAAATATAAAATTATAATAATAATACAATTAAATAACACTAAAAATGCACTTTCAAAAGGAATTGAAGGTGCATTTTTTTGACATTACAGACCTCATATGGTAGAATAATGAAAGAGTATCGGCTAGTGCCTAATGGACACATTCAGACCAAAACTAATATTTCAATGACAATGAGGTGAGTACAGTGGATAAGTATGAATATAAGTTAAAGACAGAAGAGATGCTGGAACTTATGGAAGATGGAGAATACAGAAAAGCAGCGGCAGCAGCAGATCTGATTGACTGGAAGCGTGTCCGTAACGCAGGGATGCTGATGAATGTCAGTGATATTTATGAAAAAACAAAAGAGTATCAGAAGAGCTATGATGTGATGAATCTTGCATATCGCCGTTCTGAAGGAAGCCGCAAGGTGATCTATAAGTTATGTTCTCTTGCAATTAAGACAAAGAATATAGATGAAGCAATCGACTATTATGACGAATTTATCCAGATTGCACCGAAAGATCCGAACAGGCATATCCTTAGATATCAGATCTTAAGAGCGCAGAGAGCGCCGATCGAACAGCAGATTGAGGCTCTGGAGGAATTTAAGAAGGCAGAATATATTGAAGAGTGGGCTTATGAACTGGCGAAGCTTTATCGCGAAGCAGGTATGATGACAGAATGTCTGGAAGAGTGTGATGATCTGATCCTCTGGTTCAGCGAGGGTAAGTATGTTTATAAGGCAATGGAACTGAAGATGCAGTATAAGCCATTGTCACCATCGCAGCAGCAGAAATATGATCACAGATATGAGAAGCTTTCTTCAGAGACAGAAGAAATACCGGATCTGACTTCCTATTTAGGAGAAGACGAGGAAAAAGATTCTGCGTCAGAAGGAGCCGAAGCACTTGGAGATACAAGATCAATCGGGCTGACAGAGCAGCCGATGATGGAGAACGACAGTACTTCCGATGTGATTGACACGGATGCGGTTACTTTGGAAGCGGCAGAAGAGCCGGATGCCGAAGTAGAAAATCAGGAAGAAGCAGGAGTAGAAACAGCAGAAGTTATAGAAGTTTCCGAGGATGAGTCAGAAGTTCAGCCGGCAACGGTAGAGACAAGTGGAGATAAGAGAACACTTAGCAAAGATACTGCTTCCATACCGATTGTCAGTAAGAATCCGGTAAAACCAGTCAAGAAGAAACTTGGAGATACGATGCGGTTAGATGAAGCTCTGCAGCAATTACTCAATCCGAAACCGGAAGTTCAGGCAGAACCGGGAGAAGAAGTCGAACCGGATATGACAGATCTGGAAGAGGATATTGCAGCAATTGAGGATGTAGAAGATCTTGAGATCGTGAATCAACTGACAGAAGAGAAGAAAGCTGAGGAAGCCAGTAAAGAACGAGTGGTTCCATCAGGGATGAAAGAACTGATACCGGAACCGGAGACAGAAGAAGAGCTTATAGAACAGGCAGTGGAGGAGACTTCAGAAGATGTCCCAGAAGATGCAGTTGCTATAGAAGCAGGAGAAGCGGAACCGGAAGAAGTTCTTGAAGTAGAAGAAGCAGAACCGGAAGAGGAAGAAATCCTTGAAGTAGATGCAGCTGAGTCAGAAGATCTGACAGATGAATCAGAAGATTTGTCTGAGGTGGAGGAACTGATCTCAGAAACTGAAGTTGTCAATGATGAAGATGATTCAGAAGGAGCAGCAGTAAGAGAGACTATGGACAATAAAAATAATGAAGAACCAATTTTATCACCAGAGATACAGAAACTGATTGATGAGATTGAAGGTGTTATTCCGGAAGAGGAAGAAGTAGATGCAACAGTAAGTTCAGAAGAAGTTCTTGAGGTAGAAGAAGAACCACATGAAAATATGGGAGAGCTTGCGGATGATCTCAGACTCGGTGAGGATGAGTACGAAGATTATGATGCGTATGACTGGGATGATGCAGAAGAGTTTGACGAAGACGATGTTTTAGATGATTATGAAGAGTCTGATGACGATTTGTTGGATGATTATGAAGAGTCTGAAGACGATCTGCCGGATGATTATGAAGACGCTGATGATGATCTGTTCGGTGAGGAAGAAGGATATGATGATCTGGATGCCTATGGTTATGAAGAAGACGATGAGGATGATGAAGTAATCAATCCAAGAGATCTTTTCACAGCAGAAGATAAGATTTCAGATGATGATCTTCTTGGTCTGAATTCTTATGAAGAAGTGCCAAATTTTGAAGATGAATTCAGCGTGAATCCAGCGCATAGTGAGGAACCGGATGACAGAGAGATTCCGGATGAAGATGACGGAATTGATATCATGTCTGCGACGACACCATTGAGCCGTAAAGAGACTGCAAAATTGATCGCAACAGGTAAGACATCACCATTACCGTTAGATGAGATTGCAGATGCAATGTCTGATACAGGATTTATTGTACACGGTCGTTATGATCTTGAAACACAGAGTGGAATCGGTACAAGAGCAGGACTTACAGAGGAACAGAAAAAACTCTTCTCTTATTTTGTACCTGTGCGTGGTATGAGTGAGCAGCTGGTAGATGTACTTGAGCAGGATAAGAACTGTACAAACCGCAAAGGAACTTCCAGAACAGGAAACCTTCTGATTATTGGAAATAAAGGAAATGGAAAGACAGTCCTCGCTGTTGATGTTGTAAAGGCAATTCAGAAGCAGCGTGACATCCGTCAGGGCAAGGTTGCGATTGTAACAGGAGAGTCACTGAATAAGAAGAGAATCGGAGACATTTTCCGTAAACTGTACGGCGGTGCACTGATCATTGAAAAAGCCGGACAGATGAACGAAAAAACACTCGCCAAGCTGAACAAAGCAATGGAGCAGGATACAGGAGAACTTTTAGTAGTTCTTGAAGAGCAGAGAAAACCACTGGACAGACTTCTTTCTTCCAACAGAGAATTCAGAAGAAAATTTACTTCCAGACTTGAAGTGCCGATCTTTATTAATGATGAGCTTGTAACATTTGGACAGACTTATGCTCAGGAGAATGGTTACAGAATCGATGAGATGGGAATTCTTGCACTGTACAGTAAGATTGATTCTTTACAGAGAGAAGATCATGCAGTAACAGTAGCAGAAGTGAAAGAAGTGATGGATGATGCGATCGCTCATTCACAGAAAGCTTCCGCAAAGAAGCTCGTGAAGAGAGTATTTGGAAAGAATACAGATTCTTCCGACAGAATTCTGCTTTCAGAGAAAGATTTCAACATTTAATGACATATATTTGTTAAGAATTAATAGACAGTCAGTAAAACGACTGTCTATTTTTGTGCAATAATACATTTTCTCTTTCTTTTTTATACAGTATCAAGTATAATAAAACTATAGTGTTCAAGGGGAGAATGAAACTTTGTTACCAATTGAAAGATTCGGTAATGTGCCTTGATCTATAAGAAATTGTATGGTTTTTAAATCATTACAATCAGGAATATATTTGAGCAGTGAGGTGGCTTTATGGTTAAGAAAAACAGCACGAAGACGAAAGTGCAGCCTTATGAGATCGGAGAACTTGACCATTATCTTTTTGGGCAGGGAAATCATTATGAGATTTATAAAAAGATGGGTGCCCATGAGGTGACAAAGAACGGAAAAAGAGGAGTATATTTTGCGGTATGGGCTCCTCATGCAGTAAACGTTTCTGTAATCGGAGAGTTTAATGACTGGGATGAGACGAAAGATAAGATGAAGAGAGGAGAGCCTCTCGGAATATACACATGCTTCGTTCCGGAGGCGAAGAAAGGGGATTTGTATAAGTTCTGTATAGAGACACAGGCGGGTGAGAAGATCTATAAAGCAGATCCATTTGCTAATTATGCAGAGCTCCGACCGGGAACAGCATCTAGAATCACAGACATTTCTAATCTGAACTGGTCAGACAGTAAGTGGATGGCAGCTCGTGAGAAGTGGGATAACAAAGAAGAACCAGTGTCTATTTACGAAGTGCATATGGGTTCATGGATGAGACATCCCGGAAGAGAAGATGAAGGATTCTATACATATCGTGAGTTTGCAGAAGCAATTACAAAGTATGTAAAAGAGATGGGATATACTCATGTTGAGTTGATGGGAATCGCAGAGCATCCGTTTGATGGTTCCTGGGGATATCAGGTAACCGGATATTATGCACCAACTTCACGCTATGGAACACCGGAAGATTTTGCATATATGGTAAATTATCTTCATAAGAATAATATCGGTGTTATTCTTGACTGGGTACCGGCGCATTTCCCGAAAGATGCACATGGTCTGGCAGATTTTGACGGAACACCGACATTCGAATATCCAGATCCGAGAAAGGGTGAGCATCCTGATTGGGGAACAAAGGTTTTCAATTATGAAAAACCGGAAGTTTCTAACTTCCTTCTGGCGAATGCATTGTTCTGGGTTGAACATTATCATGTAGACGGACTTCGTGTAGATGCAGTGGCATCTATGCTGTATCTGGACTACGGAAGAGAAGATGGACAGTGGATTCCGAATAAATTTGGCGGAAATGAGAATCTTGAGGCGATTGCATTCTTTAAACATTTGAATTCTGTAGTTTGCGGAAGAAATAAAGGCGTTATGATGATTGCAGAAGAGTCTACAGCATGGCCGAAGGTGACAGGATCTCCTGAGGATGACGGACTTGGATTTACTTTGAAGTGGAATATGGGATGGATGCATGACTTTACAGAATATATGAAACTGGATCCTTATTTCAGAAAAAATGCACATCATATGATGACATTTTCTATGGAATATGCATATTCAGAGAACTATATTCTTGTACTTTCTCATGATGAGGTTGTTCATCTGAAATGCTCCATGTTGAATAAGATGCCGGGAGAAGGATGGGATAAGTTCCGCAACTTGAAGGTGGCATACGCATTTATGATGGGACATCCTGGAAAGAAGCTTCTCTTTATGGGACAGGAGTTCGCACAGCTTCGTGAGTGGAGTGAAGAGAGAGAACTGGATTGGTTCCTTCTTGCAGAAGAACCGCATCAGCAGATTCAGAACTGGTATAAAGATTTGCTTCATCTTTATAAGAAGAATAAGGCATTGTATGAGTTGGATAATGATCCGAAGGGATTTGACTGGATCAATAAGGATGATATCTTCCGGAGTATTTTCAGTTTCACAAGACATTCAAAAGATGGTAAGAAAAATCTGCTCTTTGTATGTAATTTTACACCGGTAGACAGACCAGATTACCGTGTTGGTGTTCCGAGAAGAAAGCAGTGTAAGCTTGTTCTTAACAGTGATGAGACAAAATACGGTGGATCAGGAGAAGAACGCCCATTGGTTTACAAGCCAGAGAAACAGGAATGTGATGGTCAGAAATATTCCTTTGCATATCCTCTTCCGGGATATGGTGTGGCAGTATTTGAGTATTAAGTTGTATAGTATAATGTTTTCCACGAATAGATGGAATAGGAATTAGACATACATTAATTTGCCCCTGCATAGATTGTAAAAAATAAACTATGCAGGGGCTTTTCTATGAGAGAATATATTGAGGAGCGTGCAGTGGAAATTGCAAATTATATTATAGAAAATAATGCGACAGTGAGACAGACAGCAAAACAGTTTCGGATTAGTAAGAGTACGGTGCATAAGGATGTCACAGAACGTCTGCTTCAGATCAACCCATCACTGGCTCATGAAACACGTAAGGTTTTAGACACCAACAAATCAGAACGTCACATCCGGGGAGGGCTCGCTACCAGAGAAAAATATTTACACTTGCATGCTTCCAATTATTGAAGTTAATGTTACAATAAAAGTGGATATTCAATCAGAAACACGGACATTGAGAGGAGACTGTTCGAATGCGGGTGGCAATCGTTGAAAGGGATGAAAAAGTATTAGAAGAACTGAAAAAAGGTTTAAAACGCGTAGATCCGAATTACGAGTTGGTGGGGATTGCAGGGAATGGACAGTCTGCATATGAGATGATAACAGTTATGCAGCCAAATCTTGTTATCATGGACATTGGGCTTCCGCGGATGAATGGGTTAAATCTTTTGAGAAAATTACGCACGGAAGGACGTGAGTTCCGTGTGATTATTATAACAAAGGATGAAGATTTTCAACAGGCAAAGCAGGCAATCGATCTGGGGGTGGACGGATATTTAGTACAGCCGTTCCGGCCGATGGAGCTTAAGAAGGCATTAAGCCGTATTCATGAAAAAATCAGGAATGAATATTGGATGCAGGCTTCTTTTACTGTTGAAAATGTTCTGTTAAGCTGTAGATATGGAGAAATTATATCGAATCAGAAGTTAAATGAAATGACTATCCGGAGATTTGGTTTTACAGTGGATGACCCGGGATATCTATTTACGGTTTCAATGGCAGACGAATACGAGGAGCAGAAGGAAAATGTACGTGGATTTCTCGAAGAAATCTGTAGACGTGAGTGTGGATTTTCGGCATCTGTTATATGTTCGGATCGATGGAAACAGGTGTATCTGATCATTTACCGGGTACGTGAAGCAAGGAACTGGAAAGAATATTTTCAAGAAAATGTGGTTACTGGGTTATGTAGGAATTTTCCGGGGACAATTATTTGTGTATGGATAGAGACAAAACAGCTGATAAAGCTGGAAGAGGCAATGATTCAGACAGAGAGTCTTATGGAATGGAATCTTCTTCAGCCACGAGGAGTTCTGATCTGTCAGCAGATAGTTGAGAAATTTGAAGTTGTTCCGGTGCATTATCCGGTAGAATTAGAACAACGAATGCGAGAAATGATTTTCGATGAAAACAAGAAAGGAATTGCCAGACAATTTCAACTTGTTTGTGAGGAAATGAAAAGAGAAAAATATTTTCCAAAAGAAATAAAATACAGTATCATTCGTTTTTGCATGGCGGCTGGATTAAATTATAGAAATTATGGCGGGGAGATTGACGAAACAGAAATCCTGAGTCTTATGCAGCAGATTACCTGTGCCATCAGCTGGAAACAGATAGAGAAAGCGATTCAAGGCTTGGAACGGATGCTATCATATGAGCATAAATTTGAGCAGTACAGTACGCTTATTCAAAAAGCAATGGAAATTATAAGAAAAGAATATGACAGTGGTATTACATTGGAAGAAGCAGCGAGCCAACTTTATGTATCGGAAGAATACTTGAGTTCTCAGTTTAAGAAGGAAACAGGATATAATTTTACAGAGACTGTGAGGAAATACAGGATAGAAAAAATAAAGGAGCTTCTCAGGACAACAAAATATAAGATGAATCAGATTGCGGGGCTTGTCGGTTACTCTGATCCCAAATATATGAGTAAGGTGTTTAAAGAGGAGGAAGGAATTTTACCGACGGAATACAGACGTAACTCCAATGGGATTTCATAATCAGGAGTAATTTCATATTGCTTACAGAAAAAAGTAGAGAATAAGAGGCATATTTAATTAAAAAAATACACTTTTATAAAAAATTTCACCCTTTTGAATATAAAAAATGTGCTATGATATATGTGAAAAATGAAAAGGATTTCATAGCCGTTAAGGCAGAAAGAGGTGAAAAGAATGAGCACAATGAACATTACTTTCAAACACCCGGATGAGATCATTGATTTCTTGAAAACAGTATGTAAATTTGACTTTAACATGGACATGAGAAGAGGACGGGCAGTAGTAGATGCGAAGTCATTACTTGGAATCATGAATCTGGGATTGAATAACGTGATTGAACTGCAGATGTATGCAGACGATTGCACAGAACTTGAAAGACAGCTAGAAAGATTTGCAGCATAAAATGGAACATAAAAATAGGATGTCGGGCATTTGTTCGGCATCTTTTTTGATATATTATACCCATAACAGTGGATACATAGAATGCGCACTGCGGTGTACGCTGTAGGTGTCGCAAGCGACCACCGCAGGCGTAAGAGGGTGCCGAGGCACATTCTTTGTTCTGGATAGATCAGAAGGGGAATAATTACCGTGTATAGTAATAGAAATTGTGGATAAGATTTTATTTTACATAAACAAATACTTGTAAATCAACGATTACTCTACTATAATGAAGAACAGAAAAATATATAGATAAAGCAAGTAGTTTTAATTGGATTTTACAGGAGGAAAGATTTGAAGAAAGAATTAGTAATTGTCCTTGACTTTGGTGGACAGTATAATCAGCTGGTTGCCAGACGTGTCAGGGAATGTAATGTATATTGCGAGATTTATTCTTATAAGACAGATATTGAAAAGATCAAAGCAATGAATCCGAAAGGAATCATTCTCACAGGCGGACCGAACAGCTGTTATGAGCCGGATTCACCGACTTATTCAGAAGAACTGTTCAAGCTTGGAATTCCGGTTCTCGGACTTTGCTATGGCGCACAGCTGATGTCTCATGTACTTGGTGGAAAAGTTGAGCGTGCAGATGTAAGAGAATACGGTAAGACAGAAGTTATTATTGATAAAAAAGACTCCAAAGTATTTGAGGGTGTTTCAGAGACAACAACATGTTGGATGAGCCATTTTGATTATATTTCAAAGATTGCTCCGGGATTTGAAATTACAGCACACACTGCTGACTGTCCGGTTGCAGCAGCTGAGAACGCAGCTGAGAAACTGTATGCAATCCAGTTCCATCCAGAAGTACTTCATACAGTAGAAGGAACAAAGATGATCAACAACTTTGTAAAAAATGTATGTGAATGTGCAGGTGACTGGAAGATGGATGCTTTTGTTGAGAATACAATTGCAGAGATCCGCGAGAAGGTTGGAAACGGAAGAGTATTGCTCGCATTGTCAGGTGGGGTTGACTCTTCAGTGGCAGCAGGACTTCTTTCCAAAGCCATTGGAAAACAGCTTACTTGTGTATTCGTAGATCACGGACTTCTTCGTAAAAATGAAGGAGATGAAGTTGAGGCAATCTTCGGACCAGAAGGACAGTTTGACCTGAACTTTATCCGTGTAAATGCGCAGGAAAGATATTATAACAAACTTGCAGGCGTTACAGAGCCAGAAGCAAAACGTAAGATTATCGGTGAAGAATTCATCCGTATCTTCGAAGAAGAAGCAAAGAAGATCGGTACTGTTGAATTCCTTGCACAGGGAACAATTTATCCGGATGTGGTAGAAAGTGGTCTTGGCGGAGAATCCGCTGTGATCAAATCTCACCACAATGTAGGAGGACTTCCGGATTTTGTAGATTTCAAAGAAATCATTGAGCCGCTTCGTGATCTTTTCAAAGATGAAGTTCGTAAAGCAGGACTTGAGCTCGGACTTCCTGAAAGACTCGTATTCCGGCAGCCATTCCCAGGACCGGGACTTGGAGTACGTATCATCGGCGAAGTAACAGCTGAGAAAGTTCGTATCGTTCAGGATGCAGATGCTATTTATCGTGAAGAGATTGAAAATGCCGGACTTGATAAGACAATTGGTCAGTATTTTGCAGCACTTACGAATATGAGAAGCGTTGGTGTTATGGGTGATGAGAGAACTTATGATTATGCTGTAGCTCTTAGAGCCGTTAATACGATTGATTTCATGACTGCAGAGGCAGCGGAGATTCCGTATGAAGTTCTGAATAAAGTGATGAGCAGAGTTATAAATGAAGTTCGTGGAGTGAATAGAATATTCTATGATCTGACGAGTAAGCCACCGGGAACGATTGAGTTTGAATAGTTGACGCTAAGCTGTAAAGCCTTTATCTATAAGGGTTTTACAGCTTTTCCTTTATAGAA
>ERZ1034973.1927-NODE-1927-length-11168-cov-58.021776_pt1 | contig 11168 bp, 13 predicted proteins | sample MGYA00520686_ERZ1034973 | MGnify/ENA primary metagenome ERZ1034973 (study PRJEB33766, sample SAMN09781775) | gut metagenome | biome: gut microbiome | host: Homo sapiens | place: Madagascar | study: EMG produced TPA metagenomics assembly of the PRJNA485056 data... | reverse complement strand
TATATATATAATATAAAATAATTACTTATAATTTGTAACCACAGAAAGAGTAACTATCCCGAAAAAAACTGAATACTGAATACTGAACACCCTACCTGTAAGGTCAAAAGCTTTGAAACCTCAAGAAGTTGCGCAACGTGGAGAAGCTTTTTCGGATTATTTACCTTTTGACTTTGAACTGCTCCATCCATCATAATAATTGCTACTTTTGTTTGGTAACCTACCCTTAACCTTGCCCTTGCAAGTAACCTGCCCATACTTATCTCTATAGACGGTGGTACCTGTATTTCCTGAATGTTTGGTGATGCTAGAACCTGTTTTCTTGCCATACTTATCACGATAAGTGGTAGAAGTCGTTCTGGAAGAGAACAAGCCATGACTTGTTGTACTGGTGCTGGTACCTGTTTTTTGCCCATACTTATCCTTGTAAACCGTAGTATTTTTGCCGAAAGCGTGGGTCTTACTTTCTGATGTTCCAGTAATTTGCCCATACTTGTCTTTATACACAGTCACACTCTTGCCACCTCTTATCGTCGTTTCTGCAATACCCAGGTTCTCACCATACTTGCCACGGACAGTCTCTTTGACTGTCTGAGCATCAATACAGGAACTTAGTCCTGCGAATATAAGGAATGCCAAATATTTCTTCATACAATGCATTTTATTAAGTTAGCGGACAATTCTATCCGTATTTTGCCGGTAAAGATACAAAAAATATAGATATGTTGAATGTTATTTCTAAGATTTCGACTATAAAAGTACAACTTTTCCGTGTTTTCTATCTGTACAGCAACACAAAGCCCTCTATGATGCCTTTCGAAAGCATGTAGCGTACTGCTAAAGGCCAAAGAAAACTAAAAATACTCTGAAAATTTGTCAGTTAGCCTAATATTCATTTACTTTGCATTTTGAATATTAACTAAATAGATAAGATTATGCCGGATTTTTCAGACACAGAGCGTCGACTTATCGATTTATTGAAGGTCGGAGTGAAATTTAAATTTGATGGTGTGGAGTATACTGTTTCCCAACCATCGTGTAAACCAATTGTAGTTAAGGGTGAGTGTAAGACCGATGTTTATGTGCAGACTTCTAGTGCTAATGGGGATAGAGTTTTCAAGATTTCTGTAAAGCAACAGAATGCTGATTTTCTTGAAAACAAGATAAGCCATGAAAGAGCAGTGGAGATTTTTGGTTCACATGCTGATGAAATTATTATGCAAGCCACAGAAAGCATTAAAGATAACTTTTTAAAAACTCCTATCATTTATTTTGTACGCAAAGGTCGTACAGATGCAAAATCTATTACTTTGGGATGGAGATTTGAATTTGTGAATAAATCTGGAGGAAAACTTTCTTCTTCAATGCAGCTTAATACTCAACAAATAGTTGATGTCTATAGTGGTACATCTTTGCCTGATGACAAGAAAAATGCAAAAGTCAATGGGGAAAAAGTTATAGATAGCGGCATCGCAGATTTTATTTTGGTTGTTGATCAAGATAAGAATATGACTATTGAAGATTTTGAAAAAGGTCTTATGACAATTGAAAAATTTGTCGAAACAGAAAAGCCAACTATTTATTTCGTCTGCAAGGCTCTAAATTATAGAGTAGAGAAAGACAAGTGGGAAGGTAACCGATATCTGTCTGTCTATGTTGATTGGCATATTAAAAATGCCAAACTGGTGGGAGAGTTGCGTTTTGACGAACCTCTCCACCATAAAGGCAAAGAAGTTGGTAACAAAGTCCGTAATCTCTTGGCAGAACTAGGCATAAATGCTGATAGCTTTTTAAGATTGAGGGATGTTATTGATCCGTCTATTCCTGTTTTCGGATAACAGCACAAAGCCTTGGAAGAGATATGAGTGTGTTACTATATAAACGTAAATAGTTCATTGTAAACTCTTCTGAATCTTGGTTGAAGAATACCCCTAGAGGGCTTAGGCTTGACATACCTGCACGCTTGAGGTATTCTCTTCCAAAGGTTCTTCTCAATGTTGATGTTGTAAACAACACCTCGCCTCTTAGATAATTTTGGCTTACTTGCTTAAGTAAAACATTGATTCTTTGTATGGAGTATACACATTTCTTCTTGGAAATGAAACAGTGTTCCTCCAGAGATGGTTTACCCAACTCTTGATAGATTTTATTCACCTTTTCTTCTGTCTCATCAGAGAAATTAACCTGATAATATCTATCAGTTGATGATTCTTTGTAGAGAATTCCACCAGACATTATATCTTTCCAGTGTAGAGCTAGGATATCGTTAGCTCTCATCCCCGTCATAAAGCCTATTAAGACAAACAGTCCCATCTTGTAATGTTTGTCTTCTATGAGGTGTTCTATTATATTTTCTGCCTCAATCCATTCTAAGTAATCTCGTTGTTTCATTGCGCTAAATATTTTAAATTCGTCTGCAAATGTACAGATAAAACTGCACATAACCAAGAAAATAGTACAGATATATCTGTACATTAACAAAGTTTTGTATATTTATGTCTGTACAGTACCAGTTTTTTAGTTATTTTTGCAATACAAACATTTAAAATTATGAGTTTACGTATAAAAGAAGTTTTAAAAGAAAAGGGTATTTCTGTAATCCAACTTTCGGAAAAGATGGGTGTAACACGAAGTGCTTGCTATCAATACATCAATGGAAATCCTACTGCAGAATGCCTGGAAAGAATTGCTTTGGCATTAGATGTTGAGATTGGAGAGTTGTTTGATATCAAAAAAGATAAAAAGGAAAGTTAGATATGAATTTAATAAGTTTATTTTCCGGGGCAGGTGGATTGGACCTCGGTTTTCATAAAGCTGGTTTTAAAACAGTTGCGGCAAATGAGTTTGATGCCAAGATTTGCCCCACTTTCCGTGCCAATTTCCCCAATGTTCATCTCATTGAGGGAGACATCCGGAAGCTGTCGCCTTCGGATTTCCCGGATGATATTGATGGTATCATCGGCGGTCCTCCTTGCCAGTCTTGGAGCGAAGCGGGTTCGCTGAAGGGAATCAATGACGCACGAGGACAGCTCTTTTATGATTACATCCGCATATTGAAGGATAAGCAGCCGCTCTTCTTCGTGGCTGAGAATGTATCAGGAATGATGGCTGCCCGCAATGCAGAGGCTGTTAAGAACTTCCTGGCTCTCTTCGATGAGGCAGGATATGATGTGAATCTTCAGATGTTGAATGCCAACGATTTTGATGTTCCTGAAGACAGAGACCGAGTATTCTATGTTGGTTTCAGAAAAGATCTGGGCATCAAGGAGTTTATTTATCCTACGCCGCAGAGCCATCGCCCTACGCTTCGTGAGGCAATCTGGGACTTGAAGGATTCGGCTATTCCTGCCAAGGAGAAGAATCATAGCAATGGGGATGCATGCAAGGTGCCAAACCACGAATACTTTATAGGTGCATTCTCACCTATCTTCATGTCGAGAAATAGAGTAAGAGCATGGGATGAACCAGGATTTACGGTACAGGCTAGCGGTCGCCAGTGCCAGCTCCATCCTCAGGCACCGAAGATGATTAAGGTAGAGAAGAATCTTCAGAAGTTTGTGCCTGGTAAGGAACACCTCTATCGCCGTATGACGGTAAGAGAAGTAGCTCGGGTTCAGACATTCCCTGATGATTTCAAGTTTATCTATACCGATGTGAATATGGGTTATAAGATGATTGGCAATGCCGTGCCGGTGAATCTTGCCTATCATATGGCAAAGCAGATTAAGTGGACGCTTGAGTCACGGGGAATCAAGAGCAAGATGGCATAGGAGTATTTTTTATAGGAGGTCGCAATATGAAAGTAGTTTCATTCTTTTCGGGATGTGGTGGCTTGGATTTAGGTTTTGAACAAGCTGGTTTTGAGGTTGTTTGGGCAAACGACAACGACCCCGCAGTGAAGGAAACCTATCTCCTGAATCATCCGGGCACATATCTTTGCCAAAAGGATATGCGTGAACTTACTATGGAAGAAATTCCTGAATGTGACGGCTTTATTGGCGGACCTCCTTGCCAGTCTTGGAGCGAAGGTGGAAAGCAGCTTGGGTTGGATGATGAACGGGGCAAGATGTTCTTGACTTACATTGATTTCATCCAATCCAAGCAGCCCAAGTTCTTTGTAATAGAAAATGTAAAAGGCATTTTGGGTGATAAGCATTTCCAGACTTTTATGAAAATGCTTGACCAGCTGAAAAATGCGGGCTATGTGGTGCATTATCAGTTGATGAATGCGATGGATTATCATGTGCCGCAAGAGCGCTATCGTGTATTTGTAATAGGTATAAGAAGTGATATTGATGTTAATTATCAATTTCCGGAACCTGATACCTCTTGTTTCATAACTCTGCGCCAGGCAATAGGTGAAATAACAGAAGAGCCTAGAAAATATATTTCAGAACCAGTGGATGCAGAATATGGTCAATGGTTGAACCATGATGTCTATATGGGACCATTTGATGATAGGTATATGGCTAGAAACCGGGTACGTGGATGGGATGATGTCTCATATACGATGCAGGCGAAAGCCCGCAACTGTCCGTTACATCCTCAGGCACCCAAAATGATATATGTATCTAGAGATAAACAGATATTCCGTCCGGGGTATGAGCATTTGTATCGTAGGCTGAGCGTGAGAGAGTGTGCTCGAATCCAGAGTTTTCCCGATCATTTCCGTTTTATTTATCACGATGTTTCTGATGGGTATAAAATGGTGGGGAATGCTGTTCCACCTCGGCTTGGCAGGGCGATAGCTCTGTCTATCAAGGATGTATTTCAGTCTTATTCACCTAAGCCATATTCCGTACTTGTTGCTACTTATCGCAATGATAAGCAGCTGCGTATGTCATTGGAGAATAAGCTCTATTATGTGAGGGCTGGTTTAAGACCAGGAGCCATGCAGTTTTCTCTGGGCATGAAAGCTCCTCATTATCTCTTTCTGCACAAGAAGGGTTCCTATATCCTGCTTATCTTAAAGGAAGTAGAACCGAGACTTGTATCATCAAAGTATTTGGAGAATCTGGGATTTCATCCTTCTGGTGATCAGTATTGGGTGTTTGAAGTCTTGGATGTAGAAACTGAGAACAGAACGGAATTTATAAAAAAATATGTTTCAGAGCATGGCGGAATGAAGATGAAACCCTATATTCTGGAGCTAAAGCTATAAGCCTTTTCCTTGTGAATACCACAGGAAGTCGAGAGAGAAATTGAATTTCTCAACACCAAAAGGAGTGCTTTTGTAAAAAACATTTCGTAATTTTGCACTTGCTTGTTGAATTCGCGGTTATGAGTCCACTTTAAAAAGTCATTTTTGATAATTTCTTCAAAATGTAATCATCTGATAATCGTATGGCGTTTTGTAGGATAAAGAACCAAAAAATACTTTTTAAGGTGGGCTCAGTTATAGTTATAATCAAGTAAAATAAGCAGCGCAGAGTGCTGCACCTACCATAAAAATACCATAAAAGTAACAGGGAGAAGTGATGCTGCAAGAATGCTCACTTTTCCCTCTTTTTTTTCAAAAAAACTAAAAATCAGAAAAATAATAGTACTCATATTACGAATTAAGGAATCGTAGTACACGCCTCAATTTCGCTCTTTCTTTGTAATTTCACACCGAAATTTAAAAAAGAAATTATGGGAAAGGGACGTAGTTACATGAATTCATATGCCGATGGCTATATGAGAGGCAAGGTTGTCAAGGAAGTGGGAGCACTCCTTGACCACATGATAGTGGAGGAAATCACAACCCCCACAATAATAAATTTGGAGTTTGGCTCTGCTTACGATACCATCAGAAAACTTAGGCAGCAAGAAACCTCAATATCTTTTGAGGTCATCAGACAATTCTGCTACGTCATTGGCTACTATCTCTACCAGGAAATACAGGCGGTGGAGAACTACAAGAAAAATGTAAGAGATAGGGAAACCAGACTTGCCATACTATATGAGATGAAAGAAAAATATAAGAAAATTTACGGAATGCAAGCCGCAGTGGTTCTCAACCTCATGCATCAGGGAAAGGATTTGCTGGCTTTAATGAAGTAAATATAAGTGAGATTTTCCGCCTCGCTATGTGTTAGCGAACTCATTTTGGGGCTAATTCTAATCTATAATATAAATACCGATAAAAGAAAATAGTATCTGATAAAATCGGAGACCAACTGTCCCCTAAGGGTGTATTCCCTTATAGCACTCCTGGCATTTGCTTGTTCCTGCAAAAATATGTTAGCGCAAACAAATTCTGACGTCCTCTACTAAGGAACGAGCGACAAAGAACTTAATTTACTAACCATCATCAATTTAGAATTATGGGTAGATTTATCATCAAGCTCGTGCGCTTGATTCTGAAGTATGGGCGATTCAGCCTTGTTTGCGTGGTCATTCAATTGAATGGCAACAGCAAGTATATTGAGTATATGAACAACGATTTTAAGGAGGAGAAGCCATGCTTGGAGAAGGAAGAACTATAAACGTAACGGGCAATGCCTGCTATATAGAGTATGTGGAGAATTGCTATGTGAATGGTATCGCCAAAAAGAAGAACGATGACGATCCTGCGGCACGTATGTCGGATGAACTGAAGGGGGAGAGGGGACTGGCAGTCTTGAAGAATCTGCAGAAACATGGGTTGCTCGATGAGAACTTCTGCCCTATGGGGCTGTCCAACTCTGAGTCTGCGGTCCTTGCCTATCAGATATCCATAACGCTGGGTATCAATGAGATGTGGAAAGTATTCTCTGATCTCTGGAATATTACTCCCAATGCCCTGAGAGCTGCTTATAACAGAGGAATGGAGCAGAAGAAGACGATGAAATTCCTGGATGAAATAACCCCTTTGCTGAACGATAGTACTAGTACGCGTACATAGTACGTACTAGGTAAATATAAAAAAATCACCGTACCTTTGCACCCGTAATCAGACAAGTAAAGTCTGGTTGCGGGCGTTTTTTGTTTATAGGAATCCGGTACCGTTCCTGAAACTGAAATCTGGCGAATAACTCGCAGCCCAACCCTTTAATATGATATATTGATATGGCAGAAAATGCTTATGTGTTTTTTCATCCGCAGTATGGCGGATTGAGAGTGGTGAACATCGACGGAGGGTTGTTCTTTTGCCTCGAAGACCTGGTTGCCATCACTGATATCGGCAGAGATACATTGTTCCCGGTATTAGCCGATACGGAGGGGAAAGTGGTAGAAATGTATGTGGAAGTGCATACAAAAAAGGTGCCGAAGGATTTTACACATCGTTTGTTTTTCGGTGAATTCTTTGGCAATGCTGACAAGGTGGTGCAAAAAAGTAGAATAGCTTGGAGAAATATGATATTCGTTGACTCTCAGGTGGTGAAAGATATGACGATAGGCTGTTCGAAAGATCCGGAGCGTAAGTTGTTTTACAAGTGGGTCAAGGATTTTATCCAGCCTGTGATGGAGGACGAGGACAGATGTTGGCGTCATGAATGTGTCATGATGAAAAGAATCTGTTATGACCCTCTAGAAAAGCCGATTGACATCCGATATGCTGCCGACGGCCTGTATATCAACGATACGCGAATCAACTGACATTATTCATCTTATAAACAAGAGATTACAATCATGAAACAAGCAGCAAAGAAGCAGCTCCTTAACGCCCAGAAGGTGGACGGAGCCATCATCAGTGAGGAAAACGGCACCATCGCCTTCCGCAAGGCGCCATGGAACGATGCCGAGGTTATCTGCGAACAGCCTAAGGTGATACCGGGCAGAATGGTATGCTCTGGCGAGAAGGGAGGCGACGAGTTCGACTTCAAGCCTTACGAGCATACGGGCGAGAAGATCTTCGAGGAAATCTTCAAGACCAAGCATGCCGTGGTGCGCACCACCAAGCGCACGGTGCAGGTGAACTATACCTTCAGCCGAGACCTGGACAAGCAGGACATGCTGCGCTACCTCAAGGCAGAGCACAAGGAACTGATTGCCGGATTCAAGGAGGCAGACATCAAGGGATAATGTATCATTCAACATTAAAAAAATGGAACATATTATAGCATATAATCCTTACAAGAATGGCAATAAGGGGAGCGTAAGCTCCCAGCCACTCTCGGTTTACGACAAGACCATCGCTTATCCCTGGATGGCAGACCTGGTAGCTGCCATCCGTGGGGGTAACGATGAACTGAAGAAGCAGCTGCCTTTCCGCTGCGCACACTACTACCAGTTCCGGGACAACAGACGCTCGCAGAAGAACGCTGTGCCCGAAAGCTTCCTCTTCCAAACCACCATCGATGTGGACGATAAGAAATATGTGGACAAGGCGATAGAAAAGGCACGTGAGTTGAACTGCAGCGACACCATCTGGAAGGGAGCCCTGCTGCACCTGGAGTACTCTGCCCGCAAGAAGCTGCACATCGACATCCGCATGCCCGTGGGCATGACTATCGAGGAGACGCAGCGATCCTATTGCGAGGCGCTGGGCGTGCCCTACGACGAGAGCTGCATCACGCCTGAGCGCATGCTCTTCATCACCGATAAGGAGTCGGAAATCTATCGCTCGCCCCATTGGTACGAGGTGCTGCCGCAGGAAGAGCTGAAGAAGCGCAGACAAGCCTACCTGGACCGTGGGCTCACCATCGACGGAAGAGGTGTGGCTGTTTCTGCTATTCAGCCTGCCCAACCTTGTGATAGCAATGCTGCTCATGCTGCTCATCTCAGCCCTGCTGGAACTCCTCAGGAGGCTGCCGCAGTGGCAACCGGCAAGAACCTCGCAGCCTTCGACCTCTTCCGCAATGCGGCTGGCCTGAAGGACGTAGATATCAACACCCAAGGCTCCCGTCACTCATCGCTCCTGGCGATCATGAGTGCAGGCGCATCGAGAGTGATGCCCGAAGACGAACTGAAGGCGGTGGTGGCACAGAAGATGCCTGCCTTCTCGCAGGAACGTGACTGCCAGCAGCTCATCCACGACTTCTATGCGAAATATGGCGACAGTTCGAAGCCGATGTCGCAAGCCGTGATCCGCATCAATGCCCAGGCAGAGAAGTCCTCCCAGAAGGATGGCGTATCGTTCAAGACCATGAGTTCAGAGGACGGCACGGATTCCAATGCGGAAGATGATAAAATCGCTCCGCCTCCGATGCCCGAACATCTCCCGAAACTCGTGGAGCTTCTGCTATCGAAGACCCCGGATATCTACAAGCCTGCTGTGGCACACGCCATCTTCCCGCCACTTGCCACACACCTCTGCAAGACCACCTTTAAATATATTGACAATGTGGAGCATGAGGGTACCCTGATGTGCTGTCTGCTGGCGGGCACGGGCGCAGGCAAGAACTGTGTGCAGATGCCAATCAACATGATTATGGAGGACATCAGAAAGCGAGACCGTGAGAACCTGAACCGGGAGAAGGAATGGAAAGAGGAGGTGACACGCAAGGGAGCCAACAAGGATAAGCGCAAGCGCCCGGAAAACCTCATCATCCAGGAGATAGACGCCGATATGACCAACCCGGCATTCGTGATGCGTACGGCTGAGGCTCAGGGACATTTCCTCTATACATCGCTCAACGAGATAGACCAGTTCGACGCCCTCAAGGGGCAGGGCAACCAGCAGTTCAAGATTATGTGCCTTGCCTTTGATCCGGGGAACTCATACGGCCAGACCCGCGTGGGCACATCGAGTATCACCGAGCGCATCACCATCCGGTTCAACTGGAATGCATCGACCACCGTCCAGCTGGGGCAGCGATATTTCTCGAAGGTGCTTACCGACGGACCTATCAGCCGCATCAACTTCTGTACCATCCCGGAGCGGGAAATCGGTGCCGAAATGCCTGTATATGGCGAATACGACGATGCCTTCAGAGAGGCGCTCAGACCGTACATAGAGAATCTGTGCAAGGCGTCGGGTAGGATAGACTGCGCTGAGGCTTCCGCCCTGGCAGAAAAGTTGAAGGAAGAGAACGCCGACTTTTCGCGTATGTCGCAAAACAGGGTGTTTGAGAATCTCTCCTTCCGTGGCAACGTAATAGCCTTCCTCAAGGCTTGCGTGCTGTACGTGGCAAACGGCTGCAAATGGGAACCCGAAATAGAAGAGTTCATCAGATGGAGCGAGAGTTACGACCTGTGGTGCAAGATGATTTTCTTTGGCACAGGCATAGCCAAGGCTAATGAGGTGGGAGAGAAATCGAGCAAGCGAGGACCAGCCAACCTGCTGCAGCAATTGCCTGACAACTTCACCTACACGCAGGCTGAGATGGTGCGACAGCAGAACGAGTTCGGCAAGAAGGGTACGGCGATGATGCTGAGAAACTGGGTGAACCGCCATTACATCGAGAAGATTCCTCCGAAGGGAGCAAATGCCGACGGAGCTGACGGAAAGCAGGGCGGAAAGGTATTCAGTATTCAGTTATTCAGTTTTAAGAAGCTATTATATCGTTCTGACGGACTCGACCTGAGAGGTTTCAACGTTTAACAGTTTCAAAAACTTAACACTTAATATTCAGACAAAATGGAAATAGTATTGAAGCGTATAGCTAAAAAAGGAACTTATACCATAGGCAGACTCTATCTGCTGACCGATGCAAGCGTAAGTCGTAACTCGCTGCCTGGTAAGAAGATAGACGACAAGAGAAGATTGGTTCATACCTTTGACAGCCAGCTGCTGTCCAAGGATACATATCTCTGCGATACCATGGAGCCTACATGGCGCAATCTGTTGGGTATCAAGCTAAAGCCTGAGGAGGTGGATGCCCGCTATAGCCGCAAGAGCGGCGTGAAGGCTCGTAAGATACCTGGCCATACGGCCATTCCTGAGGGATCATATCCCGTGGTCATATCGTATTCGCCAAGATTCAAGCGTTGGCTGCCCTTGCTGTTGGGCGTGCCGAATTTCGAGGGCATCCGCATCCATGCAGGCAATTATCCAGACGACACGCAAGGCTGCATCCTCGTTGGGGAGAACAAGTTCGAGGGCATGGTGGTGGATTCCCGCATCTGGCTGCAGCGGCTCATCAACGCCATGGTAGCGGCTCGCGACCGAGACGAAAGTATCTGGATTACCATCCTATAGATAGAGAGTGTGGCATAACTTTTACCATAAAAAAAAGATGGCGCGTCATAAACTTATGACACGCCATCCTTTGTACACCCTTAGGGATTCGAACCCTAGACCCACTGATTAAGAGTCAGTTGCT
>ERZ1034973.1923-NODE-1923-length-11185-cov-5.513028_pt1 | contig 11185 bp, 10 predicted proteins | sample MGYA00520686_ERZ1034973 | MGnify/ENA primary metagenome ERZ1034973 (study PRJEB33766, sample SAMN09781775) | gut metagenome | biome: gut microbiome | host: Homo sapiens | place: Madagascar | study: EMG produced TPA metagenomics assembly of the PRJNA485056 data... | reverse complement strand
ATTAGATACTGAAATGATTGGTTTGGTTAAGAAGAAAAAGAAAAAAATCAAACCGGGTTATAAGAAAAAAATCCAATGGAAGGTTGAAGAAAAACGTAAACGTGAGCGTCGTGCGGCTAACCGTGCCAAAGGACGTGCAGAACGTAAAGCCAAAAAACAAACTTTCTAAGATATGTGGTGGAACCAAACTTTGTTCCCAGCTAAATGATCCTCTATCATCTGTTGCGATGATTATATAATCCTCAAAGAGATCTGCGACGCTTGTTTCAGGTCTTTTTTTGTCAATTTTTGTGCTTATGGTTTTGATAGTTTTTTCTTATCAGTGCTATAAAAAATATGTATTGGGAAAGTTGCTCTAAGTTTGATAGACTGTAACAGATTAAAAGAAAAGAGGACGCCTTATGAAAAAGAAATCTGTTACGCTGTTAAGCACCCTAGCTCTAATTTTCCTAACCGTTTTGTCGGCTTGCTCAACTCAATCACAAAACCAGTCTGACGGTAAAACGGTGATTAAGGTCGCAACAGATTCTGATACGGCTCCTTTTACCTACAAAGATGGAAAGACCTACAAAGGCTACGATATTGACGTGGTCAAGGCCATTTTCAAGGATTCAAAGGACTACCAAGTCGAATTTGTCACAACGCCTTTTGATTCCATTTTGACAGGAATTGATGCGGGACGTTACCAAATTGCGGCCAATGATTTTAACTACAATGAACAACGTGCCCAAAAATACCTGTTCTCTGACCCTATTTCTCGCTCAAATGCGGCTATTGTCAGTCAAAAAGGCATACAATACAGCAGTTTGGACGACTTATCAGGTAAAAGCACAGAAGTCATTTCAGGAACCAATTATGCGCAAATCCTTGAAAAATGGAACACTGATCACCCTGACAAAACCCCTATTCAAATCAATTATGTGTCTAGCTCAACTGGGGTGACCACACGTGTCCAACGCGTTGAAAATGGCAATATTGACTTTATTTTATACGATGCCATTTCAGCTGAGTACATTGCCAAGGACCAAGGGTTTGATGTGACGGTGACCAAACTCAGCGACCAAGTTGGGGACAAGACAGACGGTTTAGAATACCTTGTCTTTGCGGACACCAAAGAAGGAAAAGAACTCCAAAGCTTTGTCAATAAACGCCTTAAAACTTTGAAAAAAGATGGGACTTTGGCTAGCTTGAGCGAAACTTACTTTGGTGGGGACTATGTGTCAGGGCTTGATTAGTACCTAGGCTTTCATCCATTAAGAAAAGATAAGCTTTGATGACGATATGGAAAGGAGAATGTTATGTCATTTACGATACTTGCTTCAGGTTTATCTTGGTATGACCGTTTACTCGAACACATTCCAGAAGGTCATCTCTTTAGTTGGCGTGCGGTTTTTGATGCCATGCCATCTATCATTGAACGTGTTCCAGTCATGCTGGGCTTGACCTTGGGCGGTGCGGTTTTTGGTATTTTGCTCGCTTTGCTTTTTGCGATTGTCAAAATCAATCAAACCAAAATCTTGTATCCCATTCAGTCCGTTGTTGTGAGTTTCCTACGTGGGACGCCTATCTTGGTTCAATTGATGTTGAGTTATTATGGGATTCCCTTGTTTTTGAAATTTTTAAATCAAAAGTACGGTTTTGATTGGAATATCAATGCCATTCCAGCGTCGGTTTTTGCCATTACGGCTTTTGCCTTAAATAATGCAGCCTATGCCAGCGAAACCATTCGTGCTGCCATTCAGGCGGTTAATGCAGGTGAAATTGAGGCGGCTAAGAGTTTGGGGATGACCAATCTTCAAGTCTACCGCCGTGTGATTATCCCTAATGCAGCCGTGATTGCCACACCAACCCTTATCAATAGCTTGATTGGTTTGACAAAAGAAACATCTTTGGCTTTTAACGTTGGGATTATTGAAATGTTTGCCCAAGCTCAAATCTTGGGTGGTTCGGACTATCGTTATTTTGAACGCTATATTGCGGTAGCTTTGGTTTACTGGGCAGTCAGCATTATCATTGAACAAACAGGACGTCTTATTGAAAAGAAATTATCAATTGAGCCTCCTAAGACCAGTTTAGAAACGCAAGAGGTGATTGCTAATGATTAAAATCAGTCATTTAACCAAAACTTTTTCAGGACAAAAGGTTTTAGATGGTATTGATGTCACCATTCAAAAAGGTGAGGTGATTGCCATTGTCGGAGCATCAGGAGCAGGAAAATCAACCTTTTTACGCAGCCTAAATTATCTAGAAAAGCCTGATAGTGGCACAATTCAAATCGATGATTTTAAGGTTGACTTTCAAACGATTAGCACAGAAGAAATCTTGACCCTACGTCGCAAATTAGCGATGGTTTTCCAACAATTCAACCTTTTTGAGCGTCGCACAGCACTTGATAACGTCAAAGAAGGGCTTAAAATTGTTAAGAAAATGCCTGATGACCAAGCCACCAAAATTGCCAAGGAAGAGCTGGCTAAGGTTGGGTTATCAGACCGTGAAAACCATTACCCCAAACAATTATCAGGGGGGCAAAAACAACGGGTTGGCTTGGCGCGTGCACTTGCCATGAAACCTGATGTCTTGTTGCTGGACGAACCAACATCAGCCTTGGACCCAGAATTGGTTGGTGAAGTGGAAAAATCCATTGCCAATGCGGCTAAGGATGGGCAAACCATGATTTTGGTCAGTCACGATATGAATTTTGTCTATCAAGTCGCTGATTATGTGCTTTTCTTGGATAAGGGACATATCATCGAATCAGGCACACCTGAGGAACTCTTTAAACACCCTAAAGAAGAACGCACCAAAGAATTTTTCGCAAACTACCAAAAAACGTACATTTAAAGCCTAAATTTTGTTATAATGAGAGCCAGAAGTCTTTTGGCTCTTTTTATCAAATGAAAACAATGATAGGATAAGATATGTTTTTAGAAATATTAGGTTTTTACCTACAAGGACTATTATCAGGGCTTGTCTTTGCGATTGTTGCGGCTATTTTATGGACCTTGTGGCGCGTTTTTCGCCATTTGGATAAGACAGCCAAAAAACGTCAAGCCTTTTTGTATGACTTGGTGACCATCATTTTAATGACGGTACCCGTTTTGTCGTTTGCGTTTATGGCGATTATTTTAATGTTGCGAGCCTAATGATTGAAATTGGCTTGCTTGACTGATACAATGAAAAAACGAAAACAGTTGAGGAGAGTATAAGCATGTATGATACACTCATTATCGGATCAGGACCAGCTGGGATGACAGCTGCGCTTTATGCCGCAAGGTCTAACATAAAAGTTGGTATTATCGAACAAGGAGCACCTGGTGGTCAGATGAACAATACCTCAGACATTGAGAACTACCCAGGTTATGACCGCATTTCAGGGCCTGAATTAGCCATGAACATGTACACACCGCTTGAAAAATTTGAAGTGGAAAATATCTACGGGATTGTGCAACGTGTGGAAGATGCTGGTGCTGTCAAGCGCGTGGTGACGGATGACAATACCTACGAAGCCAAGACGGTTATTTTAGCCACAGGAGCCAAATATCGCACGCTTGGTGTGACTGGTGAGGAAGAATACACTAGTCGCGGCGTTTCTTACTGTGCGGTGTGTGACGGTGCTTTTTTCCGCAACCAAGATTTGTTGGTTGTTGGTGGCGGTGATTCTGCCGTTGAAGAAGCGGTTTACTTGACTCAATTTGCCAAATCAGTGACCATTATTCATCGTCGTGATGCTTTGCGTGCCCAAAAGATTTTGCAAGACCGTGCCTTTTCTAATGACAAGGTTCATTTTATTTGGGATTCGGTTGTGAAAGAAATCAAAGGAACAGACGTGAAGGTATCAGGCGTGACTATTGAAAACGTCAAAACGGGCGAAATCAGTGAACATGATTTTGGCGGTATTTTCATCTATGTGGGTGTTGACCCTGTGTCACACATGGTGGCTGACTTGGGCATTACTGATGAAGCAGGTTGGGTGCTGACAGATGAGCACATGAGAACAAGCATTCCTGGTATTTTTGCCATTGGAGATGTGCGCCAAAAAGACTTGCGTCAGATTGCCACAGCTGTTGGTGATGGTGCCATTGCTGGGCAAGGTGTTTACCAGTACATTGAAAATATGTCTTAAGATTTGACAAAGGGATGGCTTTTGGCTATCCTTTTTAATATTCTTTGAAGGAAAACTCACAAAGATTTTAGCAAGTCCCTTGTATTTGTGCTATAATATGAGAGATTACTAACTGTTTTGGCAGCTGCGATGGTTTTTAGCCTTCTGAGTCCAAACAAAAATAAAAACGAGGAAAGTCAGATGTATCAAGACGATAGTTTAACACTCCATACCGACTTGTATCAGATTAACATGATGCAAGTGTATTTTGATAAGGGCATCCATAATAAAAATGCAGTCTTTGAGATTTATTTTAGAAAAGAACCTTTTGCTAGTGGCTACGCTGTTTTTGCGGGGCTACAACGCATGGTGGAATACTTGAATAACTTGCACTTTAGCGACACCGACATTGCTTATTTGGAAAGCTTGGGTTACGCTGCGGATTTCATTGATTATTTGAGAAATCTCAAGCTGGAATTGAACATTCGTTCGGCTCAAGAAGGGGATTTGGTCTTTGCTAATGAGCCGATTGTTCAGGTGGAAGGTCCACTGGCACAATGCCAATTAGTAGAAACAGCCTTGCTTAATATCGTGAATTTTCAGACCCTCATTGCGACCAAGGCTTCTCGCATTCGTTCGGTGATTGACGATGAACCTTTGCTTGAATTTGGAACGCGTCGTGCCCAAGAAATGGATGCTGCCATTTGGGGAACCCGCGCAGCTGTTATCGGTGGTGCCAATGCTACTTCAAATGTTCGTGCTGGTAAATTGTTTGACATTCCTGTTTCAGGAACGCACGCGCATTCTTTGGTGCAGGCTTACGGAGATGATTACGAAGCCTTCATGGCCTATGCTGGCACGCACAAGGATTGTGTTTTCCTTGTAGATACTTACGATACCCTTCGCCTTGGTGTTCCTGCTGCTATTCGTGTGGCCAATGAACTGGGTGACAAGATTAATTTCCTCGGTGTTCGCATTGACTCAGGGGACATGGCTTATTTGTCTAAGAAAGTCCGTGAACAGCTAGATGACGCTGGTTATCCTGATGCCAAAATCTACGCGTCTAATGATTTGGATGAAAATACCATCCTCAACCTCAAAATGCAAAAAGCTAAAATTGATGTTTGGGGAGTTGGTACTAAGCTTATCACGGCTTATGACCAGCCAGCTATGGGGGCCGTTTACAAAATCGTATCTATTGAAGACGATAACGGCGAGATGCAAGACACTATCAAACTGTCTAATAACGCTGAAAAAGTATCAACCCCAGGTAAGAAGCAAGTTTGGCGTATTACCAGCCGTGAAAAAGGAAAAACCGAAGGGGACTACATCACCTTTACTGATACAGATGTGAATGCTTTGGATGAAATCTACATGTTCCACCCAACCTATACTTACATCAATAAAACAGTAAAAGACTTTGAAGCAGTGCCACTTTTGGTTGATGTATTTGACAAGGGTAAATTGGTGTATGACTTGCCTAATCTTTCAGATATTCAAACCTATGCCCGCCAAGAATTTGACAAATTGTGGGATGAGTACAAACGTATCTTAAATCCGCAAGATTACCCAGTGGATTTGTCATTAGATGTCTGGGAAAACAAGATGAACTTGATTGACCGTATTCGTAAGGAAGCCCAACAAAAAGGAGAAGTGAAATGAGTTTACAAGATGAGATTATTGCAGAATTAAAAGTAAAACCAAGCATTGACCCAAAAGAAGAAATTCGTGTATCGGTTGATTTTCTTAAAGACTATTTGAAAAAGCATAGTTTCTTAAAAAGCTATGTGCTAGGAATTTCAGGTGGGCAAGATTCTAGTTTGGCAGGACGTTTGGCACAAATCGCAGTAGAAGAACTCCGTGCTGAAACAGGTGACGACAGTTATCGCTTTATCGCAGTGCGTTTGCCATATGGCGTGCAAGCAGACGAAGAGGATGCCCAACGTGCCCTTGCTTTTATCAAGCCAGACGTCAGCATTGCAGTGAACATCAAAGCAGGTGTTGATGGGCAAGTTGCAGCCCTTGAAGAAGCGGGTATTGAAGTTTCTGATTTTAATAAGGGAAATATCAAGGCTCGCCAACGCATGATTACCCAATATGCCGTGGCTGGTGCCAATAGCGGAGCGGTTATCGGAACAGACCACGCTGCAGAAAACATCACAGGCTTCTTTACCAAATTCGGTGACGGTGGTGCTGACGTTATCCCGCTTTATCGCCTCAACAAACGCCAGGGCAAACAATTATTGGCAGAATTAGGGGCTAACCCAGCCATTTATGAAAAAATTCCAACCGCTGATTTGGAAGAAAATCGCCCAGGTATTGCTGACGAAGTGGCTCTTGGTGTGACTTACAACGATATTGATGATTACCTTGAAGGCAAAGAAGTGTCACCAAAAGCCAAAGAAACCATTGAAAACTGGTGGCGTAAAACCGAACACAAACGCCATTTACCAATCACCGTTTTTGATGATTTTTGGAAATAAAACAGATTCAAAAAGACCGCTAAGGTCTTTTTTGCCGCTTTTAAGCCAGAATTCCCTATAATTGCTTGAATTCTGCCTCTTAAGCGTTATAATAGATAGTGATTAATTTGGTTAAGTAGGGCTAGGTGCTTGCTTGACTGATTTTGGAGGAGGAAATATGTCAGAATTATCATCATCATTTACAGACAAACTATTTGCTGATTTTCAAGACAATAGCAAATTGCGTGCTGTTGAAAATGCTGTCACTCACAACGGCTTGTTGAAATCACTTGAAACACGCCAAAGCCAAGTGGAAAACGACCATGTCTTTTCTATTGATTTGACAAAAGATAAGGTAGCTAACCAAAAAGCATCAGGTCGTTGCTGGATGTTTGCGGCGCTTAATACCTTTCGTCACAAATTGATTTCAGACCTTAACTTGGATAATTTCGAGCTTTCTCAAGCCCACACATTCTTCTGGGACAAATACGAAAAATCAAACTGGTTCTTAGAACAAGTCATTGCGACTGCAGACCAAGAACTTGGCAGCCGTAAAGTGAAATTCTTACTAGACGTTCCCCAACAAGACGGTGGTCAATGGGATATGGTGGTGGCTCTTTTTGAAAAATACGGTGTCGTGCCAAAATCAGCTTACCCAGAATCAGTATCATCAAGCAACAGCCGTGAATTGAACCAATACTTGAACAAATTGTTGCGTCAAGATGCTCAAATTTTGCGTGAAGCTGTTGCAGCAGGTGTCGGTGCTGAAGGTATCAGAGCTCAAAAAGAAGCTTTACTTCAAGAAATCTTCAATTTCTTGGCTGTTAATCTCGGTTTGCCACCACGCACATTTGACTTTGCTTACCGTGACAAAGACAACAACTACCATTCTGATAAAAACATTACACCACAAGAATTCTTCAAAAAATACGTTGGTTTGAACCTATCAGATTACGTTTCTGTTATCAATGCCCCAACAGCAGACAAACCTTATGGCAAATCTTACACTGTTGATATGCTTGGTAACGTTGTGGGTAGTCGTGCGGTACGTTACCTCAATCTTGATATGACACGTTTCAAAGAATTGGCTATTGCTCAAATGCAAGCTGGTGAAACCGTTTGGTTTGGTTCTGATGTCGGTCAAATTTCAGACCGTCAAAAAGGTATCTTAGCAACAAATGTTTACGATTTTGATACGGCTATGAACATTTCCTTCACACAAGACAAAGCAGGACGTTTGGATTACAGCGAAAGCTTGATGACTCACGCTATGGTCTTGACTGGTGTGGATTTGGCTGAAAATGGCGAACCTCTCAAATGGAAAGTTGAAAATTCATGGGGAGAAAAAGTTGGTGACAAAGGTTACTTCGTTGCTTCAGACGCTTGGATGGATGAATTTACCTACCAAATCGTCGTTCGTAAAGAATTCTTAACTGATGAGGAACTTGCTGCTTATGAAGCTGAACCAACTGTATTAGCACCTTGGGACCCAATGGGAGCCTTGGCTAGCCAAACAGATTTGTAAAAATATTAAAACTGGCGTTGGATATTTCTCCAAGCCAGTTTTTTATCACAAAATGTTGAAGTCATCAAAAAGCCTGTAACATTTTTAGTTACAGGCTTTTTGCATAAGTATTATTGACCAGTTGTCGCTGTGCTATCAGAGTTGTTTTGGCTTGTCGTGCTATTAGCATCGCTGGTCGTATTGTTATTAGGTGTTGTATAGCTGTTGTTATTGTTATAGCTATTGTTGGCATCTGTTATTGCATCAGGGGTGCTTACAGAAGGATTGTTACTCATTGAATTACTATCGCTAGTATTATCATCGTTATCAGAGCTATCTGTTGAAGATGAAACTTCTGTTGATGTTTGGTCTTCTGAAGAACTTGAATTAGAACCGTAGAGGTTACTATATACAGATGACAATGAAGATGAGGCAGAAGAATTATTTTTTGCCCCTTTTAGGTAAACATAACCACCGCTTGTGTAAACGCCACTTGGTTGCGTGAAGTTCTTGCTACCGCTACCGTATTTTTCATTGAGGTAACTTTGCATAGCCTTGTAAACTTCGGCCGCAACGTTTAGCCCACTACCGTAGATTGGAGTCATACGGTCTTTGTAACCTGTCCACACTGCCATCGAATATTGCGTTGTGTAACCAACAAATAATTCATCAGGTGCCATGGTTCCAACTGCACTGTTGTAAATACCAGTTGTTTGTTCAATTTCTTCTAATTCTTCATCAGAATAGTTTGATGTTCCTGTTTTACCAGCTTGGTATAAACCAGGGATAGAAGCTGTTGTACCAGTACCGTAAGTCAAAACGGTTTTCAGCATTGACGTCATCATGTAGGCTGTTGTTTCCTTCATGGCACGTGTACCAGATGTTTCAAAGGTTTGGCTAGTTCCATCGTTAAATTCAATCTTGTTGACGTATTGTGGTTTGTAATAGGTTCCACCATTTGCAAAAGCAGCGTAGGCAGCAGCCATTTTCAGACTGCTTGCGCCGTATTTTTCATTCGAGTCACTTGTCGAACTTGAAATGGCGTTTGAATAGTAAAGTTGAGGGTAGTAAATGCCCAAACCTTCTAGGAATTTCTTAGCATTATTCAAACCAACAGCTTCCAAGGCTCTCACGGCAGGAACGTTACGCGATTGTTGAATGGCTGTTTGAATAGTCATGTTGCCATAGTATTGACGGTCCCAGTTGTAGAGCTGAGTTGAAGTGCCAGGCCAGTAGTACTTGGTATCGCTGGTTGTGGCAGCAGTACTTGTGTAAATACCGTCTTCAATAGCTGGGGCATAATCTGTAATAGGTTTCATGGTTGACCCCCAGTCCCTATCGGTAAGAACGGCTTGGTTGGTTCCCAATGAAACGGTTGTGTCTTGGTTTCGTGCACCAAGTTGCGCAATGACTTTACCAGTATTGACATCGATAATGGTTGAAGCCACTTGCAAATCAGAGTCAGGGTAAGACACATAATAGTCAGTATTATAGACATTCCAGAGGTATTTTTGAACATCGGTATCTACGTTTGTGTAAACCTTCAAACCTGCTGAATAAATGTCTTGACCAGTTTCGTCTTTGACTTCTTCGATGACTTCCTTGATGTAATTATCCAAGTAATCATCATAGCTAGACGTTTCGGTCAATGGTTGTAAACCATCAGTGACTGGTGTTGCAATAGCAGTTTGGTATTCTTCTTTTGAGATGTCGCCATCTTCGTACATTTGTGATAAAACGGTATCACGACGATTTTGGGCAGCATCTGGATTGGTGTAAGGGTTGTATTGGCTTGGTGCTTGAGGAAGCCCTGCTAAAAGCGCTAATTGGGCAATAGACAAGTCTTTGAGGTCCTTGCCATAGTAAGATTTAGCCGCTGTCAGCATCCCGTAGCTACCATTTCCCATATAAACCTTGTTGATGTAGAAGGTCAAGATTTCTTCCTTGGTGTACTTACGCTCCATTTGGAGGGCTAACCAAGCTTCTTGTGCCTTACGTTTAAGGGTTTGGTCTGATTCGTTAGTTGAGAAATACGCCAACTTGATAAGCTGCTGGTCGAGTGTTGACCCCCCTTGGGTACCTGAGCGGGTAAAGTTGTTCCAAGCTGCACCGAAAATACGATAGATGTCAATCCCACGGTGTTTAAAGAAGCGTTTGTCTTCAATAGATGTGATGGCATTGACTAGGTTTAAAGGAATATCTTCTGTTGAAACACTTTCCCTTTTCTCTGAACCCAAGTTAGCAATAAGGTTATTGTTAGAGTCGTAAATCAAACTCGAATTAGTAGAAGAAAGCTTGCTTTCTGATAGTTTTGGAGCGCTGCTCACATAGTAGAAAAAGAGTCCAGCTCCAGCTATAACACCTACAATGACAAGCGTTACAAATGTAATCAGCCCATATTTGATAACACGCAAGACCGTGTCTTTTGAGTTTCTATTGGCTCTTTTTTTAGTGTTTTGTTTCTGTTTAATTGTCATCACCGCCTAAAATTTTTTGGTCAATAATATCTAAATAAGGAACTTGAGGTAGTGCCTGTGTTGCCACCAGATAACCATTTTTTTTGATATAATCAAGAGGCATTGATTTGGTTCCCAAATGAATTTGGTAAAAATCAACTAGGGCACTAGCTGGTAAAAAATAGGTTTCCTTTAGAGTCGAAAAATGGAGTAAGATAAAACAAATCCCACCTTGTTTTAAGACTCTGTCCATATGTTTTATTTGATGCGCATGAAAATTTTTGAGCGGCATAGATGTCTTTTGCCGAGTTTCTTTAGCTTCAAAGTCAACATAATATCCCTTATAGACGCCAGAGTAATCGGTAGTAGAGGCTTGTCGAAAATAAGCTTCCACAATCTTAGCTCGGCTTCGTTTGGGATAATCCACCTTAACAATTTGAATGGGTGTTGGTTTTTTGTAAATCACAGCGATATCACGAGATAGGTAATAATTATTGGTTTCGTTAATAGCTGCTTCAAAACTCATCCCACGATTAGCGAAGTTTACGGTGTTTTTTTCGCTTTTTTTACGTGGAGGTGTTGTTTGCCTCCGAACAAAGTGAGGGTAATTAACCATAAAACTCCTATCTTTATTGATTAAATCACATAGGTAGTCCTATTA
>ERZ1034973.1918-NODE-1918-length-11209-cov-68.838444_pt1 | contig 11209 bp, 8 predicted proteins | sample MGYA00520686_ERZ1034973 | MGnify/ENA primary metagenome ERZ1034973 (study PRJEB33766, sample SAMN09781775) | gut metagenome | biome: gut microbiome | host: Homo sapiens | place: Madagascar | study: EMG produced TPA metagenomics assembly of the PRJNA485056 data... | reverse complement strand
TATAATGCATCATTCGCATCACAGAATGTTGCGAAAGTGATGATGAAGGAAAATGGAGTGCCGTATTCCATGGCTTCTTTCAAGGAAATCATGGCAAGCACATACATCGCTAAAATAATTTTCGACAAGTGTCAGAGTAAACCGAACCGAAAGTTAATTAGTCATACTATCAAAGAACTCTTTGGCTGGCAGCGTAAAGCCGCTTAGCCGTTATCTCAAATTTTAACGAACCATTGTGATAATAAATGCTTCATAATCGTATGTCCTTAAATAACTCTTTTACAAAACTTGGTTCTTTCAGTAAATTTCTCAATTTTGAGAGTGCAATACCCTTTCCTTTCATCCGCTTATAATAACTTCGAACCATTTCAAGCTGCTGCTTATTTTTCAAAATCAAGTCATAATTACTGGGGTCTGAAAAATAGTCAAGCATTGCTACATTCCCATGAAATTCTCCACGCCAAGGCTCTTTATTATACAGTTCATAATATGAAACCCAATATAGATGACTACTCAAATGGGTCATGAAAGGTGCGATTTCAAATCCATTTGGGTAGAATTTTGAAAATTTCAAAGGGAACATCATACATAGTTTCCCGTTGCCATCTATATGGAAGTCTGCAATAGGCTTGCCTTTCTTCTTGGCTGCATTTATAATACGATTGTCCGTGTTATAAACATCTGGCAACTCATTCCTTGTAGTCATCGATGCTATGTCTATGCGCACATTATATGAATCCTTTATAACAGGATTGTCAAGATAATGCATATCAATGCCAATACGACCAGAAATCGAATTTGAAATCTGGTCATATGTGAGCCTCGGAAAATTAACGCTTAGCCAATCTATTTCTTTATCTGTCAAAAAGACCATGGACGAATTGGGTTGATTATACTTTGACTTTCATTCTTTTTGATAGGATTCGATTGAACCTTTGGGAACTTATCACCAAAAATTGTTCGCCATTGCCCTGAGGCTTCCACAGGCTTCTCATTGTTGTCATACTCTAACGCTTTTCGAGCATGGGAAAGAGCTGTATTGATATAGTTTTTAATGTCATCGCCACATCTTGAACTCATATAATCAAAGAAGTCAAAAACAATCTTTGCATACGAAGTTGTCTCTTTACCTTGGGGATAGAACTCATCAAGGAACGTTATCACATCATCCAATCTCTTACAAGATTTGTAAGACATGGAAGTCGTATTATGCGCCCAAGTCTTCAACATCTTGGCAAGTTCTCGTGTCAAGCCATTTGTACTCTCATTGGAAGTCTGGAAGCGTTCTACCTCTGCACGAGGATCAAATGTTTCCCAACTACCACCATTTTCACTGTTGGGGATAAGGAAAGCACCATCGTCTTGTTCAAGTGCTGGCAGCAGTTCTACATTGTGATGGTTTTCCTGGAATTGAACTAAAACGACTTTACCCCATGCCTTAATGGTGTCTGTTGTGGTGTACTTCTCTTTGAGGATATTTCTAACCTCTTGAAGTAATGCTGCTTGACCATTACTCTCATACTTGTCAAACTTGTCATACGTGGACTGAGGGATTTTGAAAAGCACATCCACATCTTGGTCTTCTGTAAGCGGACGGACATTTGTTTTGGTTTTATAAGAACCAAACAAGTATTTTTTCCCATCATCATACTCTCCATTGTAGTAGTGAGAGTACAACTTTTGGCACACACCTGTGTACTTCGTTTGTGCATCTTCACACTGACATTGTGTCAGCGTGATTTCATTGATAAAATCTAAAAATTCTCTCTCCATTCGTAAATCGGCCTCCTTGCCGTACTTTTAAAGGGTAATGTGCAATATTGCAATAAAATTAGTGCATAATCCGTGCCAATCGGAAGAATTAACGTAATAAAACGTAAAAATGACAGTAGTGTCATGCAAATGTGGCAGAAATTTAGTAAATTTGCGCCAAACGCAATAAAAACGATATTCACGATGAAAGATTTGAATCGCATTAAGGTTGTTCTTGTGGAAAAGAAGAAAACCAATAAATGGTTGGCAGAGCAACTGGGAAAAGACCCAGCAACCATTTCAAAGTGGTGTACAAACACCTCTCAGCCCGACTTGGCGACATTGTCGAGGGTTGCGGCTCTGCTTGATGTGGACATGAAGGATTTGCTCAACTCTACCAAGGAAGAAGGGGTTATCTTCTACCGAAAGTAGAAGGAAAAATGTACAAAGTTAGCGCATTTTGCTGTGTCTAATAGCGTACGTGAGGAATATGGACTAACTTGGATAAGGCAGAAATGCCTATTCCTGAGTATAATAGTATAATTTTGCACCCAATTATGGTAACGAAAGAAAAAGATAACATAGCAGTATCTCAGAATGAGATAGTACTTGGAGAGAACGAAATGGTTTGTTCTCTCACCAATCGCGTGGTGAAAGCTACGGATAGGGAAATGACATTGCAATCCATGATTGCGATGATGGCAGAAGAGTATGGTTTTGCATCGGAAGACATGGAGCGTGACTTCAAGGTGAAGTATGAGGATCAGGACAGCGGCAAAACCAAGACGCAGAAGGTGGACTTGGCAATTTTCAACGCCGGGCATGCCCATGACACCGATGAACTTATCCGTTTTATCATTGTTGCCAAGGATGCCAAGGTGAAGCCCAATGACAAAAAGGCTGGCGTGGAAGCCACTACCGATAACATTCTTTGCACAACCGACTGCGAGTTTGCTTGTTGGACAAACGGTGAAGATTTGCAGTATGTTCATGCCTGTGAGGATGACTTCGGTCAGGTGACTTGCGAAGCTATCTCCGACTTCCCCGGTGAGGGACAGACGCTTGCCGACCTCGAAGCGCAAGGCGAGCGTGCTATGCCTCGTAAGCCAGCCAATGAGTCGCTTGTGAAGACATTCAAGCGTTGCCATGACTATATCTACGGCAATGAAGGCATGAAGAAAACGGCTTTCTGGGAATTGCTCAACCTTATCTTCTGCAAGCTCTATGATGAGAAGCGCCGTTTCTCCGATGCCAAAGAAGGCATCAGTTACCGCCGTCGTTTCTGGGTGGGCGTGAAGGAGCAGAACACCAAGGAAGGACAGGCAGCCGTAGCTGCCCGTATCAAGGGCATCTTTGAGGATTTGAAAGAGAGCCATGTGTTTAAGGATGTGTTTGACGGCAGTGAACAGATTACTCTTTCCGACCGTGGACTCGCCTATGTTGCCAGCGAACTTGCCAAATACTCTTTCCTCGACGCTACTGTCGATGTGAAGGGCACAGCATACGAGACCATCGTCAGTAATACGTTGAAGCAGGAAGCTGGTCAGTTCTTCACGCCACGCAACATCATCAAATGTATGGTGGAAATGATGGATCCTGACCAGAACATCCGTGTGCTCGACCCTGCCTGTGGTTCGGGTGGATTCCTCGTAATGGTACTCGACCATGTGCGCAAAAAGATTACCAAGAACCTATATCCTGACCTTGACGAAGTGCGTCTTGAAGCCAAGTACAACTCTCCCGAGGTAAACGAAGCCGTTCGTGAATATGCCGAGAAGATGATTTTCGGCTTCGACTTCGATCCAGACTTGAAGAAGGCGGCACGTATGAATATGGTGATGTCGGGCGACGGTCATTCAAATATCTACAACATCAACTCGCTCGATTACCCTCATGGTAGCAAGCCCGATGTGCCTTTCATTGCCAAGGCCGTGAACCAAAGTATTGAGCATAGTGCAGACAAGAATTTTCATTTCGGAACATCACTGGACAACGCCCAAGGCAAATTCGACATGGTGTTTACCAATCCACCTTTCGGCACAAAGGTAGAGGTGGATCAGGAGATAGCTGAACGCTATGAGTTGAACAGCAAGGCTCCCGAAGTGCTCTTCATCGAGGCATGCTACAACTTCTTGAAGCCCGGTGGCAAGATGGCCATCGTTCTCCCCGATGGTATTCTTGGCAACCCGAACACAGAGAGCGTGCGCCTGTGGATATTGAAGCATTTCAAGTTGATAGCCAGCGTTGACCTCCCTGTAGAGACATTCTTGCCACAAGTAGGTGTGCAAGCGTCGCTCCTCTTTCTCCAAAAGAAGACCGATGCGGAGATGCTTGTGCCTATTGAGAATGAAGACTATGATGTCTTTATGGCCATTGTGGAGCAAGTGGGCAAAGACCGCCGTGGCGTTCCTGTTTATGAGAAAGATGATGACGGTGCGGAGATTCTCTTTGAGCATACCAAGAAGTGGCTTTCCATTGCAGAGAACGGTAGTGAAATAGTAAAACAACGTAAAGAGCGCATCAAGCATCTTGCCGATGACCTTCCAAAGGTTGCCAAGGCGTATAAGGAGTTTAGGGAGGGACGAGTATGAAGACTGCATTAGTAAATATCAAGGACGTAAAATCTGCACGCTTAAGAACCGATGCAAGTTATCACTTAAGTGAAGGTCAAGCCGTGCAAAGAGATATTGCGTCTTCACCATATCCTTTGATGAAAGTCAGAGATGTAGCCAATGATATATTTATAGGTAATAGAGCAAAGCGTGTTTACGTGAGTAGCGCAGACCATGGTATCCCCTTTTTGAGTAGTTCCGACATACTCAAAGGGGATTTAGAGCATGTAAAATTAGCGTCAAAGAAATATACTCCAGAGATAGAAAAAATGCTGCTACACAAGGGGTGGACACTTATATCACGTTCAGGAACTATTGGTAACTGCGCTTTCGCTAACGCAAAACATGCTCAGAAGCTTGCTTCTGAGGATGTTATTCGGCTAGTGCCGAATAACATCCTCAGAGGAGGCTTGGTATATGCATACCTCGCCTCTAAATATGGACATTCGCTACTAACACAGGGAACGTTCGGAGCTGTTATTCAGCATATTGAGCCAGACTTCGTTGGTTCTCTTCCAATTCCACACTTTCCCGAGACTTTCCAAGAGGAAGTAGATGACTTGATGCAAGAGTCTGCACGACTGAGGGAAGAGGCGGTGGGTGCGTTAGAAGAGGCACAAGAACTTATCGATGACAAATTTTCCAGATATAGTGTTAATAAAGAGAATTCTGTTTCCATCAAATCTATAATCAATTCTCACAACACTCGATTTGAAGGCCAATATTATACGAGTAAGAATCGTTCTATCTACGACTACATTGTAAGTCATTGCGAATATAAGCTATTAAAAGAGATTACGGATAAGATATTTCGACCAGGGATATTCAAAAGAGAATACGTACAAAACGGTGTTACGTTTCTTGGAGGGGCGGATATTATGATGGCAATACCAGATAGTGATAAGAAATTATCATTTAAGCAAGTCGAACGTATACCAGAGCTTCTTGTTAAAAGAGGTTGGATATTAGTTACTTGCGGAGGAACTATCGGTAATGCGGTTTGTATAGATAGTCAGCTTGCAAAATGTGCGATTTCTCAGCATGTAATGAGAGTTGTTCCAAAAGAAGATACATTGAAAGGATACTTGTATGCTTTCCTGTCATCTAACACTGGACACATGCTTATTAATCTCTACACTTCCGGTTCTGTAATCCCACAAATAGAAGCTCATCATCTTGAAAGAGTGCCTGTACCTATGATGGAGAAGGAACTTATGGTTTACATAAACTCCCTTGTAGAGACATACATTTCAAATTTGGAGAATTCAAAAGATAAAGAGAAGCAAGCCATCCATATGGTTGAGCAAGAAATCGAGAGTTGGAACAAATAATAGAGAAGCAGATGGAGAATTTAGATATACTCGTAAAGGAGCTATGTAAGCAGCCCAATGAATCAGGTTGGGTTGAGTTCAAGCACAACAACTGGTCACCCCAGATGATAGGTGAAGACATCAGTGCACTCGCCAACAGTGCTGTGCTTGCAGACCATAGTCATGCCTACATGATATGGGGCGTGGACGATGATACCCACGATATTGTTGGAACCAAGGTGAGGTTGAAAAGTGAGAAGAAAGGCAACCAAGAATTGGAAAATTGGTTGCGCTACTTGCTCTCAAAGAATGCCAACTTTGAGTTTCATGATGTGGACATCGACGGCAAACATGTGGAACTGATAGTGATAACACGAGCCGAAGGACTACCCGTGACCTTTGAAAAGGTGGACTATATCCGTTCGGGTAGCTATACAAAGAAACTGATAGAGTTTCCTACACTCCAAGCACAACTATGGGACAAATTGCGTCACAGTCAGTTTGAGGACACACCGTCCCAAATTGGCTTGACCGACAAGAAAGCCCTGCGCTTGCTTAACTATGAGGCATATTTCAATCTGCTGCACATCCCTATGCCTGATGATGTAGAGCAGATAGTACACTATATGCTCGAAGAACAGTTTCTGGTGCGCCAAGACGATGGACTATACTCCATCACCAATCTTGGTGCCATCCTTTTGGCAAAACGACTCTCAGACTTTCCTCGGTTGGGACGCAAAGCCATTCGTGTGGTGCAATACGACAAACACAACCGTCTGACCATTCTCAAAGAAGAAACCTTTGATGAGGGATATGCCACGAGTTTGGAAAAAGCAGTGAAGTATGTTTTTACACTCCTGCCGTCAAAAGAAGACCTGAGTGAGGTACAACTACGGACAGTTAGCGCCTTTCCTTTACCAGCCATAAGGGAAAGTGTGGCAAACTCGGTCATTCACCAAGATTTCTATATCACAGGAGCAGGTCCTGTAGTGGAGTTGTTCGAGAACCGAGTGGAAGTGACCAATCCTGGTGTTCCTTTGGTGGATGTGATGCGCATCATCGATAATCCGCCTAAGTCGAGAAACGAGAAACTTGCCTCCGTAATGCGTCGCCTTGGCATGTGCGAAGAGTTAGGACGTGGTTGGGACAGAATGGTAATAAGTTGCGAAAGCAAATATTTGGCTGCACCACGCATCAATGTTTACCAAGAGTCAACTCGTGTGTCGCTATTTGCCTATCTGGATTTCGTAAATATTCAGACAGATGACCGCATCTGGTCAACTTATCTGCATGCCTGCATCAAATACATTGAGGGCGATGCACTGTCAAACTCGTCCTTACGAGAACGCTTTGGTCTCAAGGCGACCTCATCGGGTATGGTATCAAGATTGATAAAAGAAGTGCAGGCCAAGAAACTGATAAAGCCTGTTGACCCAGATACAGCTCCACGCTATATGAGATACATTCCGATATGGGCATGAGTTTAACTTGCCTGCAACTTGCCAAGAAAGGCTCGCAATATAATAAATAATGCAAGTATGGCTGACTATCAGATAGTTACGGAATCAATTCTAACTTGCCTGTAACTTGCCAACAAATTAAAAGAATAAGAATATGTCACAGTTGAGAAAAGAAAACATAACGTGTCCACACTGCCACCAAGAAGGAGTGCTCAGCTTTTGGTCGTCAGTAAATGTGGACTTGAATCCGGAACTCAGAGAAAAGATATTCTCTGACGAGTTGTTTATGTATCATTGTCCTCACTGTGGCGAGGTGACAGGCATTCCGGCAGGATTCCTCTATCACGACATGAAACACCAGTTCATGTTGTTCTTCGACTTCTACAAGCCCGACGATTACGACTATGAACCTATGGAACTGCCAGAAGGCGGCTTCAGCATGGCTGGCAATTACACCTTCCGTGGCGTGTTCGGGCTGAACCGCCTGAAGGAAAAGATACTCATTCTCGAAAATGAGTTGGACGATGTGGCCATCGAACGCCAGAAATACATGATAACCCATGTAATCAATCCAGACTTGGCAAAGAAAGGCTACGAACTCTACTTCGACCATGTGGAGGAACCTACAGAAGAGTTTCCATACGGCACCATCCATTTCTTTTACGACGATACAGAAAGGGAAAGCATGATGCAGGTGCGCTTCGCCATGGACAACTATTATGAGCACAAAATGGCGTGCAAGATGGATCCACGCATGGCAGTGAAAGGAGTGCAGTGTATTGACGAAGGTTGGATAAGCAAACAACTAAAGGAGGAATAACCATGACGATGTATGACTACGATAGCAATGGAATAGCCAGAGTCTATGACGATGGCAAATGGTATCTCATCGACAGGACAGAAAGACGTGTCTCTGACGGCTACACCTATATAGAAGAATGGGGAGAAGGTTACTATAAGGCGGAGTTGGGAGCAAAGAAGAACATCTTGCGACCAGACGGAAGCATAGTGCTGAGAGTTTGGCACAATGATGTGTACAAGGTGAAGCATGGCTTCTTTGTGTTCAGTAACACCATACGCAAGTCGAAGACCAATCCGAAGACAAGATATACATACGGTGTGGCACATGTGAATGGCGATGTCATCTTTCCGATGATATTTGACTTGGCATACTGGATGGAGAAACAAGACTTCATCTATGCAGAGATAGACGAGAAGCCCTACATCGTCACTACAGATGGAAGCATCTGCGATGCAGAGAGAAGCCATTTGCCAAAGAAAGCAACAGTGGACTACAAGCAACTCTTTGAGAAGTTTGCCAATTGGACACTGCCTGGTCTGCAGTTCTTCTATCGCGACACTAATGCGCCTGTTATTATAGATGCCACCTATCATGTAGGTGACATACTACGTGCCGGTTTCTTTGTGGATGCAACGACAAAGCTACAGAAACCAGTGCACAAGACGCGCTTTCTCATAGCCAGCGCACATGCCGCCATGTTTTGTGAGATAGAAGAATTGTGTCTGGAGAATCCTGATGTAAAGAAATGGAATCTTTGCACATTCCACTTCAATAGCTATTTCAAGGTGATGGATGTGTATGAGAAAGATGGGGTGACACAGGTTTTTCTGCTCCACATTCCACCTGCAGCCGCCTTTTTCTTGGGGAATGACGAAGCAGCCATGAATTTCATGAACGAGGCAACAGGAAAGGAGACCTCGCTTGTGGATATGGCACGCAAAAGTCTTGACGACAAGTTGAAGTTGGATGTGCATTCACGTTCTTTGGATCCGATATTCTGCAAGCGCATGGAGCATCCCATCGGTTTGGATGACGAGTTCTATCCGATTCCACTTGATGCTGCTGACGAGCCGACAGATGAACGAGATGCCACTCTCAGTAATATGATACACAAACTTGCTGATGATGCCGACATTCAGGACTTCATAGAAGTGGAAGACAACTTTCCATTTAGAGGAGTAGAAGGAACAATCTGTGAAGGTTGCGTCTATGCTGGAGGCATACAAAAGAAAGGCGAAGGCTGCGGAAGGCTTTTCACAAAAAGTTTTCGTGACCGTTACCTCAAAGGATGCTGCGAATATCGCAAGACTGATCTCTTCACACCTTCTCAATTCGAAGAAATGGACAAGTATCGCAAAGAGAAAGCAAAGGAAAAGGAAGAAAAATCTTCGGACGTATATGCCTTGCGCATAGTGGGGGATTTCATCCAAGAAAGATTGGACGGCGATATAAACAAGTTGCGCGATTTTGACTTGGCTACTTTGACTGAAGATGAGAAGTATGGCAAAGAGAACTGGCCTAAGAACGAATTGGCAAAATCCATCATGGTTTTGGTGTTCGGAAACATATGGCCTAATCTCACCGTAGATTCCATCAATCACTATGAGTATAGCAGCAGTCAGATGGTGAGTTTCCAAAATCTGTTCGGCAGCAACATTCTGGATAAGTATTTCAAGGGAATGGAGAAATTCAACCCGAGCAAGAAGCAATTTGAACGGGCACTGCACGTCGCACATCTGTTGAACAGCATTGGAAACCTTTGGGTACTGCCCAATAAGTTGAATGACAAAGAAACTATGGCAAGCTATAAGGAAAACCCAAAGTTCCGTGGCTACATGGACAGGTATCTACAAGCTATGTATGCCGTGTTCATGGATGAGAAGAAACCGGATATGCACCTTAAAGGTATCCTTTACAAGAACCGCAAGGTGATGACAGTATATCAAGGCGCAAAAGGTTGGGGACACTTCATTGACAACATGATGCTGCAAGACTATGTAGATGCAGACGTTAAGCCAAAAGATATATTTGATTACGTCTGGAGCTATATGAAAGACCTTGACAGAGACAGTTATTTCCAAGCAGTTGACAAGTTCTGCACATTCTGCGAAGAAGTAATACCCAAACGAGCCGACCAAATGATTGGCGTATTAAAAACGATAATGAATAACAAATAAAATAAGTATATGGCACAAGTAAGAAGACCCATACATGACGATGGCCCGGTAAACGCTGGTGAAAAGCGTTTATTGGACTTTCTTGACTTGAAGTTGCCAAGTAACTACATCATCATTCCTAACCTTAATCTTGCCATAACGGGACAAAACCGTGTGATGAAGTATTGGGAATATGACTGTATAGTAGTGGCACCTCATGCAGTGTATCACATAGAGAACAAAGATTGGGGCGGAAATCTTGAAGGTGACGACTGGGCTTGGTTCAGAAGCGGGCAGGAAGTTGCCAATCCGCACAAGACTGCAGGACTGAAAAGCCGCATTCTTGCAAGTAAAATCAAGAACCTGCATCCTGATTGGCTGTTTGGTCAGATATTGACCGCTGTCACATTGAGTAACCCACAGCAATCTAAGTTCGGTATTGACCCACAGTGCGAATGCTACAACCAAACGTTCACGTTGGGTAATGATTTGATTGAGTTTTTGACCCGTCCCGACCTCATCGGACGAAGAGAAGGACAGATAGCGAACGTACAGAACCAGCTGGCTGACTTGCTGACTGGTCAGTCTGCTGTACACAAGAGAACCGAAAGAACCTCCATCTTCAACTACCATATTGAAGAGGTATTGCAGGAGACAGAGGAGTTTACTGAATATCTTTGTGTCCCCCAACTCGTAGCGACGGCTCACTATAAGATACGAGAGTACCCCCTCGACTTTGCAGGAAAGAGTCCAACAGAGCTGAACAAACTGAAGCTACAGGTACAGAACGCGTATATGGCGCAAGAAAAGATTGGCAATTCGCCCTATATTGTCAAGACCGAGTGCCGCATGAACGAGGAGCAGACTTACTATTACGAGATAAGCCGCTATCAGGACGAGAGCACCCTCCGTTCAAAGTTGCGCCAAAAAACGTTCAAGCAAACAGACAAGATCAGCATCATCCTTGATGTTGCCAATGCCTTGAAGGCTGCCCACAAAGAGAGCGTATATCATAGAGATGTGCGCCCAGAAAACATCTATGTGTACGAAGGAGGCAAGGCAGCCTTAGCCAATTTCCGAATGGCATGGTTTGTGGAACATTCAGACTTGAATTTCA
>ERZ1034973.1909-NODE-1909-length-11246-cov-6.191314_pt1 | contig 11246 bp, 9 predicted proteins | sample MGYA00520686_ERZ1034973 | MGnify/ENA primary metagenome ERZ1034973 (study PRJEB33766, sample SAMN09781775) | gut metagenome | biome: gut microbiome | host: Homo sapiens | place: Madagascar | study: EMG produced TPA metagenomics assembly of the PRJNA485056 data... | reverse complement strand
AATACATAGAATATTATTCTTATAACCAGTGCTATAAGTAATAACTGATTAGGTATCTTATGTTCTTTATAATCAACTACTGCCATTGGATATATTAAACTTATAAGAATAATCATTTTCATTTGTTCTAAAAATGATGTATCAATATATATATTGCTAAATAAAACTATTACACTAATATTAATTATTACTCCAACACACAAATATATAATTTCGTTATGTCCAGGTCTTATACTTTCTTTATTAATGTTTTTAAAATTATCACCTTTCAAATATTGACAGGTAACAAGATAACCAATTATCAGGATCAATAATGTTGTAAATAATTCAATTATTATTTTCATTATTCTCCCTCCTGACTATTCTTACTTGCTGTTTTGCTTGCACCATTTCCATAACTTTGTACAAGTTCAATCGTTACTCCTTTTGTATCAGATAATTTTATGATTTCTTCCATTTTTTCTTTTAACCCTGCATCTTCTGGAATTACTAAAACAACTTTATTTAATGCCCCTAAACAATCATTTGACGTTCTTGTGGTTGTTCCATCTTTGGTCGTTTTAGTTTCCACTGTCTTTAAACCGTCTGTTGTGCTCTTCATCTTTCCACATAGACGTTCAATTGACATTTTTATTGCCTCAATACTTAAATCCTCAACACTTTTTACATCTTCACCATCCTCCGAATATAATGGATTCATTGATGAAATCATTACAAATTCTTTTTTATCAGCACTATACATCTGAACATCAGTCAGACCAGCTGTTTTTTTATATCCTTCATCTTGTAAATCTTTAATAGCCATATTGCGAATATAATTAGCTCTTTCTGTAACTGTTGCTTCTGTCCATAATGTATTATTGGTAACCACATTATCTTTACGGCTTTGATATGCTGATTCACCTGTAAGCCAACCATATGTTACCGCTTTTTGATGAAAATGAAATGTTTGATTTATCGGTAAAAGCGCAACAACCTTAACATCATATGAAACATCAATAGTTATTTCATTAGAACCGCCTGGAAATATTGTTGAATTAGTAAAATCAAGACTATCAAGATATGTATTTTTATCTGCCTTCTTCACTACACCTAATTCTTTTAAGCTATCCTCAACATTGCCACCCTTAGAGTTTACAAGATGTTTTTTACACATTGCTTTTGATAATGGAGCAGCAATTAATCTTGACTTTGCAAAGTCAAGTCCTTTACTCGCTACCAGCTTCGACATCCCATAAATAACTTTCTTAGGGTCATCTGCTATATCTTTTATAGCCTCTTCTATATTTCCTCCAGCTTCCTGCATATTATTAACACTATCCATTGCTGAATCCATAGCATTAGTAATATCATCTATATTCGTATACTCCTGCTTACCCATATTGCCAAGATTTTGAATTTCATTAAACACTTCATCCACATTTGTCATAATTGTGCTTATACTTTGTGTTTCATTTTTTCCTGCCTCTGCAAGCTCAGATTCACTCTTATTAAATCCAGTTAATGAATATAAATAACTGTATTGTGACAATTCTCTTGCCGTTGTGTTAATTGCAACAGCTACCTTTGTCTGAACTAATGCTATATTTACTATCGTGAGTATTGTTACAATTGCAAACATAAACGCTGTAAGAGAGATGGTTGCTTCAACAGTAACAACACCCTTTTCTTCATTTGTCCACATCTTCATCTCCATCTCTCCTTCCTAAAATTCAAATAATTACTTAGTATTCCTTACTGTCTGTGCCATTGCGTTAACAGTATTCCTGACCTGATTTATCATATCGTCTGGCTGTGACTTATCTAAAACTGTTCCCTCAATACTACATGGAATTCCATCCATAATAAACGAATAACCTATTGTATAAAGCTCATAATCACCTGTCTCTGCATGACACGCAAGTTTTCCTTCAAACTTATACATTTCTGTACCATTGACAGTAAGTTTGGAATCTTTTTCAACTTTTAGCTCATCAATTGTCGCATAATTTTGCATATTTTTTATATAATCTTTGAATACTCCCTCTTGCGCCTGCTCTAACGTTGTTACTTTTATTGTATCATCGGCTGTAATTGCAATATTAATTTGTCGTCCAATTACATATAACTTTGAAAATCCACTTTCAATTTCTTGATAATCTGGAACATTAACATATATTTTCTCTGCCGGAACTTGATAAATTTTTGTCAATTCTCCAACTGCTTGAGTTACGTTTTTTATTGTGTCGTTTTCATTTTCGCCACTTAATTCCGTAGTACTTACCTTATTTTGTTCATTGTTTTCAATACTATTGCCACAAGCAATCAAAGACATTGTCACAATTAAGCTTAAACTAATCACTATAAATCTTTTCATTTTTTCTCCTTTAACCACAATTCTTACTTATTAATATATTTAATATCCTTTTATATTTTTATACTCAATTGTATACCAATTAGTATTATCTTTTGGATTACCCTTTACATCTGCAAATAGAGGAAGCGCTAATAATGTAGGTTTTACTTGTACTGTAGCTGATAATTCAACATACATTGAGGCTTTTGACATCTTAAAATCACTTCTATTAGGCTGTTTTGTCATATTCATCTGGATAACATCTGCTGTTCTTAATACAACTCCTTTTTCGTTTGTATAAAGACCAATAAGTAAAAACAACCTTAGATAATCACTATATGCAAACGAAAGCAGTGATGCCACTCCTGTATTATCTTTATCCTTACTAAGGTCAACACCTGCATTAGAATTTCCAAATATGCCATCAATCTTTGAATTAAGAGTTTCTTTAAGTTTATCAGCACCTTCACTCATTGAATTTTTAACCTCTTCTATCATTTGTGTTTTATATTCTGATACCTTTGAACCCACCTTATTTATTTCTTCTGTTATATGTATTCTTACCCTACTTAAAACGCCATTAAGTTCCGCAGCTATATCTTCTACATTTCCTTGTGCATCTTTTCCAGCATCTTCTATAGCATTTATTACAATTTCAATACTATTCTGCTTTATATAATTAACAGCCTGTTTTTTTACTATATATGAAATATCTGTTGACTTATCTACGCCATTTCCTTCTTCGTCAATCCAATTATCAAGTGCTGTTGATACATAATTAACCTTATCTATTGATGGATTTACCGCATATTCCTCTATTGCATTATTTGCAAGAGTCGTTAATTTCTGAATAGCTGTATTGGTATGCCTTTCAATCAAAGTATCATAAGCATTTCCCAAATAACCTGATATTTCTTCCTGCTTTGCATTAATATCTTTACTTAATTCCTCATCTGTCATATCAAGAAATTCTGACAATTTTTTTTGACTCTCATCAATTATTTTTGTACCAGTTTCTTTTACAATCTCTGTTGCTTTCTCTTTAGCGTAATTTATTAATCCGCTAACCGATAATTGCCATGTTTCTTTATTTTTAAATAAAGGAACTTTTTCTCCTTCTTTTAAATTTGATAAATCCAGTCCCGACTCACAACAAGCAAGACCTATTATTATTCCCGCCTGTATAAGCGGAACCGGAATAACTCCCAATGTTGCCGCAGATATAGGAGTTGCCATTGCAAATGCGGTCTCTCTTATCTCAGAAGATGTAAACGCATATATAAGATTAAAACCTAATCTAATTCCATATATTGAGCCATATGCCTTAACCAGATTTCCACTATTACTTCCGCCATATATTATGTATTCTATTTCTGAACCATAAGCAAAATTATTATTGCTACTAATAGGTGTATTTGTTATTGATGTAACCGTTGTTCCTGGATTTTGCTTCTCATTTTCCTTTTCTATAGTGTCATAACTGAGCATTCCCATAACATATTCAGAAAAATAGAGATTATCCCTTAATTCCGTTGCCATTCCTACAATATTATCAGCAAGTCCTGAAAACATTGAATTAAGACTATTACTTGTATCTTTAGCTGCATTATCTCCGGCTGTTACATTTGCCGCAGCCGCTTTATCTTCTCCTAAGTTGCCAGATGGTAAATCTGATTGTCCTTTTATCTCATTACTACTCTTAGCATCTGGAGGAGTTGCTTTTGATTCTGCATCACTTTTAGCCTTATCTTTTATACTGTTATATAAGGCTTTTCCATTATCACTTGATGTATTCTCTTGTTTTTCTTCTGTAGATGTTGAAACTTCTCCAACATTAAAATGTGTATACAAATATGAATAAAATTCTAATTTATCTTTAATTAAATCAGGCTGTGTTCCTGACTGATTTTCCCATAATACATTAAGAGAGGACTCAATCTTAAATTGTCCCTCACACCAGTCATCTGCCTGGTTTTCCAAATCTGTGCTATCTGTTGGAACATCTTTCAATTCATCATCACCCATATTTTTACTTAATAAATATGTAAATGTTGAGTAGTCACTTATCTCACCTATTGGAGTATCAAAGAATGTATAACTATCTATTTCATTCAACATATCTCCAAGATTTGAACCAATATTGTTTAACCTGTTAATAAAATTTTCAACATCACTTTCTTTTAAATATGAAGATAAATTATTAATTTCTGCCATGTCTTGCTTTGCCATAGTTGTATTTTTTATCTCAGATGAAGTTGCAGAAGATTTCCATTCTGCTTCTTTTTGTTTTAAAGATCCATCTGATTTAATTTTATTTTTAACATCCTCTAAATATGGTATTGCATACTCTATGTTATTTTTGGCATTTTGTATAGTTGTTCTGTATCCATTTATCTGATCATACAGTTCCTTGATCTTGGCAGCTGTCGATTCTGTATTTGTATCTGCATTATTTGCATATCCCTGTAATGTACTATTATATTGTGATATTGTGGTATTAAATACTGCCGCTAACGCATCAAATCCATTCATATATTTTTCATAATAATAAGAAAGCTTATGTGCACTATTTTCATCACATATTGTATAATAATCTTCTGTTACACTATCACCTGATGCATCTATATCTGCATTTTCGTATGCATTTTTCAACTTACTATATTTCTCATACAATGTCTTCATAGCAAAAACCCAATTTTCATATAGTTTTTTTCTATTTACCTGTACAAGAAATTGCAATCCATATGTATTTCCATCATATTCTGGCAGATTATTTTCTGCTGTTTTCAAATCATTATAAGCATTGTAATACTCTTCCAACCTGCTCTTTATATCTTCTGCAGTTGCTTTTTTTGTGTCTGAATAATCCGATAATTTATCATATGTGTCAAGCTTTGATGTTTTATCACTATTTGTATAAAACACTGCAGCTTCTTTTTCTTCATCATTAATTTTTATTTTCTCTGTATCTATATAATAAGAATAATTTGTAAATCCACTATATGACTGTGTATCATACAAATCTTTTATAACTTTTTTAGCTAAATTCTTATACTCATTTTCATATTTATCAAAATCACTTTTCATATCTGAAAAATAATTTTCATCACTTGTAAACCCACTTTTATTATATTCATTTACATATTTCCAAGCACTTTGTGCTGCTTCCATAACAGTCTGCTGTTCTTTATAATATTCTGTTCTTTTATCAACAAGTTCTGTCTGTTTACTAAGAGTAGTGAAACTACTAAGAGATGATAAAAATCCCAGACCTGTATTAATAGGTGCTCTGTATTTCATAAAATTAACAACCTGATTTTTCAATATAGACGCATTAGCAAGCGATGTATCAGTTCTTTTACTAACCGTAAAATCTGTAACCTGCATATTTAAAATATCGTTAGTATCTTTGCTCTCTGCTACCATTCCCAATTGAGACATAATTTGGTTGACATACGAATCTGCATTACTTGAACTTACTCCTGATGATGTAATGCATGTCTTATAATAATCTTCCAATTTTTCATATAAATCATCTGTATTCTGTGCTGTTGCAAACAAACCATACATATCTTTAAGTAAAGAATCGTAATCTGTTAACGCCGTATTTAATGCTAAATCCCCCGCAGATGTTGCAACGCTGCCGGCAAGCTGTACCCTGCTTGCATCTACAAACAATGCCGATATTACCATCATTGGAACAAGTATTATTACAAGAAATACGGATACAACGCCTTTTGTTTTTGAAAAAAATTTAATCACTTAATTCACCACCCTACTTTTTTGCAAATGAAGATATAAAATCATTAACCTTACCAAATGCTGATTTTATAAAATTCCCCACTTTAGTTTGTTCCGCATAATCCACAACCATATCTGTATTGCGTATAAACTCTGCTGTATCATTCACGGGTACTTCTGCTCTTGCTGTTATATGAAGTATAGTTGCTTTACTTTCTCCTAAAAGCCTTATAGGAAATTTTATTTTGTAGTCAACATCTACTGAAAATGTTGAATAAACTATATAATTATTAAATTTTGCAATTTTGTCACCCGCTGTATTAATCTGTGGTTTCATATTTTTAAAGAAACCAACTGTATTAGAACCTAGTTCATTTTGTATATTTTGGGAAATCTTCAACTCTATAGAATCCATACCTCCGAATATATATCTATATGGCTCTGTTTCCAATTTTTCTAAACTAGGTACACTCCCTGTATTTTTTAATGTTTCAAGCATAGGATCTGCACAATAATTAGCACCTATTATTGCTTCCTGCTTAACAACTGATTCCACTTTTGCTTTAAGATAAAAAGCATTTCCCATATAAATGAGGAAGAAAAGGACAATAAACATGATAGGAAATACAATTGTCGCTTCTACTATTACTTCACCATTCTCACTTTTATTCATTTTTTGTTTTAATTTTTCTATCATCTTTATTATCCTCTTTAACCATTTAATTAATGAAACCTACTCAGAAAATTCCTTTCGGTTTCATTAAATTCTGATTTTATTCTTGTGTTACTGCATCTGTAGCTTTTCCTGTAATAGTTGCAAATAAATTTGTAACTAAATTTGTTAATTGTTTTTTAAATACAAGTGCAACTAAAACAACTATACCCATAAGTACAACTATCGCTACAATATCTACTGCACCACTTTCATCTTTAAAGAAATCTTTTACCTTTAACCTGGCAATGTTCGCATACATTAACATAGTATTAAGCATCATCTTAAATTCCTCCTTTATAAAATTATTTTTTGCTCTATGTATAAATTTTAATAAAGCCTCTGTTATACTCCCAGATTTGCAAATATTGGAACCATAATCATAATAAGAATTCCAATAAACATAATACAAATAGGAACAAGCAGTTTGGCTGCTGCTTTCTCACCCTCTCTTCTTACAATTTGCTTCTTTAATGACCACACTTCTTTACTCTGTTGTTGAAGCATCATTGTAAGTTCGCTGTTACCTTTTGTAACACCCTGTATAATTGTCGAGGTAAATTTTTTAATCTCTGGTATCATACATCTAGAACCAAAGTTATAAAGAGCATCTACTTCTGAAACACCATTATTCATTTCAACTAAAGCATTCTGCATTTCAATATATATAGTAGATGAACCTGTATATGCCGTATCTTCCCATGCTTCTCTAAGTATCATTCCTGCATTAGTTAATAATGCAAGTTTTGAAACAACTTCTGAAAAATTATGTAATAACTCTTCGGAACGTTTTAATATTTTCTTTGATGTCATAGTTCCGTAATAATAATACATAAGCCCGGCCATTACGAATCCAATAATGCATGCTAGTATTTCTGATGTAAGACCATACAATGCAAACGATATTACAAAAATTAATAATGCTATTGTAATCTGTTGTGAATGAATAACTCTTAAATAATACTCAGAATATTTTTCTCCATATAACACATCAAGTTCTTGTCTTAATTTTCTGTCTTTTTTAGACTTATAATTATATCCAATTATTTCAAGAACTACATATCCCATACCATATATATCCTTCAATCTGAATTCATTCTCAGATAATACCTCAAACATAGAATTGTATTTATTACCTTTAATAAATAAAATCATCCATATCATCAAGGCAGCAGCTCCAAATATTATGAATATAAAATCAAGTATCGATAACCCTAACATTCGCCCTCCTAAATCTTAATATCAAGTATCTGTTTACCTACGAAATATGCAATAATAAATGTCATTAAACCAACTGTTGTTGATACCAGACCTGCTGGTGTTACAAAATTAGCTGCAAATTCCGGACTCATTAATTTAATAACTCCCACCAGAATAATTGGCATCACAACCATAATATTTTGTTCTGTCTTGTTAGATGCAACAAGAGTCTCTATGTCTTCTGCAATGTCCATTTTATCTGATAAAATTTCCTGTGTATTTCTTATGATATCTTTGATATTACCGCCTTTTCTGTAACTAATTCTAAATACATTTGCAAAACTCTTTATATCTTCGTTGTTACTTCTATTTCCAAAATCATCAAGTACATCTTCTATAGCAACATTGTTATGTATTCCTGCTATAATTACTTCCAACTCCTTTAAAATAAAAGCATCAGAATCGTATTGAATTTTCAAATCCCCATATACATTTATAAATGAATCATTTATATTTTTTCCAGAACCAAGTGATGTTGTTAATGAATCCAGCATATCTCTAAACTGATGACTTATTTCTTTTTGTTGTTTCTCAATTAAAGCTTTAGTTCTCACTGGTATAAATAATTTACCTGCTATAACACCTACAATTGATGGAATCATAATATTTAATATCCACGTTAATCTGGTCGGCTGATTAAATTCATCTTTGCCAATTCCTCCATAGAATAAATATCCTACTGCCGCGCCCACAACAAATGCCAAAATGAAATAAAGTATTTTCTCAATTAGCTTCATATTGTATACACGATAATTATATGTTGGAATATTAGTTGCTGACGTATAATACTGTGGTTCCTGCTCTTTCTTTTTCTTTTTTCCTATCATACTTCACCTCATATCTCTGTTCTTATACCAGCCAGCTTTAACTTAAAATCATTGATCATCTTATTATCAGTTCTCTTAAGGCTTCCCGAAACTTTTTCAAGCGTACTGTTTGCATCTTCTTCAAACTTATATAATGGATTAAGAATAATCTGACCATTCTCTACTCCAACAACTTCTGTGATTTCCATTGTCTTTCGCGATTTATCACGAAGTCTTGAAAGATGAATTATAATATCAACTGCTGATGCTATCTGCTGTTTTATAGCCTCAAGTGGAAGACCTTCTGCTCCTTGAAGAACCATTGTTTCAAGTCTGCTTAACATGTCCTGTGTTGAATTCGCATGTCCTGTTGACAATGAACCATCATGTCCTGTATTCATAGCCTGTAACATATCAAGAGCTTCTCCGCCTCGAACCTCACCAACTATAATTCTTTCCGGTCTCATTCGCAGTGATGACTTAATCAAATCTCGAATTGTAATCTGTCCTGCACCTGATGTATTGGCATTTCTTGTTTCAAGGCTTACAAGGTTATCTACTCCTGTTATCTGAAGTTCTGCTGAGTCCTCAATTGTAATAACACGTTCATCTTTCGGAATGTAATTAGATAAGGCATTTAGAAATGTTGTTTTTCCTGAGCCCGTACCTCCACTTATGAAAATGTTATATTTGGCTCTTACTAATATTTCCAGCTTATCCGCAATCTCCTGCGTTATTGAACCATACTGTATAAGCTTTTCTATAGTCATTGGTGTCTTAGAAAATTTACGTATAGTAAGTGTTGGACCACATAACGCTATAGGAGGAAGAACAACATTTACACGCGAACCATCTGGTAATCTTGTATCACATATTGGATTAGCCTGATTAACTTCTCTACCTGCAAGTCCAACTATACGCTGAATAACATCTTCTAACTTTCTCTGGCTTTCAAAATGTTTATCCATTTTAAAAAGCCGTCCATTCTGTTCTATAAATACATTATCAGGTCCATTTATCATAACTTCAGTAATTGTGTCATCACTAATTATTGAATCTAATAATCCAAATCCTCTTATTGAGCTATATACCTGTTGCACAATTGAAACTCTCTGTTGAATTGAACAATATTCTGTTCCTATTCTTTCAAGCACAATCTCCTCAATCTTCTCCTCAAGTTCTTCATCATTAATCTGACTTAAAGAAAGATTTTCCGATACATATCTCTTAATACTTGTAACAAATTGCTGTTCTTGCTTAAAATCCAATTACTTCACCACCTTAATCAAGCTTCTCAAACATATTTATATTACATAACTGTTCAACAACTTGCTTTGTTGATGCGTGTTCATATCTTGGTGCACCACCTATATTCGTAATATCAACACCACTTACTGCTCTGCCTGATTTATTACTAAACTTGTTATATATAAGAACTATACGGCTTGATAATGTTTCTTCTTCATTTTCTTCCTTCAACATTAATGCACTATATGCGCGGTTAATTTTCATATTTGAAATTTCAGAACCATCTCCTGTCCATACAATATTTTCAGCAAGCTTTAAAAATTTCAAATTGTCAATATCAAATCCAAAGTCTGTATCAACTATTACAACATCATATATCCCTGATAGTTTTATCTCCGAAACAAGTCTTGTTTTCTCTTCTAATTGAAGTTCAAGCATATCTAATGAATTTTTGGTTTGTGAATAAAAATAGACTCCTGTAACATCTTGTTTTACACAACTTTCAAGTTTAATAGATAGATTTGTCTTTTTACTTTTTAATGCAAAAATCACATCGCTCATATCAAATTGACCTTCTGCACTAAAGAACAAATCTGATGAACCAAATTTTTCAAGATTTAAATATAAGACCTTTTTCCCTTTTTTAGCACAATAGACTGCATATGAAGCTGCCATTGTAGAACTTCCAGTTCCTCCACATGGTGATGTAAATGCTACAACTCTACACGTATCATCACTTATACCTAAGCCTGAAATATTCCCTGCATTTTCAGAATAAATACTCAAAATCTGCTTATATATAAGATCTACTCTCTGAAATTTACATATTGCACGCTGATTATTTATCGAGTCTGCCCCCATTGAATCCGTAAGGTATGCAAAACCACATCTTTTTGGAATTTTGTCAAAATCAATCTCATATTGTTCATCAACAAGTACAATATCTACTTTGGAATGTTCTAATGTTTCAAATGCCACTTCTATTTCTGTAAAAGAATATATTTCAAATTTATCTGAATATTTGGTATTAAAAACAGAAATAATACGATTAAGATAATTTTTATCTTTTTCTATAATTGCTAATTTGATTTTCATTATTTATTCACCTCTTTAGACATATTAACTTAACAATTCCCCTTTGTTA
>ERZ1034973.1906-NODE-1906-length-11248-cov-37.688198_pt1 | contig 11248 bp, 9 predicted proteins | sample MGYA00520686_ERZ1034973 | MGnify/ENA primary metagenome ERZ1034973 (study PRJEB33766, sample SAMN09781775) | gut metagenome | biome: gut microbiome | host: Homo sapiens | place: Madagascar | study: EMG produced TPA metagenomics assembly of the PRJNA485056 data... | reverse complement strand
TTTTTTTATTGGGGCGATGCCCGGAAGTGGCATTTTAGTCATGGGTTACCAGTCACTCCTACGATACGAGGGAAAGAATCGTCTCACATGTATGGTGTCAGATCCTTCGGCTCAGTCCCCACCTGTTCTGGCTGGGGCTTTTCACACATAGAGCGTTTTCGTCCGCTCAGGATGACGATACGGGGGAGCGGAAGGGTTTTCATCTGGGAGATACGTTGCGTGTTTTGGAACTATCGGTGTTATATACGATACGAGTAGGCCCTTGGAGAAGGGGCGCGCCAAAGGCGCAGGATGGATCCATGCAGCGGTGTGAAAGACTATGTGAGATTACCCGTCTTCCACCTGTCATCCCGACCGAAGTGAAGGGATCTTTTTTGCAGAGCGGTAAATCGTGAGCGAGGGAAAGGCGAAAAAGGAAGCACCAAGGTGTCGTTTGAGTGAGGGCGCATGTGTGCATATGGCGGCAGTGCAATAAAGATCCCTCGGCTTCGCTCGGGATGACGGTGCTTGGGGAGCGGATAGGTTCACAAGGGTGGTGTGCCGCCTTTTTAGAGGATGGTAATCTCGTATCGCCGCCTTCCCCTCTAAGTGAAACGGTGTATGCGTGTGAATGAAAATGGGAAACCTGTCTTCCGTGGATTGGACGTATGGATGGGGAATTCATATTTCCCATTGCTGCATTTCTATGAACCTGCTAGAGTATAGTTATACAATGATTTCGTCATTCAGGAAGGAGACTCTTTATGGAGCTGATGAACCGGATCCGAGAGTGTGTCGTGGCGTGGCAGAAAAAGCGGGTGCGGACGGTCGTATTTCCTTTGGCGGGGAAGCTCTGTGCTGTGGAGACGGTAGAAGGAAAGCGACTGGGACAGTGGCAGGCGGACTACGATGGTGATACGCTAAATTTGAAAGAGTGTTTCCTCTCACTGAAGGCTGCCGGACTTCGGGGTAAGAAGCTCTGGCTTTTGGTGAATGCGGACTCGCTTCGATGGAGCAGGAAAAGATATCCGCAGATGACGGAGGAGGAATTTGCTGAATCAATGGAGTGGGAGGCAGATCGCGTCTTTCACACCGAGGAAGCGATCGCCATGGGGCATCGTGTGCTCTTTCATGATGAAGAGGGCTGGGAAGCGCTCTTGCATGCATTGCCGCGCGTGGATCTCGGGGCTTGGGAGATGGGAGCGCATGAGGCAGGGCTTACCATCACCCGTGCATTTCCTGTGACGGATATTCCTTTGCAAGAGGGGCCGCACTTAATTCTGTATATGCGCCGCCGTTCGGCGATGCTTCTTTTCCGTAGGGGGGATCTCTGGGAGAGCCGCATCCTGCATCTGGCAGATGAGGGCAAGGCTTCGCTGTTCATGGAGCGGCAGATGGATCTGTATGGGCTCTCTTCTCTTCCATGTTTTCTGGTTCCGCTGGAGAGCTGTGAGACTAAGGAGCGGACAGCATGGCTTTCTTACCTGGAAAAGGAGCTGACTCTTCTTGCGGCAGAAGGGACAGAGGACGAGGGTGGCAAGGCAGTCACGCTCGAAACGGAGCATCTGGAGGAAGGCGGATACTGGGATGATGCTATGCGTGTGGTGCTTGCCGTAAGTCATGCGGGGACGGCATTGCCTCTTCTCATGGGAGAGCGCCCTTTTCTGACGGAGGAGAATCGAAAGCTTCGCATCGCGCAGGGAGCGTGTGTGCTCGGCGCAGCCTTTTTCCTCTTTTCCTGTGCATCTTTTCTTTCGGCTTATCGGGAGGATAAGGCGCAGCTGGCGGAGAATGAGGCGCTGTCTCCGCTGAAAGTGAAGAGGGCGGAGATGAAAAAGGCGAGTGAGGAGGAAGAAGCTCTGCTTGCGATGCTAAAGGAAGAGGAGGCCAAAGATCCGCATTGGGAGCAGCGTCTGGTACTGCTTGCTGATGGTATGCCGCAAGGTGTCGTGCTATCGGAGATCTCCGCAGAGGGAGAGGATGTCCTTTTGAAAGGGACTTCACAGAAGACGACCGATCTTTCGAATTTCACAGGCCATCTCACGCGGGCGTGGGGCGGCCTCACGGAGCTGAAGAGTCGGAAAAAGAATGCGCGCACGGGGCTCTTTGAGTTTACCGTCCGCTGGAAAAAAGAAACGACGAGGAAGTTGCCGTAGGTATTGCTTTTATCAATAATGGCAGAAGACGGAGGCGTGTGCAAAAGTGATTTGCACATGCGCGAAGTCTTTTTTTGAAAATGGTCATATAGGCTGGCTGCAACTGATAGGTGCCTTTTGTGTGGCAGGACATCATGCAGGGATCCCTGACTTGGGAAGCAAGGTGGATTGTGCCGGGACATCTACATTGAATGGACGAATGAAAAAGTGTATCCCCTCGATCAGACATCCGCAGTGATATCTGATCGATAGTACGCGTCTGGACGTAGATCATCTGAATACATTATCTGACTGCGATTGGCGGAAGGGATGCGGTTCAATATTCAAGAAAACGCGATGACTGAAATCGCGCTTTTTTATTGCACAAACCCGCTCTAAGACGGTATAATAATAAATAACTGTAGGCTGAGAGAGTATGGCTTTGTGGTATCCGGGACGCTATGTCAGAGAAGGTTTTGAGAGAGTGTCTGGTACTCGCAGTTCAACTTCTGTAGTGAAACTGATTTCCTATACTGATTTCCTATAAGGAGGGCATGATGATGAAAATGAAAAGACTGGTGGTCTGTGCACTGGCGGCGGCGATGATCGGTGCAGGTGCATTGACGCAGGTATCGGCTTTCAATCTGGGCAGTGTCCTTGGCGGTGTGGTCAAGGTCGGCGGTATTGCGATACTGGTCGATAAATATGGCGCTTCTATCAATAGCGCGATCAATTCGGTCATGATGAAGGAAGGCGCCGGTACGAATTACGCCACGAAGGTGGTGCCGATCGTCAGCATTGGAAATAAAGGATATATCGGGGCCGCGCAGGTCATCGGCGATGCCGATCAGGTAGAGAAGGTGAAGGCGGTCGGGCAGCTGGAGATCAGCTGGAATGACAAGCTGTTCCGCATCAAGGGGCTCATCCCGATGGATAGTGTGAATCCGACCTCGTTCTCCCGTGTGCAGGGCGTTGGCGTGTCGGCAGTGATCGATGTTCGGGTGTGATGGGCGCTGGAAAAGACCGGGAGACCAAGCGGCTTATGGATGGGAGAATCCGGTTTTCCATAGTCCTTCGGATATAGCCCGGTCTTCATGAGAAGAAGCGGTCACCTGAACCATGAACTTTTACTATTTGATTATTTTCGGAGGAATATATATGAGAAAAGCATTACTGGCAGCAGGATTGGCTGCATTGATGGCGATGCCTGTCATAGCAGAGGATGTGGCAACGCTGGCGGAAAAGATCGACCGTGTAGATGAAGTCCTCTATGGTTCGGTGCAGAGCGGGTCTCTCATCGGCCGTGCGGATCAGGCCGATAATGTGATCTACGGCGTGGGAAATACATCGGCCAGCGGACTTGATCATCGTATCGACAATCTGTATGCGGATGTGGTGAGAAATGATAACGATAGCACTCCGGCGATTTCGAACCGCATGAATGCGATGGAATACTATCTGACGGATGAGATCAGCACGGATAATCTGACGGTCCGCATGGATAATCTGGAAAAAGCGGTGCTGGGCGAAGCGAAGAAGGGGGCTTTGGATGAACGTATGCAGAGCCTGGAGCAGGCAGTCTATGGAGACCAGCACTATGAAATGAAGACGGTCCAGCTGCCGGCGGATACGGTTTTCAAAGTGGCACTGAATGATGATGTGGGCAGCAAGACGAGCCAGGTCGGAGATCCGGTCTCCTTCACGGTACAGGAAGATGTTCTGGTCGGTGATGTGCTGGTGCTGCCTCGCGGCACACAGGGCAGTGGCGTGGTGACGGAAGTCAGCCGCCCGAAAAGCTTTGGTCGCAGCGGCAAGGTCGATGTCTCCTTCGATCAGGTATTTTCTGTGGATGACGAAGCGATCCCGACTGTGCTGGGACCGGAAGCCAAGGAAAAGCTGAAAATGGAAGCAGCGGCTGTCGGTGCCTCCACCATCGGCGCGCTGGCTCTGGGGCCGATCGGTCTTGTGGGCGGGCTTTTTGTCAAAGGTAAGGATGCTGTGCTCCCCGCTGGCAGCGAGCTCTATATCCAGACGGCACAGCCTGTCACGACGAAGGGGCTGGTGCTCCGTGAAGGCGCGCCGCACATCGTCCTTAGAAAGCATGTCGCGCGCACAGCTTCTGCGGTTGCGGCAACTGCGTCAGCGGATAATCAGGTGACGGCGACGGCTGCGCCGGAGACCGCAGCTCCTGCGCCAAAGGCAGAAATCAGTGACAGTGCCAAAGCGGAGCTGGAAGCAGCCCGTGAAAAGGATTCTACAGTAAAGGAAACGGCAGACTCCGCCAAGACCGATAATGAGGCAGCTTCTGTCGTGATCATGAGAAATGAATAATCATAACTGGAAAAAGGCGGTGCTTCTTTCTGCTCTTTTCTTGCCTTCGTTGGCTGCTGAAGCGGCGGAGGCACCTGTTTCCCCAATGTTGCCGCCAGAGGATACCACCCATGTGGAGTATTCCGTCAGCGACGGTGTACTGCGGCCTTCCTATGACGGGGAGGAGACACGGGAAACGGCCAAAAAGGATAAAGACAGGAAAAAGAATAAGGAAACGGCGGATACCGGGATTTCCAAAGAGCATCCGGCTACGGTCGTAGCAGATAAAATGCGCTACAATGATACCACGGGAGAGGTGGCAGCTTTCGGGCGCGTAGAGATCAAGCACATGATGGATACCTACCAGACCGAGTATGTCTATGGAAATACGATCTCTCAAAAGTATGTCGTCCCGGGGGAGCTTGTCTGGAAGAATCCGACGACGGATCTCAAGGCGGCGCGCGCTGACTATGACGCGAAGGCCGCTGTTGGACATTTCGAAAAGGTGTCCGGCTGGGATAGCGGGACGTACTATTTTCAGGGTGAAAGCGGTACATATGACAAGAATGCCAATCACATAGTGATCGAGCATGGCTATTTCACGACGAAGCATGCGGTGGCGAAGGTGCCGGACTATCGCATCGAAGCGGACTCCATCGATATTTATCCGGGGGATAAGTATATCGCGCATAATGTGAGACTCATGGCGAAGAATACGGTGCTTGTGACGCTTTCGACGTACAAGGGTTCCCTTCAGAAGAAGCGGATCAGCCCGTTCACACTGATTCCAAGTCCGATGTTTGACAGTGACAATGGTTTCGGACTGCATAACCGGATCGAGATCCCGCTCGATGCGGATATGAATCTGACGGCGTACATGGAAAACCGCTGGTACACGAAGGCAGGATACAAACCGGATGTAGGTGTGCGCTATCAGACGCCGGTTGGCGGCTTGAATTTCCACTATGCCGAAGAGGAAAGCAGCACGAATGATGATGGCGGTATCTGGGTCAAGAAACGGCCGTCGCTGGAATTTGACTCGAAGCATTTTTACCTCGGTGGCTCACGCTTCTACGTGGGCGCGAAGGGGGAAATCGGTTACTGGGAAGAAGACGGGGTCAAAGGACAGCATAAGAGCTACGACGCTTATATTTCCGGTGATCCATGGAAGCTCGGGAAATTCATGCGTTTTTCCTGGCGCGCCGGCTATATGAGAGACTACTACAGCTATAACGGCGGGAACATCCGCAAAAACACCTATTACAGCATGGGGCTTTCCGGCGGTTACCGCAGCGTGCAGGGCTGGATCTATTATACGGATCGTGAAATCAATGGCATTACGCCGTATCGCTACGACTCGTACACCAGTGATAAGCCGCTCGACTTTGGCGTGCGCGTGCAGCCGACGAAGAATGATGCCTTCAGTCTGGCATGGACGGTCGATACCAAGTATGGCCGCCTGAACCATCGCTACTGGACTTACTACCGTGATCTGCATTCCTTCTATGCCTGGATCCGCTACGATGATATCGAAAGGGAAACCCAGTTCATGCTGATGCCGAAAGATTTTAGATTCTAGGAAATGCTGATTCGCTCGGACAATGATCGGATCCGTATTTCCCTTACGGCGGGTGAGCCTGTATCGGTCACTTTTTTCGGAGGTGCTCCATGGATAAAAAATGGGCACTGCCGCTGGGGCTTGCCCTTGTGGCTCTTCTGATCCTCTGGGGATCGCTGGGCATGGGGACAGCGTCGAAGCTGTTTCCTGAAAAACCAAAGGCGATGCCTCCCGTGGCTGCATCGGAAGGGGCTTCTTCCTCTTCGATGCTTCCGCAGGAAGAGAGCCGCCGCGTCTATGATGCATCATCCTATATCAGGGGAAAGCCGCTTGCTGACCCCTTCCATATGGAGGCGATGACGGAAAAGACGATGCCTGTGGAAACGGCAGGCGTCTCTTTGCCTTCTTCTGTGCCTCGCACGGCGAATTCCTCTGCCGGATCGGCAAAAGAGAAAAGGTCGTATGCATCTGATGTGCCGCGTCTCATGGGTGTCATGTCATTTGGCAGTGAGAAGCGAGCGGTCATAGAGGTCCATGGGGTGACGTACACGGTCAAAGAAGGAGAGCAGGCAGGACTATGGAATGTTTCCAGCATACAGGGAAAGACGGTCACACTCGCCGGTGCTTCCGGCGTTCTCACACTCAGCACCCGCTGATAAGAACGGCGGGGGCTGTTTTTTGCTGTGCATTTTTGCTTTGCAGCGGTATTTCTGCCCAGGCGCTGGATCTGGATACCAGCGCACATGAGACGATGACTGAAGAGCTTTCCTCCCGCGATCTCCGGATGCCGGAGAAAAAGACGAATGAGGCCATTGTACAGGTGGCGCCAGCCCCGGGGGAGAAGAAGGTCAGCCTGCATGTGAGCGACGCTCCTGTGGCGCAGGTACTGCGGGGACTCGCGGAGATGACAGGAGAGAATGTCATTTTCTCTTCTCACGTGAAGGAGCGGGTCACAGCCAGTCTGGATGATGTGACGCCGGAAGAAGCCATGACATCCATCATGGCGGCCTGTGGACTTGCCGGGCGGAAAGAGGGAAGTACGCTTATTATTTTTTCCGCCGTAACGGAGAAAGAGTCCGGCATCTTTGCGAAGTCATACCGCCTTTCCTATGCGAATGCCAAGGAAGCTGCCGAAAGCCTGACGGACATGGTATCCAAAGGCAAGGTGTCTTATAACCAGTCGGCCAACACCGTGCTTGTGAGTGGGACGCCGGCCGAGCTGATGCAGGTGGGTGCGCTCCTTCGCGGTATGGATATCCCCGAAAAGCAGGTGAAGGTGGAGGCGGAAGTCATCGCAGTCAATAAAAGCTCGGCCAAAGAGCTGGGGCTGGACTGGAATTTCAAAAGCCTCACCGGCAGTGCGGACTATGACCGTGACAGCTGGACGGAGCAGCACTATGTACTGGGGGAAGATGGAAATCCCAAGATCCGAAACATTGAAAAAAGCGGCTGGGACGTCACGATCCCTGATGGCTATGCCGGGATCTCCTATGGACGTGCACCGGGCGGGCATCCCTACACCTTCTTCTTTCAGGCAAATCTCAATGCACTGGTCACCAAAGGCAAGGCAAAAGTACTGGCAAAGCCGCACGTCGTCACGATGAATGGCAGGAAAGCCGACATCCTGATCGGGAGCCGCATCCCGGTCATCGTAGAGCATATGGAAAATGGCGTGAAGACCACGACGACAGAGTACAAGGACGCCGGCATCAAGCTCACATATACCCCCATTATCAGTGCGGACAATGAGATCACCGCTGATGTGGAAGCAGAAGTCTCGACGCCCTACCTCGTCCCTGAGATGAAAGCGTACCGCATCATCACGCGCTCGGCGAATACGATGGTGCGTCTGGCATCCGGGCAGCTCCTGGCTATCGGCGGTCTCATCGATAAAGAGGAAGGAAAGACCTTCCGCAAAGTACCTATTTTAGGAGACATCCCGCTTCTGGGAAAACTCTTCCAAAGTCATGGGAAAAGTCTGGAGGAGTCGGAAATCATTATACTTATCAGGGCGGATGTCATCGAGTGAGAAAACGGGTCCTGCAGGCTCATGGGAGAAAGCCAAGCCGAACGCCCCGCCGAACCTGCATTGCCTTTGGGGCAATGACAGCAAGGGGCGCATGTCCTGATGCGCCCCCCTGAACCATACACCTCGATCCTTATCCTTACTATCATATATTGGAGCAAAAACATGGCAATTCTACGTATCAACGGTCTGTCGAAATCCTTCGGCATCAAGACTGTCTTTGAAAATGTTTCCTTTGACATCCGAAGCGGGGAACGCATCGGTCTGGTCGGTGCGAATGGCGCGGGCAAGACGACGCTCCTGAAATGCATTCGCGGTGACGAGGAATACGATAAAGGCTCCGTCAAGGCGAGCGACGGTGCCATCATCGGCTACCTCCGTCAGGATTTCAATTACACCTCCCATACCATCCGTGAGGAAATGGAAGAGGCGTGGCGGGATGTCCTCTTTTATAAAGATCGCATCGAAGCGCTGACGAAAGAGCTCGAGCAGCACAAGGACGATGAGAAGCTCATTGAGCAGTATGGCAAGGCGGAAGAACGATTTGAATTCTTAGGCGGCTACGATTATGAGGCGATGACGAAAAAGATCCTGACCGGGCTCGGCTTTACGCAGGAGGATTGGGACAGAGACATCCACGCCTTCTCCGGCGGGCAGAAGGTCCGTATCAACCTTGCCGCCGCCTTCGTGCGCCATCCGGATTTTCTTCTCCTAGACGAACCGACGAACCACCTCGACATGGGCATGCTCGAGTGGCTCGAAGACTACCTGCGCTCGTACAAAGGCGGGATCCTCATGATCTCCCATGACCGCTATTTCCTGGATGCAGCGGCGACGGGGATCATCGATCTGGAGAACCATCATATCCGAAGCTTCCGCGGAGGCTACTCGCGTTATCTGGAGACAAAGACGAACCAGGACAAAGCCTACCAGAAGGCTTACGACAAGCAGCAGGAGCACATCAAGGAAACGGAAGAGTATATCCGACGCTACAAGGCAGGCATCAAGGCGAAGCAGGCGCGCGGCCGCCAGTCACAGCTGAACCGCCTCGAGCGTCTTGATAAGCCTGTCCATCAGGCGACGCTCCGTTTCCACTTTGATCCGCCGCAGGAATGTGCGGAGAAGGTACTCGACATCGTGCGTGCGAAAGCCTCCTACAAGGATCATCTGATCTTTGAGGATCTGAATCTTCACATCAAAAAAGGGGAAGTACTCGGCCTCATCGGCCCTAATGGCGCGGGCAAGACCACGCTTCTGAAGCTCATCACCGGAGAAAAGACGGCAGACAGCGGCATCATCCAGCTCGGTAATAATGTGAAGATGGGCTACTACTCGCAGGAGCAGGAGCGCCTCCACCCCGAGCTTTCCGTCCTTGACGAAGTGCGTGACACCTTCAATTTCGGAGAGAAGGAAGCCAGAAATATCCTCGGGATGTTCCTGTTCCGCGGCGATGACGTATTCAAGCAGGTCGCCATGCTCTCCGGCGGAGAGAAGGCACGTCTCTCGCTCCTGTGCCTCTTTCTCGAGAAACCGAATTTCCTCATCCTCGACGAACCGACGAACCATCTCGATATCCCTACGAGGGAGATCATGGAGCAGGCCATCCAGGCCTTCGGCGGCACCTCACTCGTCGTCTCGCATGACCGCTATTTCTTGGACAAGATCACGACCCGCATTGTAGAAATGGAACATGGAAAGCTCACCGAGTACCTCGGGAACTACAGCTACTATAAAGAGAAAAAGCTCGACCTCGAAGCCTTTGAAAAAGACCGCAGCGGGGAAGAGACTGTAGAAGAAGAGCCGGAGGAAGATAAGACTGCGCCTGAGAAGGAACACCAGAAGAAGCAGGAAGTCTCGGCCGTAGAAAGGGAAAAGCTCAGCCATGTGGAGATGGAGATCGGCCGGCTCGAAGCGACGGTCAAGATGTACACCGCGCAGATGAGCATGGATCCGGACAACTATGCAGACCTCGCCGCCGAGTACGACGAAGCGCAGAAAAAGCTCGAAGCTCTCTATGAGAAATGGGACGAGCTCGCCGCGAAAATGGACTAAATGCAAAAGACGCCTCTTGTGGGCGTCTTTTGTGATGCGAAATGAGAAATGGTGGTGCGGAGAAAACGCCATTTCAACAATAGCGCGAGCCAACCCCGCCTCGTTGCGCTCGGCAGCCCCTTCCAAAGGAAGGAGCGAGGAACGGAATAAACTGGGAAAAAGAGATCAAACATCGTAAGTCTGCAACCCGCTGCAAAGTGGAAGAGGTATTTCGGCTATGTCAAGGTAGTGTATCGAGGTCTTGCTAAAAACTTTAACCGCTTTAACATGCTGTTTGCCAGCGGAAATCTGCTGACGGTTCACAGAGACAGACGGGTAGCAGAGCTTTGTGTGGGATAAGTGCGCCCTGAATCTGTGGAAAAAGCAAAATTTATGGTCGAAAAGGCGCAAATTTTGCATTTTCTCCAAGATATTCACAGTTTTTGTGCTAAAAAATGCCTGTGACTAACAGACGACTGTAGCAGACACTATCTAATCAGCGTTTCCTTAGCTATTCAGTTGATTGTTTTTGGCAACCAATTCCTTTGTTGCTGTGATTTTTCGATCACTATAAAGGACAACTTCCTTGATTGCAAGTTTTTTGATTGCAGATATGAATGTGTCCATAAATGCAAAATCAATTTTGCCATTCTTTTTGGGCAATTTGATGCCTTTGCTTTTTACAACATTCCAACCGCCAAGTTTGTTCTTATAAGAATAAATCGGTAGGTCGGTTACTTTGTTAATGCACATGACCATGAACAGGTATTGATTTGGTGAGAGTTCAACTTTTCCGGATTTCCAGCGAATAGCATAAGCATCAGACAAAACGGTAAAATCTCTTGACTGATAATAAGCTCTGTAGACATCGCTGTTGGAAGGAATAGAAATTACATTGCTCAATACAGTTGCCCCAGCTTTGGGCGCATAATAGTTCAAGCCTTGGTTTTGAAAACTTGATGTGAGGCAAGGAAGCACATAATCGTCCGTGGGCTGCTTAGGCAATTCCTTTGCCTTGTATGGTAATTTTTTTGTTATTACTTTTTCAAAAAGATCACCTACGGTATATATACCCCAATTATCATCATTGAGCTCAGCAAATCTTTGAAGAGCGTTAAGCTCTTCGGTCGACAATTCATAATTGTCGTATCCGCTTACTGTCAAGTAAGCGGATAGCTCAGCTACCCGCTGAGCTTCCAGCTCAGCTAC
>ERZ1034973.1905-NODE-1905-length-11251-cov-7.852894_pt1 | contig 11251 bp, 8 predicted proteins | sample MGYA00520686_ERZ1034973 | MGnify/ENA primary metagenome ERZ1034973 (study PRJEB33766, sample SAMN09781775) | gut metagenome | biome: gut microbiome | host: Homo sapiens | place: Madagascar | study: EMG produced TPA metagenomics assembly of the PRJNA485056 data... | reverse complement strand
ACATAGTATCTTATATTAACTTGTAAATTCTTTGTTTTTGGCGTATAATATATTTATATTTTTATATTTGTCACACAAAGCAAATGCCCATATAAAGGAGGCAGACTATGAATAAAAACAAGCACAAAATTATAACATTTGCTGCTCTTATGACTGTTGCCACTGTTGTGATTCATTTTATAAACCGTACAATCGCAGCTGCGGCACAATTAAAACAATTGCTTGGAATTACCAACAGTAAATATTTTGAATGGCGTTTTGGAAATATTTATTATACAAAAAAAGGTAATGGTAAACCAATTCTGTTAATTCATGATACATTACCTGGTGCCTCCGGTTACGAATGGTCTGAAATCGAAGAAAAACTGACTAAAGATCATACTGTATACACCGTTGATCTCTTAGGTTGCGGACGTTCTGATAAACCGGGAATTACTTATACTAATTTTGTATATGTGCAGATGATCTGTGACTTTATCAGAAAGATAATCGGACAGAAAACCGATATTATTGCCAGCGGTTTTTCAAGTTCCTTTGTTATTATGGCCTGTCACAACGAAAAAGAATTATTTAACAAAATTATGCTTGTAAATCCACCAAGCCCTGACTATCTGAGACAGATGCCAACAAGAAAAGATCATTTATTAAAACTAGCTCTTGAGATTCCTGTTTTTGGAACTTTAATCTACCATATGATTGTCTCAAAGGAAAATGTAGCCAATTTATTTGTTGAAAAGATGTACTATAATCCATTTCATGTAAGTACCCAGATGGAAGATGCTTATTATGAAGCATCTCACAGTGGCGGCTGTTATGCCAAATATTTTTATTCCAGTATGATTTCTAAATATATGAATATAAATATCAGTCATGCAGTGAAATCTCTGGATAACAGTATTTATATCGTGGAAGGTGAATCCGAACCAAACGGCAAATCAATTATGAATGAATATCTCACAGATAATCCTGCAATTGAGACTGCAATTATCAATGAATCCAAACATATTCCTCAGATTGAAAATCCCGAAGAATTTTGGGAACATATCCAGATTTTCTTTTAAAAAAGATCCTCTGACTTATTTGTCAGGGGATCTTTTTTGCTAATTTTCTGTACCTGTCAGTGTTTCAAATGCTGTAAATAATTCTTTCACTGTCATCTTATTTACCAGATATATCTTACTATCTACCTTTACTGCATAGTAATTCGTATCATAGCTATAATACTCTGCTTCCAGTTTATTTCCGTCTTCTTTTATAAATGTAACTGTCATTTCCGGATCTGTTTCTGGCTTAAATTCATCTGTAAGTCTCTTCTGTGCAGCCAGATTGATCAGCTTATTATAAAATGTTGTAAACTGCGTTTCATCCACTTCTGACCCATCCAGTTTATAAGTAACAGTCTCTTTTTCATTTCCGTCATCATCTTCAGATGTTTCACGTGAAACATTTACATCATAGTCACTGCCCTTATAATTTACCTTCAATTCTTCCAGATCATTGGTTGAAACATAATTTACTGTCATATCCCAGAAGTCTTCCTCTGATTTATCTGTAAGTGCAGATAAAGTATCCTCAGACATAGTGTAAACCTGATCACTGTCATTTACCATCACATATCTGTTGCTGTCATCCGACTCTTTGCCCACTGTGATCACCAGCTGCTTATTCTCTACGGTTTTTTCTGAATCTTCTAAATCCGATACATCTGTATCCTCTGATGTATCTTCACTTTCCGCAGCCTCACTCTGAGTCTCATCTGTTGTTTCAGCTTCAGTCGAACTATCCTCTGATGTATCAGAAGACTCTGTATCCTTCTGCTCTTCCGTATAATCAACTGTGATAACCGCATATGGCTCATCCAATCCATAAGCACTCTTATCTTTACACTTGTAATCTACGAAAGAATTATATGCCATACTTCCAAAAGAGGTTGTCAAAGAACTAACAGTGGCTGTATCTGCTTTTTCCTCATCGCCATCCCCTTTAACTGTCCACAGATTTGTATCCGTATTTTTAGAAAGTTCATAGGACTTGTCACCTTTTACAGTGATTTTATTTATATTATCTGTATCAGATATCACCGGAAAATCTTCCATCTGTGCATAATCATATAATGTTTTTGTAAAAGGCTCTATACTGGAGGATTCCACCATATAAACTTTACTCTTGTCATCATCCTTATATACATAATATTGACTTGTGGATGAATTTTCATCACCTACATATAATGTAGTTGTCTTTTCCTCAGTTTCTTTATCCTCTGTGCTGTCAGTTTCCTTATCTTCTTTATCTTCTGATTCATAGGTAATCTTTATGGTATTGGAGGGTGAATCCAGACCATATTCCGCCAGATCATCCACATCACTGAGCACTCTGTCTGATTCTACCGATGTCAATGCAGAAGCTGCATCTGACAAAGTAGTCTGGTTTACAGGAAAATCCTCTTCATCCTTTTTAACCCATTCGTCATCCCTTTTTTCAAAAGTAGTTTCTTTCTCATCTACTAAGAAATCCAAAGATTTAATATCATCTGCTGATGCTGTAAAAACACTTGCTTTCTCGCTTTCCTCTTCTGATTCTTCTTTTGCCTCCTGTTTGGCTACGAAGGTTTTAACACCTGCGTAGCCGCCACAGCAGACAGCAAGAACAGCAACTGCAATGATCATTTTAACAGTTTTATTCTTCATTTAAGCCTTTCTCCTCTTTATCCAAACAACAAATCCAATAACAAGGAAGATTCCCGGAATTAATGCAATGGTACAAATCTTCCAGAATGCTGCATCATAATCAGTAATTGTCAGATAAGATACTTCCAGGCTCTTGGAAGGAATTGATACACTTGCGCTTTCCTCTGTATCTGTCATCCATTTCAAAGACTCCATGATCAGTTTCTCATTTCCGCCGGATACCATCTGATTTGTCTGTGAATCCATCAGATTAGAGGTAGAATAGTATACGATCTGTGTCTCTTTGTCATCATCCAGACTTTCTGTAATACTAACGCCCAGATCAAAGGGACCTTCTACATCTCCATCCTCTTTTTCAATGGTATTACTGTTAAGGTCAGTTTTTGAATATGCCTGATCAGAGGTTGTCAGTATACTTTCAATTTTTACTGTATCACGTACATCCTCCAGTTGTTTAATACCCTGCGCATATGGCGCAAGTACATAGTAACCGGCAGAAGCAGTCTCAGAGCTTGCATCTGTACTGTTAATAGTCGGAACCAGATAATATGGCATCTGCATTGCATAATGCTGATTGTCTCCCTCAAATACCACACCATCTACTCTCTGTACACCATAATTTTCCAGGATTGCATCAAAATTTGGCATATCTTCCGTTGTATAATCGGAGAAAATCATTGCTTTTCCGCCGTTTTCAAGATATTCAATAATCGCATCCTTCTCGTCAGAGGAAAAATCTGTAGAAGGTGAGTCAATAAAGAGACAGTCTGCATCATCCGGAACACTTCCCTCTGTAAGCAGATTTAAGGATTTAATATCCATATTTGCCTTCTCAATATCCTCTTTAATAGAAGAATCCATATCTTTCTCACCATGGCCTTCTACTGTATATAAAACAGGCAGATTTTCTGAGGTTACATATCCTATTGCACTTGTGATCTGACCTTCACCATCAAAGCCTGTAGTCTGGGAACTATAAGTCTGATAATCAATAGATGTCTCATACATATTGTTATAATCAATTACCTTATTTCTATCTCCACAGACAACAATAAGACTGTTAGCAGAAAGATCATCGCTGGTATACTGTGAAACAAATTTAGGATTTACTACCGGATCCTTCTGTTCTACCTTAATATGCTTGGATTCATCTTCATATTTTTTCAGCAAATTGGCGATATTTTCATCTTCAGATCCGCTCTGTGCGATCTGATAAATCGTTACGTCTTTCTCCAGGTTCTTCAGCATTTCCTTGGTCTCATCACCGATACTGTACAGTTTCTGGCTGCTGATATCAATTTCTGAATATTTAGATGGAATCGTGCTTACGATCATGTTTATAACAATAACAACTGCAATAAAAATCACAGACATAACCATAGTATACGAACCATTTTTTATATGCTTTTTACTGATCGTTCCTATTAGTTTCTTCTTATCAAATTTGTTATGATTTTTGTTTTTCATTTTTTCTTTCAGTTTCATTCCTGTCACCTCCTAATTCCAACGTCTCTTTGATATAGACTGCATTGTAAGGAATAAGCAGACTGCAATCACTGAAAGGAAATATACAATACCTTTAATATCAAAAATATTACTTGTAAAATTATCAAAGTGTCCACTCAGGTTAAATATATTTAATACCTTCTGGATTCCACCCTCGAACACGCTTGATTTAACTACATATATAACAACAAGAATTACCTCTCCTATTACAGCTACAATTGCTGAAATCAGTGCATTTTTGATCATTGTATAAAGAATGATCGCTGCTGCCAGAATCAACAATCCAAAAGTAACGCAGGTAGACATAGATGTTTTGGAGAAAAAGGAAGAAATACCATTCATCATATAAAAAGCAAACAAAAGTACAAATGTAAGTACTGCTGCAATGACCTGGCTTTCTGTCAGAGCAGACATAAATACACCAATCGCAATATTCGCACATCCCAGAAGGAAAAATCCAAGGATTGCCGTATAAGCAGATCCAAAAGCTACCGTGCCAAATTTTGACATAATTAACGGATAAGTACACATTACAAGGATGGGAATTGCATAGACCGTTACCAGCGCCAAATACTTGCCAATTACAATATTACCTACAGAAACAGGAGCTGTAAGAAGCAACTGATCTGTTTTCTGTTTTCTTTCCTCAGCAAGTACACGCATAGTCAGGATCGGTACTCCGATCAAAAATACAAATGTAACCGCACTTAATGTATATTCAAATTTAGGATATGCAGCAGAAAGCTGATATGCTGAAAAATAAATTCCCGTCAACACCAGGATAAAAAAGATAAACAGATATCCAACCATTGATGTCAGGTAACTTTTCAGCTCTCTTTTATAAATTGCTGTCATGATTCTTTTCCCCCTTCATCTTTTTTCTGTGTATCTTTTTCCACAGCTTCTGTCTTTATTTTGTCATCATTTCCTGAATTATGAATCTCCTCTTCTGCACTTTCAGACATCTCAGATACCGGTTTATCAGATGCTGTAAGCTCAAGGAAAATTTCCTCGAGAGATACTTTCTTTGACTTCATTTCATAAATAGGACTATTCAGCTGTGCCATCTTATAGAAGACGCTTTCTCTCACATCATTCTGCTCTTCTGTAGAAATATTTACATTCCAGAGATTTTGTTTATCATCATGCTTCAGAGATACTGTATCAATTCCTTCTATCTCCTTTAAGCCCTGCTCAATAGCTGTTTTATCACCTTTAATGAGCATATCAAGAGTATTGGAACCTTCTGCAAGCTTACCAAGATTCTCAGGTGTATCACTTGCCACAAGCTTTCCATGGGAAATGATCAATACATAATCGCATACTGCACTTACCTCTGAAAGTATATGTGAACTAAGGATCACAGTATGTTTTTTCTTCAAATTTTTAATCAATGTTCTTATTTCTATGATCTGCTTAGGATCAAGACCTACTGTAGGTTCATCCAGAATAATCACCTCTGGATATCCCATAATAGCCTCTGCCAGCCCCACTCTCTGGCGGTAACCCTTGGACAGGTTTTTGATCAGACGATTTCTCATGTCAGATATTTTTACCATATCCATTACTTCTTCTATCATAGATGCTTTTTTATCTTTGGGAATTTTCTTAAGATCTGCCACAAATTTCATATATTCCAGAACGGTCATATCGAAATAGAGAGGTGGCTGTTCCGGCAGGTAACCAATACATTTTTTTGCCTCTTCAGGCTCATCCAGGATATCATGTCCATCAATCGTAACCGTACCTTCTGTAGATGCAATGTATCCTGTGATCATATTCATTGTGGTTGATTTTCCTGCACCGTTAGGGCCCAGAAATCCGTAGATTTTGCCTTTCTCTATTTTAAAAGAAAGGTGGTCAACTGCCGTATGGTCGCCATATTTTTTGACCAGATTGTTTACTTCAATCAAATTACTCTCCTCCTTATTATTCAATAAATAGAGAATGTCCTCAGGTGAAACAGAGAATGGGGGAACCCGAGGACATCTCTATGGAGAATAGTTTATGACGAAGTTGTGATGAAAATAGGTTGAAAATGTGTTTATTTTGTGATGTTTATGTGGATAACTTTTATTCAACTATCCTATATTTTTATTTCTTTTCTGAATTTTTTTATGAAAGCGGTGTTTTTAGTGGTGTACCCGCTTTGCGCGGATAAGCCTTTGGAGTTGATTTTATTTTTTTCACAGGAATCAATGATCGAGATATTTCCGTATCAGGAAGATTAAAATAAGTGATTTCCTGCAAATCCCCACCAAGTATTTTTATAGCCTTTTCCGCCTGTCTGGTCTCTTCCTGAATTGTTCCGGACTTATAGGAAATAAAACTTCCTCCTTTTTTTACATAGGGGAGACAATATTCAGACAACGTAGCCAGATTGGAAACAGCTCTGGATACACAAAGATCATATTGCTCGCGATATTCTTTATTTCTGGCATATTCTTCAGCTCTTCCATGAATTGCTGTAATATCTGTAAGTCCTAAAAGCTGGAAACTCTCTTCCAGAAAATTCACACGCTTTTTTAAAGAGTCCAATAAACAGGCCTGTAAATGTGGAAATGTGATTTTTAACGGAACTCCCGGAAATCCAGCTCCAGTTCCTATATCTATCATTGTTTTTACCTTTGTCATATCTATAGTTTTAACACAGGAGAGGCTGTCCAGAAAATGTTTGGTGAGCACTTCCTCAAAATCCGTAATTCCTGTCAGATTCATAACTTTATTTTTTTCAATCAGATATTCATAAAATTTAATAAACTGTTCTTTTTGCTGTCCATTTAATTGGATTCCTAATTCCTGACATCCATTTTCCAGGGTTGTGAGATCGTATGACATACTTTTCTTCTCCTCTGTTTTTTATATTAAAAATTTTTTGCATTTCCTATCTTATTTACTTGATAAATATACCAGTAATACAGATATATCTGCCGGGGATACTCCTGAAATCCGTGATGCCTGACCGATTGAGATAGGACGATAGGCTTCCAGTTTCTGCCTGGCTTCAATACGCAGACTGCCTATCTGTTCATAGTCAAGATCTTCCGGTATTTTCCTGGCTTCCAGTTTTTTAAACTGCTCTACCTGCTTTAACTGTCTGCGGATGTAGCCATCGTATTTAATGTTGATATCCACCTGTTCCTTTACATCCCATGGTAATTCCTGGCGTTCTTTATCAAGAGACGCTATCGCTTCATAGGAAAGTTCCGGACGCCGGATCAGCTCAGCCAATGTGGTTCCTGACTTCAACGGTGTACTTTTATATTGTTCCAGAAGTTTCTGCACAGGTTCTGTATTTCCAATGTTCGTGTGCTCCAGACGTTCAATTTCTGCTTTAATCTCTCTCTCTTTTGTCAGAAGCTTCTGATAATCTTCTTCACTGACCAGACCCACCTGATAGCCTTTTTTCCGCAATCTCAGATCTGCATTATCCTGACGGAGAAGAAGTCTGTACTCCGCGCGGCTGGTCATCATTCTGTATGGTTCATGGTTTTCCTTTGTAACAAGATCATCTATCAGCACCCCGATGTATGCCTCTGAACGATCCAGGATCAGCTGTTCCTGTCCTTTTATCTCCAAAGCTGCATTAATTCCTGCAATCAGCCCCTGTGCCGCTGCTTCTTCATATCCGGAGCTTCCATTAAACTGACCGCCACTGAACAATCCCTTAATTTTCTTAAATTCAAGAGTAGGATAAAGCTGCCGCGGATTAATGCAATCATATTCGATTGCATAAGCATTTTTTACGATTTTTGCATTCTCCAGTCCAGGTACGGAATGATACATTTCTTCCTGTACATCTTCAGGCAGAGAGCTGGACATTCCTCCAATATACATTTCATTTGTGTAAAGTCCTTCAGGTTCAATAAATACCTGATGGCGGTTTTTATCTGCAAAACGAACCACCTTATCTTCAATAGATGGGCAGTATCTAGGTCCTGTTCCTTCAATCATACCGGAATAAAGAGGCGATCTGTCCAGATTTGCCCTAATGATCTCATGAGTTTTTTCATTGGTATAAGTCAGCCAGCAGGATTTCTGCTCAATCTGTACATCCTCCGGATCTGTGGAAAAAGAAAACGGCACTACTCTCTCATCACCAAACTGCTCTTCCATTTTACTGTAATCAATGGTATTTCCGGCAATTCGTGCCGGAGTTCCTGTTTTAAAACGGAACATTTCAATCCCCAGTTCTTTCAGAGAATCTGTGAGATAATTTGCTGCCTGAAGTCCGTCAGGACCTGTATAATTACTTACATCTCCATAAATACATCTTGCCTTTAAGTAGGTTCCTGTACAAAGAACTACTGCTTTACAATTATATGTGGCACCTGAATAAGTTTTTACACCTGTTATATGTCCATCTTCTACCAGAAGCTTTGTTACTTCTCCCTGTTTAATAGTCAGGTTTTCTGTATTCTCCAGAGTTTTCCGCATGGCATTACTGTATGCCCGCTTATCTGCCTGTGCACGAAGGGAATGAACCGCAGGACCTTTTGAACAATTCAACATCTTTGACTGGATAAAGGTCTTATCAATATTTTTCCCCATTTCTCCGCCAAGTGCATCCAGCTCTCTTACCAAATGACCTTTAGAGCTTCCACCTACATTTGGATTACAGGGCATCAATGCTATACTTTCCACACTGACTGTAAACATAATGGTTTTCAGTCCCAGACGGGCACCTGCAAGGGCAGCCTCACATCCCGCATGACCTGCTCCAACTACAACAATGTCATAATCCTTCACTAAATTCTTCATTGAATCTCCTTTTTATATATAAATAAGCTGTTATTTACCAGTACAGAATTTGCTGAATATTTCATTCACCAGATCCTCTCCTACAGATTCTCCTAGGATCTTACCCAGATTTTCATAAGCGTTCATCAAATCTATGGAAAAGAAGTCCTCCGGCAATCCTCCCAGAATACTGTTTCTCACCAGATCCAGGCTTTTATCAGCGTCCTCCAGCGCAGCCTTATGTCGTGCATTCGTAATATAGACCTCATCATTAAAGGAAAGTTCTCCGCCAAAAAACATATCTTTTATTTTTTCCTCAAGCTCTGTAATTCCAATCTCTTCTTTGGCTGAAATGGGGATTACCGGGTGTCCCGTTTTTTCTCTTAACCTATCTATTTCAATTGCGGCTTTCAGATCAGTTTTATTATACAGGATAATTGCCTTCTTTCCATTGAGCATGGACATAATTTCTTCATCATTACTATCCAACGGAACTGATGAATCCACAACATAGAGGATCAAATCTGCTTTCTGTGCCATTTCTCTTGCTCTGTCCACACCTATTTTCTCTACAATATCCTCTGTTTCACGGATACCTGCTGTATCCACAATTTTTAAGGTAATCCCATGAAGGGTGATATATTCTTCCAATATGTCCCTGGTAGTTCCTGCTATATCGGTAACAATCGCACGATTTTCTCCCAAAAGCAGATTTAACAAAGAAGATTTTCCGGCATTGGGCTTTCCAAGGATAACCGTCTGTATTCCTTCCTGTATCATTTTTCCATCAGAGGAACTTTTCAACAATTTCTTTATTTCCAGCTGCTCTTTATCCACAACCTCCAGCAGCTCCTGAGGATAACCTTCCAGACTGATATGTTCCGGATCATCTAGCGCAGACTCTATATATGCAATATGGTAAATGATTTTTTTCCTTATATCACAGATTGCTTTCTGTACCGATCCCTTTAACTGATCTATGGAGCTTCGAAGTGCATATTCATTTTTGGCCTGTATCACATCCATAACTGCTTCTGCCTGGGACAAATCCATTCTTCCATTAAGAAAGGCTCTTTTGGTAAACTCACCGGGACCGGCAATCTCTGCACCATTTTTCAGCACAGTCTCCAGCACTCTCTTCATGGCAAAAACGCCGCCATGACAGTCAATCTCTACTGTATCCTCCCCTGTAAAGGTTCGAGGTGCACGCATGATCATCACCAGAACTTCATCGATCAATTCCTCTCCGTCATAAATATATCCATAATGTATGGTATGGCTTGGAACTTCTTTAATCCTTTTTTTTCCGCCCTTGGATCTATAGATACGGGAAATTACCTCCATGGCATCTTCTCCGCTGATACGGACAATTCCGATTCCAGATGCGCTCATTGCCGTGGAAATCGCCGCAATTGTTGTTTCCATCTGATTTCCTCCAATAATTTAAAATTCCTTATAAAAAAAATGTTACTCCGGAAAAAGCATATACGTACCTTACGTATTATTCACGCTTTCACCTAGAATAACATTTTTTTATAATAATATAAAGTTTTTATTTCATGTATCAGTTTCTCTTTAACTTAACCACTACGTGACGATAAGGTTCTTCACCTTCGCTGACAGTCTCTACAAACTTATTTCCCTGAAGAGCAGAATGAATGATTCTTCTCTCATAAGGATTCATCGGCTCAAGCACAACTGTCTTTCTGGTTTTCTTAACCTTATAGGCAATCCCTCTGGCAAGATTCTCCAGTGTTTCTTTACGGCGTTTACGGTAATCTTCAGTATCAAGCTTTACACGAATATAATTTGCTTTTCCTTTATTTACCACAAGGCTGGTAAGATACTGGAGGGAATCAAGAGTCTGTCCTCTTTTACCAATGAGGATTCCCATATCTTCACCTTCAAAATCTACTTCCAGACTTCCATCTGCAGTATTATATTTCGAAGTGATTTCTACTTCACCCAGATTCATAGAAGCAAAAACATCATGCAGGAAAACCCTTGCTCTGTCTTCAACTTCTTTGATTTCTTCAGGATCTGTAATGATCTCAACAGGCTTTCCTGTTTTTACAGCTTTTTCTTTTGCCGGCTTTTCTACTGTTTCCTTTGGTTCTTTTGAGATTTTCTCTTTTCTCTCTTTTACAGGCTTTGGCTGTCTTGGTTTATCCTGCTTTGGAGCTGCAGCCTTAGGCTCTTTTACTTCTTTTTTAGCATCTTTCGGAGCTTTCTTTACCTGTTCTGGTTTCTTTTCTTCTTTTACAGAAATTTCTTCTTTAAAAGCTTTTTCCTCTTTAAGAGAATCAATCTTTACCGTT
>ERZ1034973.1903-NODE-1903-length-11256-cov-5.672976_pt1 | contig 11256 bp, 16 predicted proteins | sample MGYA00520686_ERZ1034973 | MGnify/ENA primary metagenome ERZ1034973 (study PRJEB33766, sample SAMN09781775) | gut metagenome | biome: gut microbiome | host: Homo sapiens | place: Madagascar | study: EMG produced TPA metagenomics assembly of the PRJNA485056 data... | reverse complement strand
GAACCATGTTGCTATAGAATCTCCCAGATCTCCGCTTACAATCAGACTACCGCGTTTTTTGTCAACTATGTAGTTGACGTAGCAGTTGCCACTTCCGTCTGCTCTGCGCCAGTCAATTATGCAGTAACGATCGGTGTCCTGAATCAATGTTGCTTTATGTGTAGCAAAAATGTGATTGCAGTATTCTTTGATTTCTTGCTTATTCATCTTCCTTCATCCTCCTGTTCCAACATTCAGAACATCCTCCTGCTGGGCAATCTTTATCATAAAATTCAGAATAGATCACCCTAATACATGGAATCGGAATTCCTGTTGTTGCCTTGCGTTGTGCATTTGGAAACTTCTCAAAGAAATCCATAGCATACGTCTTTACAGGGTGTTCATCTACCCATTTATTGACAATTTCATCAATGTTAATGGGTAACCTATATAACATACAACCCTCTAAATGGGCAAGGGGGCAGCCAATACAATAGTGATGCTCTTTGCACATTCTCTTTAAATCCTTGATACTTGCCATTACTCATCATCTCCTATCAGCTTCATGGCTTCGGATCTGTACTTCCATTGGTCTGTACAATAATCTACTTCTCCCTGATTATTATACGGGCACTTTTCCCACCCCCTGTGGCATCCCGCACAGCCGAAATTATCGTCTATGAAATCAAACCCCTCAACCGCCAGTTTCAACAGCCGTTTAAGCTCCGAGTTCTGTTCTTCAAGCTCCGAGACCTTATGTTCCCGTTTTGCTGCCCCGTCAATGAATATGATTTCTTCGGGGTATGCTTTGTGTATTGTGCCGTCCTCACGTTCGATAATGCCCAAAATTTGGCTTACCGCGCCGCCAGAGTGTCCACCTACCATAGGCGACGGCGGTATAACTTCACTTCTCTGCTCCCAACAATGAAATAATGCCCTTTGCTGACCGACTATGCATGGGCGCAAATTGAATTCTATTTTGATTGTTCCAGCTGCCATTATTTATCTTCCTCCTTGATACGCTGTAGCTGACGATTCAGCTTTGCATTAATGATTTTATCAACCGTGTCTTTGCCGATGAAATATCGCATCTGTTCAGCCATAATCAAAACGTCAGCGACTTCTTCCTTGAAATTTTCAAACGCTCCGTCCTTACCACGCTTGCATTTTTGGACTGCAATTATTGCTTCGGCGCATTCTTCAACGAACTGTTCTCGCTGTGGCTCATAGCCGTAATGCTCGGCAATGTTTTTCAGAACCTGCTCAACTTCGTCATTCATAACCTTTCCTCCCTGACATTGTATCTGTCGTAAAATTCGTGTTTACTTTCACAATTGACTTTGATTTGCGAAAAATCAATGTCGTACTCTTTCTCAAACTGCTTCATCAACTCAGTTGACGAAAGCTGCTTCCCGAATATCGGCGGGCATTCAAGAACGAACATGAAATCTTCCGCAAATTTCTTGATGTAATTCTTTGACCTGCCGCGTCGGTGGAACACGGTTACAGCAACCGCAAGTGCAGCCCTGAACATATCGTCTATACTCGATGCGTACATATCGTACTGCGCTGCGGTATTGGCTTTTTCCGTTTCCTTTCTGATGTCGCGTTCAATGTCTTTTAGTGAACGAACTTTCATCTTTTCCTCCCTCTGTATAGCTCTCCCTGATCTTTGCCTGATAAATACGGCAGATCGCTAAAAACTGCTCGTACTCGTCTTTAAAACGCTTGTACACGCTGATTATACGTTTCTTATGCTGCTGTGCCTCGGATTTAGGCAATTTTCCTGCTTGATACTTCGCATATAATCCGAAAAACATATAATACAGCATAGTCTCAGGCGGCAAGGTGTCTTTTGGCAGACCCTTGCCCTGTGCAGCTAATGCCTCAATCTCCTTGGACAATTCTGACTGCATCTTCAACACTCCTCGCTATTCCCGCTTTGCAGCCGTATTTACCTGTCATGACTGCAAGGAATCGTTCCTGATCGGGTCTTATAACGCCGGACTTCGATTTCACCTCGATGAAATACACCATTCCGTTTTTAACCGCGAACAGATCGGAGAATCCTCGCGGCAGTCCTGTATCAAACCACCTTCCGTCCTTGGTCTGAAATTTCCCGACATTTGCTCGGAACACGCAGAAGCCAAGCTCCGACAGCTTTAACCTGATCGCCGACTGAATGTCATGTTCCGTCATACTCCTATCACTCTCCTCATGTAATTGTATTTATTAGGGATAGGTATATCATGATTTACTGCATATCTGACACACCATGCAAATTTATACTTATGAAGCTTTTGAAACTCTACCACCTCGCTCCAAGTCTGAAGCTCAGCGTCAGCCAAACGTGTGCTTTTAATATCGTCCTGCCGTTTCATTTCGACAAGGTCTATTTCAACTGTTTTTTTATCGGTTTTACGAATCTCCTTGACTGCCGCAGCCCCGCAGTACGGACATTTGCTCAAAGTTGGCGGATATACCGCATAGCACTCGGGACATTCGCGGATCTTAACTGTATTCTGCTGCCGTGTCTTGCTTTCAAGTGTCCATTTACGGTCGTCATCAGGAAGTCCGTGAAGGTAGCAGTTGCCCACATGGTCAATAATGATAGCTGTTTTATCGGGCATATATCTCATAGACCTCATGCTTTGCTGGATATACAACGTCAGCGACTGCGTAGGGCGGAGCAGGACTGTGCACTCGCAGTCAGGAACATCAAGCCCCTCTCCGAACAGGTCACAATTGCAGAGTATTTTTATTTCGCCTTTTCTGAAACGCTCCATAACGCTCATACGCTCCTCTGTGCTCGTTGTTCCGTCAAGGCTGTAAGCTGTATAGCCTGCTCCCGAAAACTCGGCTGCGGTCATTCTGGAAGCCTCTACGCTTGCGCAATATACAATGGTTTTCTTATCCTTGGCAAGACGTTCCCATTGTCTGACGGTGTCGCCGTATATTTCTTTGTTCTGCATCAGCTCCGCGACTTCGTCCGCCTTATAATCTCCGGCTTTGACATGAAGCCCCGAAGTATCAGCAAGCTTGACCGAATAATACTTATACGGCGAAAGAAAATTATTTTCTATGAGCCAGCGGGTACTTACCGAAGTTATAAGATCGTCATATACTTCACCGAGACCGCCTGCGTTCAGCCTGCACGGCGTAGCTGTGAATCCCAGACGCACAACAGGAAATCTGTTATATATTTTTTTGTATGTATTCGCTGTAGAATGATGAGCCTCATCCGTGATTATTATCTGTGGTTTCGGAATATCATCAATATGCCTGCTGACCGTCTGAACCATGCACACAGAACACAGTTCCATGTTCACGCCCTGTCTTGCAAATGTATTGGATATCTGCTGACACAGCTCCCTGCGGTGTACCAAGAATAACACTCTGTTGCCCTTATCTGTCGCCGAACGTGCTATCTCAGCCTGTATTACGGATTTACCTCCGCCGCAGCCGAGAACGGCAACCACGGATTTGTTACCTTTTTTGAGTGAACCCTTAATATCCGCTATAAGTTTTTGCTGATATGGTCTTAGTTGCAATTACCTTTCTCTCTCCTTTCCCACTTACCCACTTGATTCCCACCTGAAAGTGGGATAACGTTTTAAGCTGTTTATAGGCGTTTGTCGCACCAAGTCCCACCGTCCCACCTATTTCGCGCATTATCTCATACGCGAGAACGATATATAACATTTACTTAAATTATGATAATTTAAGTAAATTCAAATATTGTTATAAAATATGTGTATGTATTCGGGGGAAAGGTGGGACTTTTAAATATAGGTCATTTTTCTCGCTATATAGCGGCTTTTTACTGTCCCACCCACAAGTGGGTTATAGTGGAATAAATTCTGATAATGAAGTTTCTTCGACATCTGAATTTAGTAATTTCATGATTATGTATCTTGCACGATGTCCGTCAACAGATGTTTTCTTTGAATTTTTGCCATTACTATCTATCTCGATCAGATAGTTGCTTCTCAACCAAGACAAAACTGCCCTTTCATCAAAACCGTTATCAGTAAGTGCTTTTCGAAATACGCTTGATATGATATACGCTTTATTGTTTTCATCGTCGATCTTACCCCAGAACTCGCCCACATTATCCGAAGTATTGAATCGGTTAGCATTTACCGCTACCCAGTCGCAAAGGAAATTATAGGCACGCTGACCTGCTGAAACATCAGACTTGTCCTTTAGAAACTGCGACATCTGCTCGACCGTCAGCACCTTGCCGCTGTGAAAAATAAACTTGTACGCAAGTTCGTCACCGATGATGACCAGTGCCGCAGCCATAGCCTGCTTCTCAGTTGTGTTATTTTCAAGGAGTTTTTTTAACAATTCACGATATCGTTCAGTTACCTTTTCAAACACTTCCGGCGTAAGTGCCTCAATGTATTTTCTGCCTGCAAAACCATAGTTCTGTTTCAGACAGCTTGAAGTTGCAAATCCGTCCTTGATAACGCTGTCAGCCGCCTTGCATTCAATGTCGATAACTCTGTTTACCGCACCTGCTCCCGAACTGTCGGAAGTAAGCGGAGATTCACCCGTTGTAAGCACACACAGCGCCCACCTTGGCGTTTTGTCAACTCCGCCCGACTTGTTTCCTCTCGTTCTTCCTATTCCCTGAGAAAGCTGATAAACATCGAATTTAGAATGTCCGTGGCTGTCCTTTGAAAGCTGAAGTTCATCAATGCACATAGGCACGTTGTTTAAAAACGCCGCTGTTTTCTCGTGCCCGACCTGTGTCGCATTAAATGTCTGTATGTACTGACCAATATCGGGATTTCCCCACACCGAAGCGGCAAGCATTAATGCAACGGTCTTACCCGTTCCTGATTCCACGCCCCACAGATGAACGAAAAACGACAGACAGCCTATTTTCCCTATGAGTGGACTTGCAAACGATGCGGCAAGCATTACCTGTGCTGTAAGCGATTCAGAACGGCATTTCTGCGCTTCTGCAAGCCACTTGGTATAATCGCCATGTTCTGTGATCGCAGCGTACAGAGTGCTGTAAGACGCGTCTCCGTCGAATACTATGTTATCGACATACGGGGAAAAAAGTTCCCCGTTTTCGATATATCCGAGCCTTCCTACCGATTCAGTTTCGGGAATGATATCAGGGTTCAGGGTTTCAACGTCACAAAGGAATTCAGATAATAGTTTTGCTGACTTCGATGTGACCGAAACGCCTAACGCTGAAAACTGGATTATTTTTGAACTGTCGAACAGATCACGCTTGCTTGCAATAAAATCTCGCCAATATCGTCCTTTAAAGAATGATATACGCAATTTTTCTTCACCAGTGTCAATGTTGACCAAGCGTTCGATCGGCATGATCGGGTGCAGGCAGGCGTACTCATTACGATCTTTAAGAACCTTTGAAACTCCCGAGCTGTCGCAATGCCACAAACCGCACTCCAGTTCAAGCGGCTGATTCGGGAAGTCGGTCGGATTAACTGCTGTGACTGAACTTACATTGCCTTTTCTCATACCGCTTTCGTATGCCTTGTAAAGTTTCTTGAACGTTTTACAGCCGAGTTTTCCCGCTTCTATCGCAAGGCGTTCAAGAGCACGTTCCTTGAGGAACGGGGTAGGCTGATAAAATACTTCTTTGTACGGTTCTTCGCTGTTGGTGTAATCATCGAGACTGTAATGTATCTGCCATTCAAGACCGCCCATATCATTAGGGTCAATACTGCCGTTCTTAGCGGTTTCATAGCAGCGCATAAACAGTGATATCTGCCCCTGCTCCCGCGCCACTTTTCTCAGCAGCGTAAGGTTATTCGTGAGCTGCGCCTGAGTTTGGCTGAAATACGCGATGTTTTGAAGAATTTCTATAACTGCCGTTGCTCTTTCAACGTTGTCCGACAGCAAAAACGCCGCCTCAGCCGCCTTATAGCTCAATTCAAACAAATTTACACCTCCTTTCGCTTGGATTCTGTGATCAGAACGGGCATTCGCTGTCGCTCAGAATTTCTTCGTATTCTGCAAGTATACCGCTATCGGCAGCCGCAGCCTGAGCAGGCGGTGACTGCACAGCAGTACTGGCTTTGCCCATTATACTGATATATTCGCAGTTAAGCGTTTTGTAAGTTTTCCCCTCAAATTCGCTTGTCTCGATCTTTCCGATACAGAATACCGTATCTCCCTTTTTGATATCACCTGCAACTCGTGCCTGATCGTGCCAAGCTATACAGTTTGTCCATATTGATTCGGTTTTGTCGGGCTGACCTTGCAATGGTCTCTTGCCGACACTAACGCTCCATTTGGTATACGTTTTACCGTTTTGTGATGTTTTCATCTCAGCGTCTCTTGCTATAAAACCTGCAATGATAAAACTTCCGTCCTGTAATTTACTGTACATTTTCGCCACCTCCGAGTAATTCTGCTGTGAGCTGTTCTGCTCTGCTTGCGTTGACCTTTACGTCAAACCAGTCGGAAATGCTTGACATTCCGTCTTTAAGACTGTTGTATATTCCTATATATTCGGCGATATCATCGACCGTCATGGTTTCGATTTTTCGGTCAAGCCGCTTTTCTATAGCCTCGACCTTTACACCGAACTTCTCAAAGGCAACGACCATTTTCTTGATACGGTCGGATATCGGTGCTTCATTTACGCCCGCAAGAGTTTTCTTGCACTCAATGACCGCTGCTTCGATCAGGTCGGGAGGAAGTATCGCAAGTATCCGCGCTCTGAGCCTGCGCCCTGCAAGGTTAGCGTTGTTCTCGTAGATATCGCGCTGATCTGTAAGCTGTTTCACGCCCTTCCTTGTGTCCTTAACATGGTGCACGACAAACGTCTGAGAACTAATAACGTTCGTTTCCATATCCCAACAGTATGCCTGCATTTCGCTCTCGCCCTCTTTCTGTGAGAGTTCCTTAACGCCAAAGTCAAGGTTTCCCCAGCAGCGGGCAAGCTCCTCGGCAAGTCTGATAGTTGGTCCGGAGATAGTTTCTCCTGCTCTCGGGTAAGAATATGTAGCTTTTTCTGCAAGGCTCTTTCGCTTGCAGGCTTCCATTGCCTTGGCATAGGATTCATATTCATTTCTCGGAAAATGCTTTGCAATAACAAGCTTGCCCTGCGCTTCGGCAACAGCTCTGGAAGCTTCGATGCTTACCGTACCCTCGTTAATGCTCTTGGGCTTGCTTACAGCAAACGGGTTCTGATTCTGTTCATTTGTAGTGACGATCTGATTTTCCATAATTTAAAATTCCTTTCTTGCGACCCAGTCGGGAAGCGATAAACTGTGTATTTGCGGATTTTTTTCATATCCGTACCAAACATCTGACATCAGGCAGTTGCGATAAACTTCCAAATCAGCCCGAGCCTCTTTTTCGCCGAGTTCAAGCATAAGGTTGTCCGCTGCGTAAACGCATACAGCATACGGCGCTTCTTTTTCAACAGCTATGAATATAAAATTGTTGGCTGCTATGCCGTTCTCCTGCAAGCCGTGCATATACCACCATGACTGAACATGATAGCGATAGTTATATGCTGATTTCGTAAATGATTCAGGAGAAGCGTCCTGCGTTGTTTTAAGGTCAATGATAATACCGTCATTTCTGAGGTAGTCAGGACGGCATTTGCACTCAACCCCGTCCTCAGTCCAAAAAAATGACTGCTCTGCCGTTCCGTTAACAAGAAGCTTCTTGGCAACAGGGTGATTTATCACTGAATCAGCTATGCTCTTAGCCTTTTGATATATAACATCAGAAACAACCGTCTTATCTTTTGAAGCCGCCACGAAATCGTTCCATGCAGCCTTGCCTTCCTTGGTTCTTCGGTCACACGTTGGCGCAACTGCGTACTCGTTATCGAAATCTTTGGGTTCAAGCACAAGCTTATGCACGACCGAGCCGAGAAGTAAGGTTTCCGTTTGCTCCCGAGGCATCTCCTTGGCGGATCTATAATGCAGCGGAGAACGGTGTATCAAATCAAGATCCGACTTTGAAACTGCTTTATGAGCATGATATTCTGTATTTGTCATTACTCGTCCACCTCCGCCGTCCGTCTGCTGTTTTCAATGCATTCAGGGCACAGCACCATGCCTGAAATGATATAGTAATCGCCGCCCTCGTATATCTTAGCGCCGCACTCATCGCAGACGGTGCAGGCGGTGGGAGCGAAGTTCGGGCACGCTGACGGGCACGGGAACTGCCTGCAAAATTCACACATTGAAGCTCACCGCCATTGTATAATTATCAGGTTTCATATTGACATTCCTCCTATTTTACGCTATAATGTGGTTGTGTTATTTTTGTTTGCTGTACGCTTGTACAGCTATTTTTTTGTCTCATGTGAACCAGTCCTTGCCGAATATCCTGATATAGCAGGAAATGTGATAGGCAAAACCTATGCCTCTGCGGCATTCGCCAATTATCAGCTTCTGACATGATTTGCAGTATCTCATGAGATCACCTCCTCTCACAGGGTAAAAAATGACAATTGGGTTCCTTTGCGCGATTCAATGATGTTTTTCATGCAATCCTTTGTATTCCATGCCGCTTCTCCCGAAACATACGGCTGACGCCAATGGAATCCGATCCAGTCGAAACATTCTCCGAAGCCCACACTGTTCATCCAGTATGACCATTCTTTAGGATTTCGTTCATACATCAGGTCAAACCTGTGTGGGCGCTTACGTTCCTTTTGAATACCGAATCCGCACATTGAACAGCCTGTCCGCTGTGCTTTTGTTGTGAACAGCCGTCCCGATGAATCCGATTTTATTTCGCCGTATATCTTAGGCACCGGAACTTCCAGATCAATCGCAAGCTGAAGAATATCCTGTCTGTTAAATATGGCGAAAGGTGCTGAACGGATAGTCGTTTCACCGAAGTAGTTGCAACCGTTTATCATAAGTGATTTCTGCCTACGTCCGCCCTCAGATGCCATAAGACCTAAAAACGGTACGCTGTTATGTGCCTTAGCCCAATCATCACACGGTTTTTCTTTGAGATAGTAGCAGCATTTGTCCGACACCATGAAATCAGGTTTCAGATAATCCACATTTTCATTAGCATTCTCATATCCCCCAAACAGTTCAAGCCATTGTTGGGATAGCTTCATTCGGGTGTCTTTTCGATTGCCGCCGTATTCTCCGGTTTCCCCCGTTATGATCGCATGACGAACTGTCGCGTTATCTACAGTCGGGCGCTGCAAAAGGCTGATTTTGTTGGCGATTTCTTTGCTTAGTATGGGAAATCCGAATTCCTGTATCACTTGTATCTTGTTTTTTATAGGCTTCACATTAATGACGCCGAGCTGTTTATGTATTTCCTGTATTGATTTATCTTCAAGTGATGATGCGGACACCATAGGCAGGTCAAGTTTTAACGATTTGATGAAATAGCACAGTGTTATTGAATCTAATCCTCCGACCGATATATGGCAGTCAAGGTCACGTTTTCCACATTCACGAATAAACTCCCATACCCTTGATTCTGCATACGCAACTTTAAACTCATACGGCTGTTGTTGTTTGACTTTAAAATCGGATATTTTCCGATCCGCGTCGATTGCAGTCAGCCGTTCTATAACATTCATTGCTCATACCCCCCACTGGTCTGCCATAGCCCGTGCTATGCCTGTAAATGTTTTTGATCTATGCTTCGCAGATTTCTCTTTGCCATACACCCTACCTTTTGCCGCTTGCTTCTTCCATATCTCAGCGTTACCACAAACCCAACCGCCAAGAGGTTCAACAACATCTGTGGGCTGTAACTTTGGTAAACCTTTAAGCCACAGACAAGTCTTTTTAGTGTAAGGGTGTCCATATTCGTATGGCTGAATTATCTGCGAATATGGCGGTAACTCAAACACTTTAGACGGTATCGGATTCTCTACTGCAATATGTTCACAGTCAGCTTCGAGGAACTTCATAAAAAACGCCTTTGCTGCCAATCCTTTTTCGTACCGTTCTTGATTAAGTTGCCCTTTTTTAGGATAAAGTCTGCAAGCACCTGCGTTACTGAGGTATGTGCAAGGCGGGTGTGCTACTATCAAGTCCCACTTGGTTACGCTGTGCTGTGTGCCGTCCATAGTCTCAAAACAACCACCGTTGATGATTCTCAGCACATCACCGTGGATATGCCATTCAGGGTGTCCACCACTTGGTTCTTGTATATCCGCACTGTATGCTTCATGCCCCAGTTTGCGGAACTCTGTGCATACTCTCTGCGATTCCTCGCAGGCAACTAATACTTTCATCGCTGTTTACCCCCTCTTCGCAAATTTTCCCATACATGAACCGCACAAAGTCAGGCGTACCCTTGCGGAGAACCTGCTCCGGCGTGAGCTCGACACTGCGGTCTATCTGCTGTATCTTGATAGCCACAGCCGCAGCCATTTCGTAGAGTGTCGGTTTCATATCTGCCCCCACACTCTATAGATTTCCTCGCGGTTCTTTTCGATTGCTCTGCGCTCCCTGACCTCTTTGTAAGCCCTTGCACGGTGTTCTGAGCGGCTTTTCTCGGTCGCCCATACATTGTACTTATGTACCAGCTCGCACGTCTCCTGCGCCGCGTAGGCTATCAGAGCGGCGGCAGCTACGATCGCTATTGTGGTTAATGTGTTCATTCCTGAATCTCCTCTCTGCTGCTCTCAGCAGCTCGTATGAAACTCGGTATTTCTTCCGGATGTTCTGAAAGATACTGGCTAATGGAATTAGCTACCGACTCTCTGATCTTTGCCGCGTATTCCGAACGCTGCTCGTCGCTTAAACTGTCAAGCGGTATACGCTCGCCGTCCTTGCCCTTTACATAGCTTACAACCTTTAACTCTTTTGCCATAATATCACCTCATTATATATTATTCGACACGGCTTATTTAATGTTTGTCCTGTGAATTTTGAACCTGCTGGACGCTTTGAAGCAATGCGAAACTCATATTTAGCATCGCACTTATAAGTGCCTTGTTCGATTCAGAGAGCTCAGCGTAACTTCGCTGAAAGTTTTCGGGAGCTGTGCTTGCTCTTGGTTCGGGCATGAAATCATCTCCTTTCTACGCCACTATCAATAACCTGAATGTTTCCTTTCCCTTGGGTGTCACTAATGTCTGTGTTGATGAAAATCCGGTTTTGTCGTTGACGAACTCTTTCAGCTCGAAAAGTCCGGAATCCGCGTGCTTTGCATATGGCAGAAGCTTTCCGCTCTTATCGCGGTAGAGATACTTCTTATCGAGCAGAAAGTTCACAAAGTCCTTTTGCTTGACTTTCAGTTCCTTTGCCGTGTCCCTGATGTTCGTCAGAAGATTACGGT
>ERZ1034973.1899-NODE-1899-length-11268-cov-6.218140_pt1 | contig 11268 bp, 7 predicted proteins | sample MGYA00520686_ERZ1034973 | MGnify/ENA primary metagenome ERZ1034973 (study PRJEB33766, sample SAMN09781775) | gut metagenome | biome: gut microbiome | host: Homo sapiens | place: Madagascar | study: EMG produced TPA metagenomics assembly of the PRJNA485056 data... | reverse complement strand
CTATAACCTTTTTCTGTTCACTGGTCCATTTAACATCCATATTATGTCTCCCGATTATGGCTTTATATTATTATCTCCATAGCATGCTTTATGCTCTGCCGCTGCAATCTGTGTACGCATTTTATCAAGTACATCTTCCTTATTGTCACCGTTAAAGCTTCTTTCGCTAAAGCCCGGTATCCTTGAATCATACCTGCATATGGCCTGAAAAGCGCAATATGCGCAGCTGTCTATTTTCTTGTTCTTGATAGGATTGACGGCAACATTTCCATCGTATATTTCTCTTCCTATCTCACGAAGCTTCTCTCTGGCAAACCTTGTTATCACATCAAACTCTTCGGCGTTTGCCACCTTTGAGCCTGCAGCCGGTGTCTGATCCTTTTTTAAAGTGACAGGGATTACGTCAGAGCTTTTCTCAAAGTCCCTGTCCATGCCTCTGTATGCCTTTTCGTCCGAGTTGATAAGCCCGTCAGGCTTGAGCTTCTTTAATATCATCTGATTGATTTCTTCCTCAGACAGCTCAGTGCCCGGTGTCACATCCTTTAAATCAATTACAGGATCGTCGATGTGATAGTACAGCATACCGCCCGGCTCCACACTTACCTGCTTTAGCGCCTCTTTCTTTTGTTCCATGACAGCGTCCATGTACACTGCAAGCTGAAGCTGCGTGCCATAGTACAGCTTCACCAGGTCAAAAACTGTATTTCCCGACTTGTAATCCAGTACCTTCACAAAAAGCCTGCCCTCATCCGTGTATGTGTCAGTCCTGTCCACGCGTCCCTTTATATCAACCGTCACATCATTTGCCATATCAAGGCTCTCGTAAAAGGAAAACTCAAACCTCTCTGGCACAAAGCTGCCTCTTCGTATCTGGGTTGTGAGTGCCCATACTGTCTGCTTAAAGACAGCCTTCATATGTGATATCGAATGTTGGCTTTCCGCTGTATCAAATATGCCAAAGCCTGCATACTCATCAATCACCTCATTTATTGCTTCCATCGCAAGCTCATCTCTTTTTGCATCTGTCACGCTAAACCAGTCAGTACTCTCCCTATCAAGCTTCTTACTGTATCTTTCCAGTGCTTCATGATATATATTACCCATATCAAGGGATGTAAAGCCGCTCTCCTCACGCTCTGTAAGCCTCAATCCATAGTTTAAAAAATGCGCATATGCACACCTGGCAAACTGCTCAAAGCGCGTGATACTCCCCTCCATGTGTCTGCCGTATATGCTTCTTGCCACATTTCGGCTAATCGGATCCTTTGAATAATGCTCAAACCTTGCATTTATGAGTCTCTCCACGGCATTTTTTTGAGTAAATTCTTTATCGTCTACTTCATTACCGTCCCCTGCATCACTGACTGATGCGTCATAGAGCATCACCGCTGCTGCAATCTCGCACCATCTGTCATCCACCTCATTTGACAGCAGATAATCCAGAGCACTCTGCCTGCTTGATATATCCAAAAGCTGTTCTACATCCTCTGTCTCAGTCACGACAAGCTCCGGAAACATCCCCTTTAATATACCTATGAGGTACGATGGCTGGGCAGCCTTTTTTTCACTGTCAAGTCTCGTATAGCTGATATAAAGCTCCCTGGATGGCTTTGTCATATTCAGATACAGATAAAACCTCTGTATAAATGCCTGCTCCCTTGCCCCAGGCGCAAGCTCTATATCCAGCTCCTTAAGTGCCTCTCTCTCATACTGGGATATAATGCCTCCTCTTCCTGCCGCCTTTGGAACAATCCCATCGTTTACACCTGCAAAAAACATGACCTTTATGTTGGTCAGACGCGTTCTCTCAATATCCCCGATGGTCACAGTGTCGTATCCCGGCGGTATGACTGCTACATCTGCCGCATCCAGTCCTGCATCCAGTATCTGTGTAAATTCCTCTGCATCCATGCATTCATCACCCAGCACCGCCACATATTTTTCAAAGAGCTGCATGACTATTTTGTATATCTGTCCGTATTCCTTTGATGCGGTCTGGTCCCCTGCATCAAGCAGTGCCTGCTCCTTTTTTGCAAGCTTATCAGGTATATCAAGCAAAACTATCAGCTTATATATAGCGAGCACATAGTCCTTTACCGTTGACTTTTTATCGGAAAACACCTGATATACCGGCTTTAGCAGCTCCATTATATACTCCCTGCTTTGGTTTAAAAGCTCAAGATCATAGCCTGCCTTATGCTTTGGCAGCCTGACCCACTTTTTGTCCCATGCGCTTTTACCTCTAACACCACAGGCGAGCACGTAGTTTTCAAGTACATCTATTTCACTGTCCGAAAGCTCCGTAAAGCCGCACCGCAAAAATCTGAACACCGCATCTGCCGAGAAATTTTGTGCCGCAATATCGGGTATTGACCTGATAAACTCAATAAACGGATGGAAAAGTATCTCCTGTGTGGCATCGATAAAGTAAGGAATATTGTATTTGTCAAATATTTCACGAACATAACCTGCATATATATTCACATCTCCTGTGACTATAGCAATATCGCGGTAACGCAGGTTTTCGTTCCTTACAAGCTCATTAATTCTTCTGGCTATCTTTGTCAGCTCCTGCTTCGGGTCACGCAGACAGTCTATATGAATGTGCTTTGGTGCTTTTTTAAAGGAGCGTCTTTGTTTCCTGAAAAGCTGCTGTTCCATAAAGCTTAGCTCTTCGTTTTCTGCAAGCCGGTAGTTTTTATCAAGGATAATAGGTTCCTCGACTTCTATGCCATAAAACGCTGCCATTTCGGTGAGTGATTTCACTGTCCTTTTTGGCATGTCAAACAGCTCCTGCATGCCTCTGCTCTTAAAGATATCCTCACGACAGTCTATTGTGAGCGTTACATATATTTTCTTTGAAATGACAAAGAGCTTTTTGATGAGCTGGTTCTGTATAGGTGTAAATCCTGTAAATTCATCAAATGCAATGACTGAATTTCTAAGAATGGCAGACTCCTCCGCCACATTGCAAAGCACATTAAGTATTTCCTCTGCAGTGATATATTTGTCCTGCATGAACTTCTCAAATGCTTCATACAGCACAAGCACATCCTTGAGCTTATCTGAAAGTGTATCCGATAGCCTGCCTGAGGCAATATATCTTCCGAGCTCCTCAGGTGATATATTGTACTGCACAAGCTCCGAAAGCAGTGACTTTACCTCGCTTATATAGCCGATGCGGTTTAAGTTTCTGCCTATTACGCCAAGCTTATCAGCCTCCTGTGCCGCAAGCTTTCTGAGTACAAGGTTCTTACCTGTCTCCTCAAGCACCGTGAGATTTGTGATTCCAAGCTCATCAAACACTCTGTAGGCTAAACGCTTAAAGCTTAGCACATCTATATTCATGATGGCTTTATTCTCCGACAAATCCACAAGCTGTCTCTGCGTCTGCATAGTAAACTGCTCAGGCACTATTACAAGATAATTATCCCTTGGGTGTGCCTTTGCCTCTTTCACGATCGTGTTAAAGAGATATTTTGTTTTTCCGTTTCCTGAATTACCTGTGATAAACTGTAATGACATAAAAAGACTCCATGATTAACTACTGTGTAAAATGTATACAGTAATTATATCATGAAGTCTCCTATTATTGAATTACTTATTGTGCTTAAATTCAGCTTAATAGCCGCTATACCTTGTGATTAGTGATGGAAAAGCCTGATTCCTGTAAAGCTCATCACCATGCCGTACTTATTACATGTATCAATAACATGGTCATCTCTCACAGATCCACCCGGCTGGGCTACATACTTCACGCCACTCTTGTGAGCACGCTCAATGTTGTCACCAAACGGGAAGAATGCATCAGATCCAAGTGCTACATCTGTATTCCTGTCAAGCCAAGCTCTCTTCTCCTCTGCTGTAAATACATCCGGCTTTACCTTGAAGAACTTCTGCCACTCGCCCTCTGCAAGCACGTCCATGTAATCCTCACCGATATAAAGGTCAATAGTATTGTCGCGGTCTGCACGTCTGATACCATCCACGAACTGAAGTCCAAGCACCTGTGGAGACTGACGAAGCCACCAGTTATCTGCCTTTGAGCCTGCAAGTCTGGTACAGTGGATACGAGACTGCTGGCCTGCTCCGATACCGATTGCCTGGCCGCCCTTTACATAGCATACAGAGTTGGACTGTGTATACTTTAATGTAATCATAGATATTGCCAGATCGATCTTAGCCTGCTCTGTGAGCTCCTTGTTCTCTGTCACAATATTTGAGAAGAAATCATCATCAATATGAAGCTCGTTTCTGCCCTGCTCAAATGTGATGCCAAATACATCCTTTCTCTCGATAGGTGCCGGCTCATATGACGGGTCAATCTCGATAACACAGTAATTGCCGTTTTTCTTAGCCTTTAAAATCTCAAGAGCCTCGTCTGTGTAGCCCGGAGCGATAACACCGTCTGATACCTCTCTCTTGATTACAAGTGCAGTGCTCTTGTCACATACATCTGAAAGTGAAATAAAATCACCAAATGATGACATTCTGTCAGCTCCTCTTGCTCTGATGTATGCATTTGCAAGTGGTGTAAACTCAATATCCATATCATCAACCCAGTAAATCTTTTTCTCCACATCTGAAAGTGGCTGTCCTACTGCTGCACCTGCAGGTGAAACATGCTTGAAGGATGTTGCGGCCGGAAGACCTGTTGCCTTCTTAAGCTCTCTTACAAGCTGCCATCCGTTAAAGGCATCAAGGAAGTTGATATATCCGGCTCTGCCGTTAAGAACTTTTATAGGAAGCTCTCCCTCCTTCATAAATATTCTGGCTGGTTTCTGATTTGGATTACATCCGTATTTTAATTCATATTCCTGCATTTTTCTGTTCTCCTGTTTTTATCTGCTTATCTTGTATATTTGACCGTTTATATAGTGTTTTATTTGTTTTTGTTTACGATTCTGCTCTCATACTCGCCTGTTGCGATATCAATATATCTGACAAAAAGTGATACCTTATTGTCCTCGTTAAGGTTCTCCCATACCATATCGGTAAACTCATCGATATCCCCATCGATGTCTACCCATGTAGGCTCACCCTCAAAGCTTGGCAGTGGATTTCCATCGCCCATATATGTATGGATGAAATGTCCCTCTCCTGCAACCGGTGCTGAGTATGCAAATGTATATCTGTTGCATGCATCAGGATTGCCGTTGTTGCTCTTTAAGATTGACATAGCATAGTTGAACTCACCATTGTCAATATGCATGATTCCTGAAATTCTTGGTGTATAGTTAGGAGCGTCAGGCTCAAACTCTCTTGTCCTTAAGGCCTGCTCAAATGTCTGCTGCTTGTCCATCAGCTCATAGATAGTATCTGTCTGGTCACCGTTTGTGACAATTGTCTTGTTGCCGAGCACTCTTACAGGTGCGTAAATGATAAGACTTGGATCCTCAAGCTTTGAAGGGTCAAATGCCTGTGTTCTGATGCCCTCGCCATCCTCTACAAATACTCTGTTGCGGCTGTTTTCGCTTCTGCCCATGATAAAGTATGCTGTTACAGCCTTCTTACCATCCTTTGTGCGGCCGATTACGATACCTCTGCCAGGGTATGTTGTGCTTGATAATTCCTTTGCTAATGATACTCTTTCCATGTCATCCTCCATGTTTTCTGATAATGTGGTCTGCATCCCCAAATTACTCGGGCCTGCCGGAATAAAAAAGACCGTCTGAACACACATAATAATATAAAGCTCTGCAGGAAACTTATATAAATGTGCGCCCAGACGGTCGGCAATCAACTGTTATACTCCATGTGGTTATCCACTTCCGTCAGTCATATAACTGTCTTTATTTAATCATGTATTTTTGTCATTGTCAAGTACCACTTTAAAATAAGCATGTACTTATAAGTTATTCTTATAAGTACATGCTTGTAAACAATGCCATTATTTACTAATTTTTAAAGCTGTGAATAGGTGCCGGGATTCTTCCTCCGCGGTTTACAAATGCATCGCAAGAGAATCTGTTTACAGGCATAACCGGTGCACTTCCAAGGAGTCCTCCGATTTCTACCACATCACCTACATCCTTTCCGATTGCCGGAAGCAGTCTGCAGGCTGTTGTCTTTTGGTTTATCATACCGATAGCCATCTCATCTGCGATAATTCCTGAAATTGTGGTGGCCTTTGTATCGCCCGGGATTGCAATCATGTCAAGTCCCACTGAGCACACACAGGTCATAGCCTCAAGCTTTTCGAGAGTGAGTGCACCATCGTTTACAGCATCTATCATTCCCTGATCCTCTGACACAGGAATAAAGGCACCTGAGAGGCCGCCGACATATGAGGATGCCATGATACCGCCCTTTTTCACCTGATCGTTTAAGAGTGCAAGTGCTGCTGTTGTTCCCGGAGCTCCGGCTCTCTCTAAGCCTATCTCACAGAGAATATCAGCTACAGAGTCTCCGATAGCCGGTGTAGGTGCAAGTGAGAGGTCTATGATTCCAAATGGCACTCCAAGCTTCTTTGAAGCCTCCTTTGCCACAAGCTGTCCTACTCGAGTAACCTTGAAGGCTGTCTTCTTGATTGTCTCACAGAGCACCTCAAAGTTCTCGCCTCTTACCTTTTCAAGAGCAGTCTTTACAACTCCCGGTCCGCTGACACCTACATTGATGATGGCATCTGCCTCTGTCACACCATGGAAGGCTCCTGCCATAAACGGATTGTCATCAGGAGCGTTGCAGAATACTACAAACTTGGCACAGCCTGATACAGGAAGATGCTTTGTCACCTCTGCTGTCTCCTTTATCATCTCGCCAATCAGCTTTACTGCATCCATGTTGATTCCGGTCTTTGTAGAGCCAACATTTACGGAGCTGCATACCAGGTCTGTCTCAAGCATTGCCTGAGGGATGGATTTGATTAAAAGCTCATCCGCCTTTGTCATGCCCTTTGACACAAGTGCTGAGTATCCACCGATGAAGTTGACACCCACCTCTTTTGCCGCCTTGTCGAGTGTCTTTGCTATGGTAACAAAATCCTCTGAGCTCTTGCAGGCCGCACCGCCGACAAGGGCGATAGGTGTAACTGAAATACGTTTGTTTACGATAGGGATACAGTAGTTGTTCTCTATCTCTTTTCCTGTTGCTACAAGATCCTTTGCAAGTGTTGTAATCTTGTTGTAGATATTCTCATTTACCTTTGCAAGGTCTGAGTCTATACAGTCGAGCAGGCTGATACCGAGTGTGATTGTACGCACGTCAAGATTTTCCTTCTCCACCATGTCATTGGTCTCAATTACTTCACCAATATTTATCATTTTGCTGTTCTCCTTTAACTGTGTATGACATTTTTATGCTAAACTAGATTCGATGCATCATCTCAAAGATTTCTTCCTTCTGACACTTTATTGTTACACCAATTTCTTCTCCAAGTGCATCAAGCTGGTCAGAAATCTCTGCAAATGAAGCTGTAGCATTTGCCATATCCACAATCATCATCATGTTGAAATAACCTGAAACGATAGTCTGTGAGATATCAAGCACGTTTACACTGCCCTCTGACAGATATGTACATACCTTTGCGATGATTCCTACTGTGTCTTTTCCGACAACTGTGATGATTACTTTGTTCTTTGTGTTATCCATAACAACTTATTCTCCTGTTCTCTTATTCTACGGCTATGCGGTCTGATGCCCTGTCTCTCTTGGCCACATACATAGGGAAATCACTTGCCTTATATGGATTGTCTCCCATTGTGACCTCAAGCCTGACAGCTTCATACGCCAGCTTTTCGTAGTTGTTTTCTTTACTAAGGTGTCCCAGTATTACTGAGCCAAATTTATCATGAAGAAGCTCACATAACAACTGCCCGCTTCTCTCATTCGACAAGTGCCCGCTGTCACCCATGATCCTGCGCTTGAGCGGATACGGATATGCCCCAGTCTGGAGCATATTTATATCATGATTGGCTTCAAGCAACAGCCCATCCAGGTTCTGAAGCTTTGAAACCAGTGCATCATCATACGTGCCAAGGTCTGTCACAACCGCCATCGCATGATTTTCGTTTTTAAATCTGTACGCGACAGGATCAGCCGCATCGTGTGATATGTGAAGCGGCTCAAACTCTATATCGCCTATTGTAAAATCGACGCCTGCCTCAATAGGATGAAACAGCTCATCATCTATATTTCCAACGGATTTGGTACATTTTATAGCCCCGATTGTGGCCTTTGTTGCATAAATCGGAATATGATAGCGCCTTGCCATGACACCAAGCCCTGCGATGTGGTCTATATGCTCATGCGTCACAAGAATGCCCTGCATATCTGTGGCAGTCATATCAAATTCATTCAGTCCGTTTTCTATTTTCTTACCGCTGATGCCCGCGTCTATGAGCACATGACAATCATCCGTACCCACGCATATACAGTTTCCACTGCTGCCGCTGGCAATGCTGCATAATTCTAACATGTTAATTCTCTTTCCAGTATAATTCTATTTTGTCTCCCTCATGAAGCTCCTCGGAAAATTGGGCATCCCTGCCATTTATTACAGTGGCTATTGCCCTGCCCTTTCCTGCCTGCAAATCAAATGAGATATGGGTAAATATATCGACAAATATATATGTATCCTTGCCGGACAACTCCACAGGCTCACCGTTTACAATTACTGTAATTGTATTTTCTGATGAGTCTTCTTCGTGTATTTCTTCCTGTATATCATTTTTTGGCAATTCATTTTCCGGCAGTTCGTTTTCCGGCACAGCAGATGCTTCAGCTTCTTTAGCAAAATCATCATGCAGCTCATCGAGTACCTGATTCATCATCTGCTCTGATGTTCTGGCCACTGTGTTGTCAGACTCTTGTGTGTCATTATAATTGTTATTGTCGATTCTTGCAACACCATATTCATCTGTTTTCCACTCAACAGAGAAATTTTCGTATACAAGAGTATCGAGATCTGCCTCTTCATTGTTTACAAATATCATCTGGTCTGTGTCAATAACGAGATCCATAAACTGCGCAATCTGACGCACTGTATAGTAATTTCTTGTCTCAATCACATCGTTTTCCCTGATGCTGTAATCCTCCGGCTCAAGCTCTCCGTTTACCTGGACAAACCTAGGACATGAAACCCTTCTGCCGTTTATGATAAAAGTAATGACAGAATGATTGTACTCATCAAGCTGCGATATCTTATACACTGCTGCCTCTCCTGCTGTGGACGGCTCTATGATTATCTCACTGTTTGGCTCAAGTGGTGTATTGATGCTTGCAGGCTTTCCGTTCATGGTAACCACTGCGCCCTCTCCTGCTTCGCCTCTTACAAGTCTTGCCACACCATTTACCGTAAAGTTTATCGGTGTGCCGCGCTTTGGAAACAGCTCATCGTTTGGAAATCCCGCCTGAAGCGCCGCATCGACTATTGTAAGCCTGTTATTGTCATAGAGCTTTATCCTCTCACCGTTGAATCTGACCATGATAAAATTATTTCTCTGATCATAATAATTCAGACATATACCAATCGGAGTGACAAGAAGCGGATCCTTCTTGATATCCTCCTGCTCAAAGGTCACATCGCCAAGCACTTCCTCGCCTCTTAGGGCGACTCTTTCCTCCGGCAGGTCGAGGTCTTCCGCAAGCTTTTCCGTGAAGCCGTGTATCTTGCCTCCACCTCCGACTACAAAGCAGGCACTCACTGTCTTATCACCGTTTAGCTCTCTGATTTTAGTCGATACCTCTTGTGCAATATTATCAACAACAGGTGCTGCCACCTCCCACACATCCTGTGCAGGAATTGTGTGCTCGATGCTCATGATATCCTTGTATGTAACCGTATCACTTGTCGTAGACTGAAGCTTGATGCTCTCCGCCATATTGAAATCCACGAGGAAATGCTGCACAATAACTTCTGTCAGCTCATCTCCTGCATGCGGTATCATGCCATAGGCTATGATACTTCCGTCTCTTGTGATTGAGATATCACTCGTTCCGGCTCCCACATCGACAAGTGCGATATTAAGCATACGATAGTTCTCCGGAATTGCCACATTGATAGCGGCAATAGGCTCCAATGTCATATTGGCTACACTAAGCCCGGCCTGTCCCACTGCCGCATACAGTCCGTCTACCACATCCTCCGGCAGAAATGTAACTATGATATCCTCGCCTATTTTGTTTGCCTTATGACCCTCAAGGCTGATAAACACCTCATCATTCAAAAAGAATTTGACTGTAGAATATCCCACACAGTAAAACTTATAGCTTGTGTCGTTAACCTCCTTGAGTGCCTCCTGTGCTTTTTCTATACCAAGCAGGTTAAGCGTATGGACATCCTCGCCGGTCACCACAGACTCCTGCGCATACTCATACTCCACATGCGTCGTGACAGTCTTTAATACTCGTCCTGCGGCTGCTATACACACCTCTTCAAGTGGCTGTCCTGTCTGTTTTTCAAGCTCGTCCTTTACTTCCTTAATGGTTTTTGCCACCCTGCCTATATCATGTATCTGACCGTCGAGCATCGCTCTGGTCTCATGCTCCTTCACATACTGTGCTGTAACCACAAATTCCTTGTCATCAGTCTGATAGCCGACAGTTCCTACAACATTTCTTGTACCAATATCCAAACCGAATACATTGTTCATTTCCACTACTCCTTGTATTTGCTAAGCGCTTTATTTATTGAAGCTATCGTGTTTTCGATATCTCCGTCATTATCGATAACCTCCCTGCAGTGCCTTCTGTACTCATCTTCTTTAAGCTGGCTTGCAAAGATGCTATCTATCTTCTCATCTGAATAGCCGCGTGATGACTTAAGTCTTTTTCTTCTGACTTCTTCACTTGCATAAATATACCACAGCTCGTCGCAGATTTCACCATATCCCTCCTCTATAAGGAGTGCTGCTTCAAGCACAAGCATGAACAGACCATCTTTTTTTGCCTCTTTAACTGCATTAAGCACATATTCCTTTACTGCCGGATGCACTACTTCATTTAGAAGCTCTCTTTTTTTATCATCCGAAAAAATCACTCCGGCAAGTGCCGGTCTGTCAAAATGCCCGTCCTCAAGCCATATCGGTTCGCCCGCAAACAATTCCTTTAATCTGTTGTAGCAGTCGCTTCCCGGCTCCATCAGCTCATGTGCTATCTCATCGGAGAGCATGACCCTTACGCCATCAAGTTCCTTAAGATAGCTAAGCACTGCCGATTTTCCGGCACCTACACCACCTGTTATTCCTATAAAAATCATACTATTTCCTTTTCTGTCATCAATGCGCATCATACCAGTCATAACCACACTCGGTGCCCACCTCCATGGAT
>ERZ1034973.1891-NODE-1891-length-11305-cov-4.251467_pt1 | contig 11305 bp, 8 predicted proteins | sample MGYA00520686_ERZ1034973 | MGnify/ENA primary metagenome ERZ1034973 (study PRJEB33766, sample SAMN09781775) | gut metagenome | biome: gut microbiome | host: Homo sapiens | place: Madagascar | study: EMG produced TPA metagenomics assembly of the PRJNA485056 data... | reverse complement strand
CCAGCAAAGGTTGTCCGCTTTGCTGGCAATATTCCGTGAAGGCATTCAGCACCTGGCGCTGGAACTCGCTTAGTTCGGCGAGCAACCAATGGCGCGCGGGGCGTACGGTGAGATCACCTCGTGCCGTGAAGCTAACTTTGGCCTCCCCCGCCAGAGAAACCTTCGTTCCGCTTTTGCGGAGCAAGGCATCACGATCTTTGGTGGCTTCACCAATCTCACCTGAGTGCGCCTCGCGCCATTGTTCGGTCAGCTGACCGGCAAGAGCTTGCTGGCTAACTAATTCCTGAAGCTCGGAATACATTTCCAGTTTGCCAAGCATTTGAGTCCGCAGCACTTCGATTTGACGCACCAGTGCAGCGAACCTCTGTTGTAACGCCAGCGGTGGCAGAGGAACGGTGATACGCCCTAAGTCCGTCGGACTGACGTTCGCCATGCTAACGGCCTGCTTGGCGGAATTGAGGAGGCGATATTTTCCGTAGGCACTATTCAACGTAGCCCACAGGAATTCGGGCAGCATCTCAGGCTTTAAGCGGAGACGAACGAGATACGATGCAAAACTGAATGCCCCCTCAACTGGGCGCCAGATTGCGCACTTGCCGACCAACTCTTTTGAGTTTGTCCGGTTGAACAATAAGTCACCGTCTCGCAACTCGGTAGATTCGATATCTTTTTTCGACAGGGCGGCGTATTTCAGATCCGTCAAATCCAGCCAGCCGCTCGCGGTCATGCTGTTCATTCGCAAGACCGCATGCGTTCCAGTCTCGCCCATGGCTTCGGATACTCCGTATTGAGAGTCCGACACGTAATCGCTGATGCGAACCGGATCAATCAAGCCATCTGCGGTGAACCAATCGGCAAAGTGTTCCCAGTAGGCTGTACGAACTAGGCGATCAATTTGATCGCTAATGGACTTCTTTGCCTTTGCCACCACATCTGCATGCTGCAGCACATCAACGATGCGCTGTTGTTCGGGGAGTGTGGGGAGTGGCAGTCGAATCGACTCAAGAGATGATTGCTTGATATTTTGAATGTTTGCGCCTTGAACTTGGCGATCTTTCCAAGCGCGGAACGCTGCGGAAGAAAGCCAAAACGCCATGTAATGAGGTATCAACACATCTGGATTACATCGAATGACCGCGTTGAAGGCGCCCCATGTTCCTTCAAACTCTTGTTCCAGAATTGCGGATTTTCCAACCAGCGATGCACTGCCCGATGATGTGCAGACGACTATGTCATTTCGTTGTAAATACTGCTCTTTGCTGACAAATTTCTGATCGACCCATACCAGGTCTGCTTCTGTAATGAGCCTCTCCTGTATGTTCCCAGCTCTCAATACAGGGACACCACTGTCGAAAGCGTCACCAGAGGCATCAGCCTGTGAAAAGGTTACGCCCCTAACAACTTTTGCTAACGATGGCGATAGTGGAACTAAAGGCCAATTCATTCCCGCCCCTCCACCATTGCCAGCAACTTATCCAAGCCTTTGATGATGTCTTGCTCAGTGGTTTTGAGCACGCCGATCAATTCGGCCACACTCTTGTCGTTCTTGAGTTGGGTGAAATCGAAAGGCTTGTACTGCCCGGCAGATAGGTTCCACTCGCGGGCCTCAACGCAATCCGGGTCTAGCAAACCATCCTTGAGCGTGCCCTTGTCGTCGTAAAGGCCGTCGGCCAGCATTGCCTCCACATAAGCGGGCCGCACAAAACCATCGGGATCGTGCGAGCCGATCAACTGTCCATCTTCACTTTGCCACTCGTCGTTGCGCGCCCAAGCGCGCACGGGCACGACCCAATGTTTGGCAGATTTGAGCTCGGAAGCTTGATCAATAGCTAGGCTACGCAGGGTTACGTCGAAGCCGTCGAGCTTGGCGACTTCACGGGCGATGCCCTCCAGTGCAGCATTCAGGTCCGTCACTGGCTCATGGGTGCCGAACTGCACCGTCGGCGCTTGGGTGACTGCCTGCTGGTGGTAGGACAAGCCGGCGTTGAGCGCATCCTTGACCATGTCTTTCCACAGCGGCAGTGCTGGGCCATCCTCCGCTTCAAAAAAGCGTTGCACATCGCGCGCAGCGCGGTTGAACTCTTGCTGCGGTGCCTTGATGGCTTTTTGCCATTCCGCCAGCGCCTTGTCGCTGTCCATTTGTTTGGCAGCGGTGCCCGCATCTTTCCATTTTTCCCAAACGGGCTTTGTTGCTGGAGCAAAGAATGCAATTACCTGGTCGTACAGCATTCGGCTCACACTGTTACGTACTTGGATCTCGGCGTCCTTAGGATTCCGCGGAATATCTGGAAACAGCTCGTGAATGCCCCACACCTGACCATCCCACATGCTGGTATCGGGCAAGGCCGAGAAAGCTTCACCTGCCGGTGTGAGTTTGTCGGCGGTGTCGCGCAACAGGGCCTGACGCCAACGTTCGGTGTGAAAACTGGGTTGCAGCAAGCTCTTTTCATTGCGCAGCGCACCACTGCGCCCATGCTCGATCCAGGCTTTGAACTTAACGAGCGCATCCCATAGGTCGTTTTGTTGACCGGGGCGTGGATTGCGTTTGGCATCTTTCGAGTAGCCGTCTTCCTCCACCTCGTAGAACCATACGTGTTCAGTGAGTGGAGCGGCGTTGCTGGGCAGGCTTTGCTTGTTATCGCGCCGTGTGACCTTTCTAAAAATCAGGATCGACGTCTTGACGCCGGTGTACGGTTGGAAGACGCCGCCGGGAAGGGAGATCACGCCTTCCACTACATGCTCAACCAGCAATTCCCGGCGCAAACGTACGTGGGCATCGGTGTTGCCGAACAAAACGCCTTCAGGAATGATCACCGCACAGCGCCCGCCAATATCGAGCAAGTCGAGCATCAGCCACAGGAAGAGCAGCTCGCTTTTGTTGGTGATCGATTCATCCCTTTTCTTGCCGCCACCGCCGACGCGTGGAAATAGAACAGAGTCCGGCTCCAGATCGCCGCTATCGACCGTTCCGGTAAAGGGTGGATTCGCCAGCACATATTGGTAGCTACCCGACTCCAGTAGCTCTTTCAGCCTGGCCTTGCCCTCGCGTTTGCTGAGGGAGTCGCCCTGCAGCAAGTGAGGGTCGGTTACGTCATGCAGTACCAAGTTCATCCAGCCGATACGGGCCATGGTGCGGTCGTTATCGAGGCCGACGAAATTGGCACCGTTGTGGATGGCGGCATATTGTTCCGGTGTGGCGGCAGCACCATCGGTGCGGTGCGGGGTGCCGTCCCATTCCAGCACGAGGTTTTCTTGCGCTGAGTATTTGCGCATCAGGTGCTGCTGGGTGCTGAACAGGAATCCGCCTGTACCTGCAGCCGGGTCGATGACACGCTCACCAGGCTCGGGGTCGAGTAGCTCAACCATGAAGCGGATCAAATGGCGTGGGGTACGGAACTGGCCGTTCTTGCCTGCCGTTGCCACTTCGCTGAGCAGGTATTCGAAGGTATCGCCCATGATGTCTTGGGCGGCCGAGCCTTCACCGGCTCTGGCGAAGAGTTGGTCAATGGCATCAATCGCGTCGCTCAACACCTTGCCCTTGTTGGGGTCAAGCTGGAAGTAGGCATCAGCCATGCGGTTATTGAGGCTGGCTAGTTCGGTGCCATCGGCACTGGCACTGCTGAAATGTTTGTCCAGCTCACGTAGCCAAGGGAAAACTACGTCAATCAAATGGCCAGGATTGGTCTTTTCTTGGCGGATGTAGCTCCACTTGCAGGATTCGTAACCGGCGTAAATCGAAGGGAAGCCGCGTTGCTGGCGCTTGAGGTCGATGTCTTCCAGGCGTTTGAGGAATAGCAGATAGGTGATCTGCTCAACGGCCACCAAGGGATTGGTGAGGCCGGCCGCCCAAAAGCGGTTCCAGAGTTCGTCGACTTTTTTCTTGATATGAGGGGCAAGCATTTAGGAGTGTCCTTGATAGATCAGGCGGCCTCGTCCAACAGTTGGTTGGCGAGGTTGATGAGTTCGTCGATGTCCTGCGGCGGGAAAAGGGCTTCCACTCGGCCCACGCGTGAGAGTGGTGGTTCGCTGAGTGCAGCACGGGTAATGCGCCCGTGGCGCAAAACGGCAGCTTTTACGGCTCTCAGAAAATTAAGTTGGTTGGCACGCAAATAACCGTGAGCGGCAATGAATGCGTCGAATGCGGCATTGATGCGTTGCTCGCGGTTGGGCAGGTGTGAGCCCTCACAAAGTATGTGACGCAAAAAATCAGCTAGCGATGCGGCGGGGGTCTCAAAGGCTTTGCGCAAGGTGTCTTCGGTGACGAACAGATCCGCTTGGTTCAATGTGTTGCTGATCCGCTCCAATTCATCATCATCCAGATGCTCACCTTGCTTGAGTTTGGCCAACTCTGGAAGCTGGTCTGCCAGGCGACGCACCAATGCCTCCACCTGCTCGCGGTAGCTTTCAGCAAAAGCGCCTTCACCGGTGGGGCCGTAGATGATCCAACTGCGCTGGGTAATGCTGTCCGGTAGATTGATTTCGACGGTGCGGCTTGGTGTGGAGGTGCGATAGCGCATCAAGGTGGCAAACGTGGATTGCAACGTATTCATACGCGTTGCATCAAGGTGTTGCCAAAAGCCTGAGGACTGCACCCATGCGCGCTGTTCTGCCACACGCTGCACCTCGGGGATGTTGTCAGCCAAACTTGCAACCGCCTCTTGAATGCGCTCGCGCACCTTGGCTTGTTCGCCTGCATTTCCCTTGAGCCAAGCTACCGCAAGACGCTCACACCAAATGCGGAACTGCAATTCATCCAAGCCTGCCAACGGTGCAAAGCGCATCAATGGTGCGATGGTTGTGGAGAGATGCTCCTGTGCGCCTTGGCTGGGCTCGGGCCATTGCCGTGCTAGCGCATCGAGCTCATCCCAGTGCGGACGCACGTTGATGCTGTGCCGTGGCAAGGCGCTCAACATGTCCTGCAATTCGGCAATGACTGTTTGCGTGGCTTGCTGTTGGGCCTGCAACAGCTGCCATTTTTCTAACCGAAGGCGAAACAGGCGAACCGGAAGTGGCTCGCTTGGGTGGTCCACTTCGCCATCGGGTTTGAGCTTGAAATAGGCGAAGTTTTTCCAGTGATCAATGATCAGAAAATCTTTCTTTATCTCGCCAGTGGCCTTGTCGGTGTAAAGCCGCGTGCCACGCCCAATCATTTGCCAGAATTTGACCTTGCTGAACACTGGCTTGGCGAAGACCAAGTTTTGAATCGCGGGAACGTCTACGCCGGTGTCGAGCATATCGACTGAGATGGCTACCCGTGGCATGGTCCGGTATTTGAAATCATCCAGGGTGGCGTCAGCGCGCTCCATGTGGCTGTCGATGATCTCGGCCATACCTTGTCGCTGTAGTTCAGGGTACAAGCGGTTGAAGCTTTCATACAGTCGCTTGGCGTGAGCGTGACTGACGGCGAAGATGATCGACTTGTGTGGCAGGCCACGTACATCTTTGCGGCTTTTGTCCATGAACTCTTTCACCATGGCATCGGTGGTGCCCTGGTTGATGATGCCTTTTTCGATGTCGCTGCCATCGAAATTGAGCTCATCGAGTTCCACGCCTTGATCCCGCGCCATCTGCTTCAAAGGCTCTGGCAGTGCATCCCCCTGAATACCTTGAAGCTGAAAGTTGGTTTGTGCGTCGAGCACGCGGTAATTCACTAGATTCTGATCAGCGATTGCTTGCTCGTAGCTGTAGTAATAGCTGGGAGCACCATCGCCACAATCGAATAGTTCAAATGTGTTGTGGTCGATGTAATCCGTTGGTGTTGCGGTAAGCCCGAGTTGAATGGCGTCGAAATGATCAAAAATGGCCTTGTATCGCTGATAGATTGATCGATGGCTTTCATCGGCCACGATCAGGTCGTAGTAGCCGACCGACAGGCGCGAGTACACCTGCATCATGCTGGGGTAGGTGGAAAACTGGATGCGCGCACCAGAGATTTCGCCCGATTCGATGCGGGCCAGGCTTTCATTGGGCAGATGGGATTTGAACTCCGACATCGCCTGACGCACCAACTCCCGTCTGTCTGCCAGGAACAACACTCGCTGCACGCGCTTTGAGCGCAGCAAGGTATCAACGAGGGCAATGGTGGTTCGCGTTTTGCCCGTGCCTGTGGCCATCACCAACAGAAACTTGCGCTTGGATGCATCTACACCTTCAGTGACGCGACGAATGGCTTCGTTTTGATAATCGCGACCAGCAATGTCAGCATTGATGGCCACGTTGCCGAGAGGTTCTGCGAACTGATGCTGGTGTCGCAGCCGTTCCAGATCATCCCGAGTGTAAAAACCGGAAATCTTTCGAGGCGCGTAGCGCATGCGATCCCAGAATTGGATTTCTTTGCCATTGGTGAGAAAGATAAACGGATCGATACCAAATTTGGCTTTGATCGCATCCGCGTAATCGGCTGCTTGGCGCTTTCCGGCGAGTTCATCACGGGAGGATCGTTTAGCCTCAACTACAGCAATTGGCTTTCCGCCCGATCCCAGTAAAACGTAATCCGCAAATTGTTCACCGCCATAGGTGCTCTCGGGCTCTGCTGTTTTGAGCAAAAATTCTTCTATGAGTGTGCGCCGGTTTTTTGACCAGCCAGCATGAGCGAGCTGTGAGTCAATAACTTCGGTGCGGGTCTGCGTTTCATCACGGCTTGAAGTCATTCCGTGTTGCCTCCCTCAGAGGGCTCATCTGCTCCACCTGCGCGTACCCACTCATCAATCTCAGATAGCTGAAATTTCCACAGTCGCCCCACACGGTGCGCGGGCAGGCCCTTGCGCTCGCGCCAGCGATACACGGTGTCCTTGGCCACGCCCAAGTGTTGGGCGACATGCTCGGCGGTGACCCATGGTTCGGTGTTCATGGCATTGGCGCTCAATTGGTCTGAGTGAAAGTCGATGTAGATCGGTGAAAGTCTACATGAATGGAGCTTCATCGACTATTGCGCCACCACAGGTGCTCTCCATTTCTTGGAGGTCATGACGGAGTGGTAAGGGTGTCCAATTTCTAGAGCCCCTTGTGTCGCTCGTTAAAGCGGCGGTTTTTCGTGCGTCGGGGTGCAAACCTGAGAACCCGGTACGCACTCAGGTTCGCACCTTCCGTATTCCGTCCAATCCCGCCCACGCCAGCGCCGACGCGGCATTTTGCCCGTGCCCCCCCTTTCGCCGGGTGCGAACCGCAAACCCTGCAAACCTTGTTCTCTGGCCAGACGGTGGCGCAATGCTGCGCTGTCGCCCCCCGTATTGGATTTTCGGCAGGAAGGACCCGTCTTGCCCGGGGTATATGTGCGTTCCCCGACCATAACAATAGGCAGTGACCGTCACCATCGTCACAACCATCACCGGCGGCAGCGTGACAGTGGTGATGGTTGTGATGGTCGCCCTCTATTGTTTACGCCGCCGGAAACACAGATATGCCTCGCGCGTAATCGTCACCGCGCCCGGGCCAGTGACGGATGCGACAGGCTTACCGGTTTCTCCTCACCCTGCGCGCGCACGTGAGGCGCGTCAATCTGAGAACCCGTCATATCCGTCACTCACGTCTGAAGATCACCTGCGCTGGTTGGCAATGGTGCCCAGCATGGATGAACATGGACGGTACAGGACTACCCTCGGTAGACTGGCGGGTAATGAATCCACATCAACTCACCCTGGCCCTGACCGCACCGCTTGAACAACTACTGGAGTTGCCGAACGCGGTGCGCATTGCTGCGTGCGCCCGGGAGGATTTGCAGAGCTTCAGCACCGGGCAGTTGCAGCAGATGTTGGCCGACATGAATGCCGCGATCACCGACACCGTGACGTTGGCGCAGATCAAGCACGGTAGCGAACTGGTCAGCCGTAGCGAGCAGCGCGATCTGGACTGGTTCATTGAAGTAACAAATCAAGCGGAGTGGTTGCGCCTACGGTCAGCCACTGCAAAAGATCGCGATTACTTTCGCGTCCTGGCGCTCTACAAGTTGGGCGTGGTGATTGAGGCCACGTCAGACACCCCGGCGGGGATCATCATCAGGCCGGTGGTAGATGCGCTGATGGAAGCACTGGAATCCTTGCTGCTGGCCGATCTGTTGCCTGAATCCTCCTCAACGGCGCAAATCATCGAGGAGGCGTGGAAGGCGGGGCTCACGCCGGAGCCGATTGCCGCCGATGAGGTGCGCAAGGCGCAGAGCCATGCGGGCAGGCAGGCCGCCGATGTTCGCCACGCCAGCAACCGAGCCGCCAAACAAAAGGCTCTCGAGCTGTTCGCCACGAACACCTACCGCACCAAGGAAGAGGCCTACCGCATCATCGGCGCACAGGTCTGCAAAGCTCCGGGCACGATCAAGAATTGGATCGCGGGCATCCAAAAGAACACGACGCCCGAGTAATCAAACTGCGAACCTTCACGCTGCGCGCAGCGTGATCATCGTGCGCGTACCGTTTCTGTTTTTGTCGGAAACAGAGGTATTCAATAGCGAGCATCCCAAAACGACCAGGGATGCTCACCATGAATTTCACCCGCCCAATCCTGCCCGAAACCGGCTTTGTTCGGTTGCCGCAGATTCTGTCCCTGATTCCCATCAGCCGGTCGGCGTGGTGGGCTGGCATCCGGGAAGGCAAATTTCCCCAAGGCATCAAACTCGGCAGCAAGACCACGGTCTGGCACGCTGAAGACATTCGCAATCTCATCGAACGCTCGCGCTGATTCGGGCGGAGACGATGAGCGCGTCCATCCCTTCTCCGGACGGAGTAGTAGAGAACGACCGTCACCACCATCACGACCATCACACGGTCGCGGCGGCCATTCCGGCACCGACCCCTGACACCGATCCCGTTGGCGTGATCGAGACGGCACTGGTCCGTCTGGCTGATGACGTGGGCGTGCTGGCCGAGGAAGACGTGGTGCGTGCCTTCTCGATCCTCAAGGCCACGGACCTACCGACATACTTGCGCCTGCGCAACGCTGCCAAGAAGGCCAACCGGGATTGCTCGGTGACGGTGCTCGACAAACTGGTGCGCGCTGAACTGCCCGGCAGCGATGACGACAGCAGCGCGCTCGATGAATTGGTCGCACTGGCCCGGGCGCAGTGTCAGTTGCACCACGATGCAGATCGCAATGCTGTCGCCGTGATTCCGATGCCCGGTCGGCGTGAGGTCTGGCGCGTGTACTCCTCCGGCTTCGAGGACTGGTTACGAGCCGCGTACTGGCGGGCCAAGGAAATGGGTGTGCCGGAAACCACGATGAAATCGGCACTGGCCACGCTCGCCGCCGCAGGCATCAACGATGGCGAGGAAATTTCCATCCACGTCCGCGCCACCCTCTGCGGCGATGGCTATCTGATCGATCTTGCCGATGAGCAGTGGCAGGTCATCCACGTCACCCCGCAGGGCTGGCGGGTGGTCAACGAGTCGCCGGTGTACTTCACCCGCACGCCTTCGATGCGCCCGTTGCCGATGCCAGTTGCGCAGGGTGATATTGGCCTGCTCTGGCAGCACACCAACATCCCCGCCGACCGTCGCGTGATGGTGCTGGCGTGGCTGCTGGACTGCTTCCGTCCGGACACGCCATTCCCAGTGTTGGAGTTGGTGGATGAACAAGGCTCAGCGAAGTCCACCACGCAATCCGTGCTGCGCAGTCTGGTCGATCCCAACAAGGTGATGCTGCGCGGCAGGCCAAAAACGGTGGAGGACGTGTTCGTCGCCGCCGCCAACAACTGGCTGGTCAGCTACGAGAACCTCTCCGGCCTCACGCCCGAGCAGCAGGATGCCTTTTGCACCCTGGCCACCGGCGGTGGCTTTGCCTCGCGCCAGCTCTACACCAACGGCGAAGAGCACGTGATGGAAACCAAGCGGCCCGTGGTGCTCAACGGCATTGCCGTGGTCGCCACGCGCCCGGACCTGATCGACCGGGTGATCCACGTCGATCTGCCCACCATCCCCGCCGATGCCCGGCGCGACGACGCCGATACGCACGCGGGCTGGGAACGTGATCAGCACAAGGTGTTCGCCGGACTGCTCGATCTGTTCTCGGCGGCGCTGGCCATCCTGCCGACGGTGAAGCTCACCCAGAAGCAGAGCATGGCCGATTTTGAACGGCTGGGCGAGGCCGTGGCACGAGCCTTGGGCTTTGCCCCCGGTGAATTCCAGCAGCAGTACGCCGAACTCGTGCGCGCGGGCATCGACCGGGCCTTGGAGAGCAACGCCGTCGCGCAGGCCTTGGACAAGTACCTCGCGGATCGCATCCTGCCCATCAACTGGCAAGGCACCGCCGGTCAGCTCTACGACCTGCTGAACACCCACAGCATCCCCGACCGCAGCAGTTGGCCACGTTCCCCGAAAGGGTTGGCGGATCAGTTGCGCCGCATTGCACCGGCCTATCGCGCCAAGGGCATCGACATCACCCACCTCGGCCACAGCCGCGATGGTGCGCTCTGGAGCATCACCACCCAAAAACAGTACGCCACGCCGCCCGGCGTCTCCCACACCTCTGTGGGCGGCATTCGATATGGAGAGCACAAATGAACGTGAACCCTTTCAACAAGAAGGCCACTGCAGCGGCCAACCCGAAATCCACCAAGGGCACATCGCCCGTGAACGAAATCGGCGACGTCAGTGCCGATTGGCGCAATTGCTGATCGAGCGCGTGGTGATTGCCGACGGCGGGCTGGAAATCATCTGGCGCGATCAGGGCTGGCAGGAACTGGCAGGGGAGCTGATGCCCGGCACCATTGGCGCAGAACTGCAGGAAATGGAGGAAACGGTATGAAGCCGAAAGTACAGACATTGGGCAGCCCCGTCGCCCGCGAACGCCGGGATGGCGGGCAGGTGAAACTGTCGACCTTCATCCCGCTGAAAATCCGCAAGCGTGGCGGCAGAAAGGTGGTGGTGCGGCCAGACGGCCAGCTCGACGCGCCGGGCAAGGTCGCCACCCAGATCGACCAGCCCTTGCTGGTGGCGCTGACGCGGGCCTTCTACTGGCAGCAGTTGCTCGACGACGGCATGGTCGGCAGCGGCAGCGAAATCGCCCAGCGCGAAGGCCTGCATCACTCGACGGTCAACGAACTGCTACGCCTGACCCTGCTGGAGCCCGCCATCGTCCAGACCATCCTGGCCGGAAAGCAGCCCCGTTGCATGAGCCTGCTGTGGTTCCAGCGCAATCCGCTGCCGACCGACTGGGTGGCGCAGCGGGAGGTGGTCACGGCGTTTGATGCCTGACAGGTCGCCTTGGTTGACGATGAACTGCCGCGCGTAAGTTGTTGATTTTGCGAGAGCCAAAACTGCGCCCACCCGCAGGCCAAACGGAGAATAGAGACGGATTTGGGGCCGAAAATGCTGAAAAC
>ERZ1034973.1890-NODE-1890-length-11306-cov-6.630255_pt1 | contig 11306 bp, 9 predicted proteins | sample MGYA00520686_ERZ1034973 | MGnify/ENA primary metagenome ERZ1034973 (study PRJEB33766, sample SAMN09781775) | gut metagenome | biome: gut microbiome | host: Homo sapiens | place: Madagascar | study: EMG produced TPA metagenomics assembly of the PRJNA485056 data... | reverse complement strand
TTTTTTATACAGAAAAAATGTGAGGGGAAATCAATACGGACGTAAGGAAGAATTGTATGAATGCGAAGACTGTAGTGGATGTCCATATGCAGAGAAATGTAAGAAGACAGATAAGAATCGAACCGTTCGGATCAATCAGGAATTAACTTCCATGCATCAGGAAGTAATCGAAAACCTGGAAAGTATCCACGGTGCATCATTACGAATGAACCGTTCGATACAAGCAGAAGGCACTTTCGGAATTATGAAAAACGACCGTTGGTACAAGAGAATTGTCCGAAGAGGTATTCATTCAGTCAAACTGGAAGTTTTTCTTGTGGCGATAGGCCACAATCTATATAAATATCAGAAAAAAAGATGAGAAACAGAACTGCCGCATAGATTCAAAAAAAGAATTTCTATGGGGTAGGGGAAGTGCGCTTTCTTTGCGCATGATTTCAGTCATTTATACACAACAGGTACAAAAAGGGAGATGCGAAAAAACTCAATCGAGTTTTTTCACATCCCCTTTTTATTTTATGCGGGGCGCGGTTACGCCTTTTTTTCCTCGGTTTTGCCCAACTCCAAACGGCGGAACCCCTCGCCGTGAACCTCGTTGGATTGCAGCATAATGATGAAGCAACCGGGGTCAAGCTGCTTCATCGCCTGCTCGATTTCGTACAGCTGCTTGTTGGAGCAGGCGCACAGAACAACGTCCTTGGGGTCGCCGTTGAAGCCGCCCTTCCCGTGCAGAATGGTGGAGCCGCGATCCGCCACGCGGTCGATTTCCTCACAGGCGGCTTTGCCGTTGTCGGTGACGATGAGCGCCAGCATCGAGGATGCAAAGCCGAACATCACCTTGTTGATGACCGCCGCCACAAGGTAGTTGAACAGCAGACCGTAAATGACCGAGTCCACGTCGTGGAAAACCACACCGTTCAGCACAATGACCGCCAGCGCTGCCGCAAAGGTCAGGTTGCCGAAGGGCAGGTGCGGGTGCTTGACCTTGATGGCCATGGTGACAAAGTCCAAGCCGCCGGTGCTGGCGTTCTGCATATAGATCAGCGCATCGCCGATGCCGCCGATCACGCCGCCGCAGATGGTCGCCAGCAGGCGGTCCCCCTGATAGATGGGCAAATGCGGCAGGATGGTATCGGTGTAGACGGCAAACATAGCCATACAGAACAGGCTGCGCAAAAAGAACGCACGTCCGAGCTTTTTATAGCTAAACAGTACAATGGGGATGTTCAGCACAATGGTGGCAACGCCGATGGGCAGCCCGAACAGGCGGTAGAAGATGGCGCAGATGCCCGTAACACCGGTGACCGGCACGCCCGCCGCCACGGCAAAGCTGTAAATGCCCAGCGCGGAAATAAAGCAGCCGATGGCTTCCAGCAGAAGGTTGACCCACTTGTTTTTTGTCATAGGTGCGTTCCTCTTTTCTTGCAGATTGAAACGGATTCAAAAAAAGCCGGGGGCATTGGATAATGCTCCCGGCTGATGTGTTTCGCGGTAAAATCAGACGTTCTTTTTAATTTTGGAGGCTGCATAGGTCTTGATGGCCGAGGCATCCAAATTGTGTTCGAGCGCAGCGCCTGCGGCGTACATCTCGTTTTGCATATCGCTGCTCTTCATGGCGGTCAGCAGGTCGTAGCTCTTGACCAAGTCGCTGACGGAAGCGCCGGTGCTCAGGGGGTCCAGACGGCGGGCAACCAGAATCGAGCTGCCGAGGTCAATGGTGATCCACTCGCCGGGCTGGGCGGCATCCAGCGGGTCGGTCAGCTTGTTGGTGCCGTCCTCGCTGTTGGCATAGCCGGAAAGGGCGCTGGGGGTGAACAGCTGGCTGGCACCGTAATACACAGCCTGAGAGGACTCCATCGTGCCGCCCATCGCCTGCATCGCCTGCGGGGCGTAGGTCATGGCAGCGGTGTAAACCTGGCTGGCGGCGGCGCCTTCGCCGAGGGTCTTTTCGCTCAGATCCTTGCGGCAGGTCTCGGCGATTTCCTCAATGGCGGCTTTCTGCTCCTCGGTGGCGGCGGTGTAGCTTGTGTAGTTAATCAGCGGCAGCTGCACGCTCTCGATATAATAGCAGTTGTCGGCAATGTAATTCTTGTACTCACTCTCGGTGACGGGGGTGGTGCCGTTTTCGCCGTAGGTCATCTCCAGAATTTTCTTGGCTTTCTGGGCGTTGAGCAGGTAATTTTCAACGGTGGAACGACCAATACCGTTTGCCTCATACAGCTTGCCGTTGGACTCCCACATACTGTCGGCATTGGTGGTGACGCTATCCAGCGTGTCGGCATCCAATTCGCCGCCAAGCTCCGCAAAGGTTTTTTCTACGGCGGCGTAATACTCCACCGAGCGGTCGGTCAGCTTCTGGATGTACTCGGCACCGGTGGCGGTGACTTCCTCATCCCCGATGGTGCCGGTGCATTCGGCTTTCAGCACGGCGCTGACATCGCTGGATTTCTTACCCTCCGGCAGGGTCGCGTTGGAGGCGGCGGTGTTGTAGGCGTTGTACTGCATCAGCATGTACAGACCGGACGGGATCTCGACCCCGCCTATATTGCCCACGGTGGACGGGGCGCTCATATTGCAGCCCGCCAAGGCAAGCAGCATACTGCCCGCCAAAATCAGGCTGAAGCCTTTGGTTTTGATAGAACGCATAGAATCGGTTCTCCCTTTACAGTAAGTTGTGCGGCGCGTGCCGCCACTGTATTTTATTATACCTCTTTTTGCTGCACATTGCAAGCCCCGGCGCGGTGTGGTATACTAAGGCTATACCGCACAATTCCCGGGAGGTTTTGTATGCTTTTGACCCAACAGCTGGATGCCCTGCCCGCCGGCGGCTGGCAGCCTTTTTTTGATGCCCAGCGCGCCCTGCCCTATTTTGCCGAGCTGGACGCCTTTGTGACCGCCGCCGCCGAGCGCACCACCGTGTACCCCGCGCCGGAAAACATCTTTGCGGCGTTCCGCGCCTGTGCGCCGGACAAGGTCCGCGCGGTGATCCTGGGGCAGGACCCCTACCACGAGCCGGGGCAGGCTATGGGGCTGGCGTTTTCGGTACCGGAGGGCTGCAAGGCACCGCCGAGTTTGCGCAATATTTTCAAGGAGCTTACCTCGGTGTACGGCGAGGGCTGCGCTGTTTCCACCGATTTAACACCGTGGGCGGCGCAGGGCGTGCTGCTTTTGAACACCGTGCTGACGGTGGAGCAGGGCGCGGCCTTCGCCCACGCCAAGCATGGGTGGGAAACCTTTACCCGCGCCGCTCTGGAATACGCCCTTGCCTGTGCCGACACCCCGGTTGCCGCTGTTTTGTGGGGCAAGCCCGCGCAACAATACGCGCCGATTTTTACGGCAGCCGCCGCGCATCGCCCGGTGCTGGTGCTGGAATCGGCGCATCCCAGCCCGCTTTCGGCGTACCGCGGGTTTTTCGGGTCTGACCCGTTTGGCAAGATCAACAATTTTTTGCAGGACAACGGGCAGCCGGAGATCCGTTGGCAGGTGTAAGTGCCGGGCATTTTCCGTGTCTTGCTTATACAAAAAGCGCAGCCCGCCGGGGCTGCGCTTTAGTTTGTTAATAACCTCAATGGGAGGATTGCGAACTTGCGGTTGGTTTGTAGGGGACGCACAGTTGCGTCCCGTGCGGTTTACCCGTTATACCGTATGATCGGGACGGCTGCGGTGGGCGGCATATATGCCGCCCCTACAAGCCAACCCATTCTATTCATTATAGTATAGGGTCGCGGGCGGGGCGACCCCACCCTGCGGGGGATCGTGTGGTTGACGCAATTTGCCCATTCGGTTGTAGGGGCGAGCATTGCTCGCCCGCGCCCGTTTGCCTTGTAAGAAATCCGCCCCGGAAAACGCGATGCTGCGCCAAGTTGGTGGGCGACCAATGGTCGCCCCTACACATTCCATAGACCAAGAATGTAATTTTTGACACGCTGACGCAGCCACACCGCGACGAACCCCTTCTTTGAGGAAACTCAGAACAGCCGATCCGCCGGGTACAGACCCTGCGCGCTCATCTGCTGCAGGGCAGCCACCAGTTCGGGCTTATCCTCGCGGTAGGTGATGCCGTGCCATTTGTCGGTGCTGGTCAACACGCGGACTTCCGCTTTGCCCTGCTGCAGCGCCGCCGTGACCACGCTGGGCAGGTAATACTCGCATTTCAGCGGGTTTACGGGCAGGTTCTCGCGCAGGAACGCCACAAAGCCTGCCTTTGCCTCGGCGATATAGGCGGGGGTGAATCCCCACAAATTCATCGACACTACGGAATTTTCATCCAAATCCGTCCAGCTTTCGCCGCCATCCTCACTGTAATGGATGCCGCCGGCATACGGGGCAATGCAGGTGCGCTCGGTCACGCTGTGCAGGTTGCCCGCCGCATCGGTGACGCAGACGCCGCGGCTGACACTTCCGTTGGCGCTGACCGTGTTTTTAAGCAAAAAGCCGACCATACTCCACGCAAAGCGGTCACCGTCCGCGTGGCTGCAAAGGTAGTCGTACACCAGCCGGAACCCCTGCGGACCGTAGTAGTCGTCGGCGTTGATGACCGCAAAGGGCGCTTCGCCGATGGCTTCCTCCGCCACCAAGATGGCGTGGGCGGTACCCCACGGCTTCACGCGACCCTCCGGCACGGTGAAGCCTTCGGGCAATTTATCCAGCTGCTGGTAGGCATAGCGCACCTCAAACCCGGCACGCAGGGCGCGGGCGCCCACGGCTTCCTTAAAAGCCTGCTCGATTTCGTGTTTGATGATGAACACCACGGTTTCAAACCCGGCACGGCGGGCATCGTACAGGCTGTAATCCAGAATTGCCTCGCCGGAAGGTCCCACCGGGTCGATCTGCTTTAAGCCGCCGTAACGGCTGCCCATACCGGCTGCCATAACCACCAAAATAGGCTTTTTGTTCATTGCTGATTTCTCCCTCACAGAATACTCTGGCAAGCCCGCACGATTTTCTGTGCCGCCGCGGCTTGCCTTATGTTTTGCCGCCGCGCCCGTTTTTGCGGTGCGTGCAGTATAGATTTACTATACTACTTTTTTATTTTTCTGGCAAGTACCTGCTAAAATCTTGTGGTATATCCCGCATAAATATGCTATAATGTCTGTATGTATCATAGGAGGTGGTTCCATGAACGAGAAGGCTGCGCCCGTGCGCGCACTGGTGCTGGCGGGCGGCGGTGCCAAGGGCAGCTACCATGTGGGGGTCTACCGCGCCCTGCAGCAGCTGGGCTGGGTGCCGGATATCATCACCGGTGCCAGCGTCGGCGCGCTGAACGGTGTTCTGTTTACCATGGGCAAGGTGCAGGAGGCAGAGGACATTTGGCGCAGCATGGAGCTGCACGATGTGCTGGAGCTGCCCGCCACCACCGAAAAACAGGACCTGTACAACTTTTTTATGGATGTAGTGCGCAGCGGCGGGCTGAACGTAGAGCCGCTGGGCGAAACCATTGACCGCTATATTGACGAGGATGCCGTGCGGCATTCCCCCATTCGGTTCGGCCTGGTAATGACCGAACTGGGTACGATGCGCAGCATCCGCTGCCCCATTGAGGACATTCCCGCCGGAAAGCTCAAGGACTATATGCTGGCGTCCAGCGCGTGTTTTCCGGCGCTGCGCCCGCGCGAGATCGACGGCGTCAAGTACATTGACGGCGGTTGGCGCGACAATATGCCGCTGGACCTTGCCAAGGATATGGGTGCCGAGGAGCTGCTGGGCGTGGACATTGACGGCGTGGGCGTCACCCGCCCCAACACCACCGGGCTGCCGACCCGCATCATCCGCAGCCACTGGAACTTGGGTCCCACGCTGGACTTTGACCCCCAGCGCGCCGCGCGCAACATCGCCCTTGGCTACTTTGACACGCTGCGGCTGTTCGGGCGGTGCGGCGGCACGGCCTACGCCATCCTGCCCGACGACGACGGATTTCTGGCACACTTTGCGGACAGTTACCAGCGCTGCCTTGCTGATGCCTGCACCCGCGTGCCGGAGCTGGCGCTGTTTGAGCGTACCGCCCGCCAGCGTATGAACTACCCTGCCCCCTATGCGCCCAACCCCAGCGCCCCCACACGCGGCGCCTTGGCACCGCTGGAGCTTGCCGCCGAGCGCGTGGGCGTACCCGCCGACCTGCCCTATACCCCCAAGCTGCTGGCAGCCACCTTTATGGGCAGCTTTGACAAGGACCCCGCCGACCGCTTTGCCGACCTGTGGGACGGCAAGGAGCGTGCCGAAACCGTTGCCGAGCGTGCCATTGCCGCCGCCGTGCCGGAGGAATTCGTCACCGCGCTGGTCAGCCACACCTTGGGCAATTTAGGTTTGCTGTAACCGCCGTAAGGAGGCGACTTTATGTATACATTTTCCGGTGTATCGGCAGCCCCCGGGCTGGTTCTGGGTCCGGTGGAGCTGATCGACCACGGCACCACCGGGCTGCACCGCATTGTGTGCGACCCGTTTCGGGAACGCGCCCTGTACGACGTGGCCGTGGTGCTTGCCAAGGACGAGCTGCGCCGCCTGAGCCAGCGCGCCAAGGGTCCTGACGCCGATATTCTGCTGTTTCAGATCGCCCTGCTGGAGGACGATTCCTTCACCAATGAGATCGGCGATTACATTGCCGCCGGAGCAGGCGGCGCCGCCGCGGTGGAGCGCGCCGAGCAGATTTTTGCCAAGCGCCTGCGCGACGTGGACGATGAATACATCCGGGAGCGCAGCGTGGATGTCTGCGATGTCTGCCAGCGCGTGGTGGACATTCTGGACGGACGCCCGCGCCGCCGCCTGCACCTGACCCGCCCGAGCATTCTGGTGGCGGATCGGTTTTTCCCCAGCGATTTGTTCAGCATTGACCGCCGCATGGTGCTGGGGCTTGCCAGCGACAAGGACAGCACCGTCAGCCATGCCGCCATTATGGCGCGCGGGCTGGGCATCCCTTCCGTTGTGCAGCTGGGCGACGGCACCGCCGCGCTTGCCGTGGGGCATCGCGCCATTCTGGACGCCGACGGCAGCGTGGGGCGGCTGATCATCGAGCCGGACGGCGCACAGGTCGCACAGACCGACTGCAAAATTGCCCTGCGCCGTCTGCATGGGCGCACCCCTGACCCCGTGGCAGCCCAGCCCTGCCTGACCCAAAACGGCACGGCATTCCGGCTGCTGATTTCTGACAATATCTCCCCCAACGCCAGCTGCAGCCCGTTTTTGCCGCAGGGCGCGGCGGGCATCGGCATCCTGCGCACCGAATCGACGATTCTGGACGGCAGCTCGGAGGAGCGCCAGCTGGAGCTACTGCGTGCGCGCCTGCACAGCAGCGACGGCGCCATGCTGGCGGTGCGCACCTGCAACCCTGCCGCCGATGACGACGCCCCGTGGAGTGCCGAGGTGCAGCAGCGGCTGGGCGGCAGGCGGGTGTCCCGCCCCCAGATCCGCGCCCTGCTGCGCGCCGCCGGGGAGGGCGACCTGCGCATTATGTTCCCCCGCTTGGACGGCGTTGCCGCCTGGGACGATTGCTGTCGCGAGGTTTCCGCCTGCCGCACCCAGCTCAAGGCAGAGGGCATCGAAACGATAGCCCCGCCGATGGGCTGCATCATTGACCGCCCCTCCGCCGCTGTTATGGCAGGCGATCTGCTGGATCACGGTGCCCAACTGCTGGCCATTGATATTGAGGATATGACCCGCTACACGCTGGGGCTTACCTCCGCCGCCGAGGCAGCGCCCCGCATCACCGAACCCGCCGTGCAGCGGTTGGTAAGCAGCATCCTGCAGACTGCCATTGCCCACAGCGTCACGGTGTACCTGTGCGGCATCACGGTGGAAAACTATCCCCTGCTGCCCACCTACCTGGCGCTGGGCATACATAATTTCTGTGTCGAACCGGCAGCCATGCTGCCGCTGAAAAAGCTGCTGTTAAAGCAGTGACAGAATTGCTAAGTCACACAACGCGTTCCTGGAAATCAGGGACGCGTTGTGTGACTTATTCTAGGGAAAGTAAACCATCCGGGTAAGCAGCATTACTGTGAATCCTGTGACTGATCCTTTTTTGTAGACATGATATATTCTTGCGCATCCTTCAAAAAGCTCGCTGCAATCATCACGATGACTGCGCCAATCGGGAATGCCGCCACGATGCTGACCGACTGCAAGTTGTTCATAGAGCTTTCCGCAAACAGCAATGCAATGGGCAGCAGAATCAGCAGGATGCACCACATCAGCTGGATGCCCTTATTAGGCTGTTCATCGTCCTTGAGGGTGTGGTAGCTATAGCAGGAAGCTGTCAGTGCGATAGAATCAAAGGATGTTGCGTAGAAGGCGATCATCGTAATCAGAACAGCCACCATAACGACCGGTGCACCCGGCATAGTTTTGATCATATCTACGATCATGCTGTACATATCGCCGTTTTCCAGATACTTGGCGATAAAGTCCGCCTTTCCGGTCATCTGCAATCCCATAGAGTAGTTGCCTAGCACAATGAAGCTGGTCAGTGTAGAGCCCACGCCAAACACATAGCCGCCCAGAATCGTTTGGCGTACCGTTCTGCCACAGGAAATGCTGCCAATAAAGAACGGTGCTGCCACACACCAAACCATCCAGTAGGCCCAGTAATAAATGGTCCAGTTCTGTGGGAAATTGGAGGTGCGCAGCGGGTCGGTAAAGGTGGAAAGGTCGATGAAATTCTGCATCATCCGTCCCAGCGAGGAGAAACCAGTTTCGATAATATACCGGGTCTCGCCGCCAAACAGCAGCACATAGGCAAGCAGCCCGAAGAATAGATAGATGCAAACATTAGCCAATTTGCTGATGCCCTTGAAGCCATGCAGCAAAGAGTAGGTGTACACGGCGCAGGTAATCAACAGGATGATGATATTGATGACCGTGCGGCTGACTGCAACATGGAACAATTCGCCAATAATGGTCGCCATCAGCGGCGTTGCCACGCTGAAAGTAGTAGCCGTGCCCGCCAGCAAAGCGAACACCGCCAGCAGGTCAATGATGCGGCCTGCCCAGCCATCGGTGTGCTTGCCCAGAATCGGGCGGCAGGCTTCCGAGTATTTCTGCCGGGTTCTTTTTCTTACGTGCAGCATAAAGCCGAATGCTACCGCCAGCACCAGATAGAAGCCCCACGGGATAAAGCTCCAATGGAACAAGGGATATACCCCTGCCCAGTCCTGAATGCTGCCCATCTCTACCAGATGGGGGTCGGTTGCATACAGCACCCATTCCGAAAAAGAGTAAAACAGGATATCCGCAGCAAGACCGCAAGTAAACATCATGGAGCCCCATGCAAAGAAGGAATACTGAGGCTTTTCGTTGGATTCACCCAGAACAATGTCCCCGTACTTCGAACACGCAATGTACAGTGACAGGATGAAAATACCCAGTCCAATCACCAGATAATAGGTACCAAAGGTATCTCCGAAAAAGAGCCGGATCTGGCTCAGCACGGCATTGGACTGTTCCGGTGCAAAGAAGAACAGAATGCACAGGGCAATGATAATGGTCAGTGGGAGCAGCGTTATCATCCAATCAATTTTCCCACGCTCTCTATTTTTGTTCATTTATGCTTCCCCCTCGTATTTTTTGTAGCTGGAATCCAGAGCAACCAGTTCACTGAAGTTGTCCACCTCAATGATATCGCCCTGATTCATCGGACGGATTCCCAGTCGATATTCTTCCGGATAGCAGAACAGTGCCACATCATCCCAGTAAATCTGACGATTCTGCTTCTGTTCAAACTCGATTTCCAGATGGTGCTTCAGTCTTTTTCCGTCCTCTGCTGTCCAGCGAGAAATGCTATATAACTGCCATCCACCTTTTCCACCAGTACGACTGCAGGAGGTCACGATGCCATCCACCACGGTTTGCAGCCACTCGTCCGTTTCCTCGTCAGTCCATACACTGTTGTAGCCGGAACGCACAAATTCCGGCGCCAGAATATCCGGGTTATAGATAATTTGATCGCCATCCAAAATAATCGCATTTTCGATGTGATCTCTTGACACATACAGGGATGCAATGTTGTTGCAGGTATCAAAGTAGGGGTTTTCAATCAGTCGAACGCCGGGATACTCTGTCACCAGCGGAGCGAACTGTTCTTTCAGATAACCCACCACGATGTATATCTCCGAAATGCCGTTTTTGTGCAGCCCCTCAATTACCGTATCGATCATCCGCTTGCCATTTACTTTGACTAGCGGCTTCGGCGTTGTCAACGTGACCGGGTGCATCCGGTTTCCCAGTCCTGCCGCCATAATAATGGCTCTTTCTACTTTAGGCATTTTCCTGTGCCCCACTTTCCCCTGATTTCCTCAGTTCATCCTGAACGATTCTGTAGTAGTCTTTTGCATAGCGATACTGCCGCAAAGAGTATTCGCCAAATTCCACTCCCAGATTTCGCTTATACTCACACCAGTTGCTCCACAGCAGACCACAGGCAGCGATGTAGCAGTAAATCTTAATCCGTGTCGCATCGTCACAACCGTCCGTAAAATATGCCGCAATCAAGCGATCCACCTGCCGCTTATTGTAAAGCGAATAAATGCAGAACATTGCGATATCCACATGGGGATCCTGCATACCCGCATACTCCCAGTCGATTAGCCGAATTTCCTCTTTTCCATCCTTCTGGACAAACAGGAAGTTATCCGGAACTGCGTCAATATGCGTCAAAATCTTCTCACCTGCATGAGCATCAATATAAGGCTTCAAAGACCAGACATTCGCTTTGGTTTTCCCATAATCCTTGTAAACAGAAGGAGTGCCATCCCACAAGGTTTCGTAGAACTCCATCTGCCCGAAAATGTCAAATTCATGCGCCACCTTCAGCTTCAACGCATGGAAATCACGCAAACGACTCATACACTTCTTGACATCCTCATAGTCGGTAGGATCGCATACCCGGGCACCCTCCAGAAATTCTGTGATCTTATAGCCGTTCTCCGGGTTGATGTAGGCGATATCGTCACAAATGTTTTTATCAGCGATAGCATGATACACTGCCGCTTCCTGACGGCGATTGATAAGCTGGTCTGTACCCTCTCCCGGAATGCGCATAATGTACTTTTTATCCTTACAGGTAAACAGAAACGAACGGTTGGTCATTCCCTTTTTCAGGACTGTAATATCCGTGACTTCCTCCGGTTTTGCGCACAATGCCTTGCAGATCAAATGAATGGCATCCGATTTCAGTTGGTTGGAATCGCTGTCGATCTCACGAAGCTGCTCATAGGTGTTGATCTCCACAACATCTGTAGAATGCACCACCCGGGCTGCGACGATCATGCGATCCTTATTATAGAGTGCTTCTTCCCAAAACGAACCATCATACTGTG
>ERZ1034973.1882-NODE-1882-length-11324-cov-4.866625_pt1 | contig 11324 bp, 10 predicted proteins | sample MGYA00520686_ERZ1034973 | MGnify/ENA primary metagenome ERZ1034973 (study PRJEB33766, sample SAMN09781775) | gut metagenome | biome: gut microbiome | host: Homo sapiens | place: Madagascar | study: EMG produced TPA metagenomics assembly of the PRJNA485056 data... | reverse complement strand
CTTGCCATGGCCGGCAGCACGGGAACGCATCGGGGCGATACCTTGCCATGGCCAGGCGCCGGATGATCGCCGCCGAAGTACATCGACGGCCTATCTCAGACTGTAATGGGGGGCGTTGATGGCGAAAACGCCGTCAACTTTATTATCTACGCAAAACAGAGAAGGACCGGCACTGCCGGTCCTTCTCTTAGCTTGGAGTGTCGCAAAGGAGTCTGGTTTCTTTACGACAGGATGGTTAGCGTTTCAGGTCGATGTCGGTAAGCTTAACTTCCTTAGCTTCCTTCATGGCTTCGCCCATGTTATCGGCAAATTCGATGGTATTAAGAACCGTTTCGACTTCCGCCTTATGATCTTCGAAGTTGTTGACGTCTATAGACACGCTTCCCTCATTCACCCCGGTGATGAAAACGGAAGTAGTTCCTCCCGAATGTTTGTAATCGCCGGTCAACCAGGTTTTGTCGCCGTAGGTTACGGGGTCGTTTGTCTCCCATTTAAAAGACCCGCTGTAGCGATCTTCATATTGAGCGAGCAACTCTTCAGCTGTCATTTTCTTTTCCCATAACGGGATGATTCGATCGTTGTTGGAAAATGTCAGTTGGGCTTTGTTTGCGTTGTCGCCGGCAGAGTTGCTGACGCTTACGCCTTCGGGAACCTCAACCTTAAACCAGATGAAATCCGCTTTCTTGTCCGCAGGCCCGCTTCCTCCGCAGCCAACTAAGGCAAGTGCGGCAACAAGGCTTATGCAGAGGGCAAGAAGTGCGATAACTGCTTTCTTCATGATGATGTCCTCCTCTTCGGTCTGTTTTGAAAACGGGCGGAACTCGATTGCGGCTCCGCCCAAGGGTGTTAGTGGATCTTCAGGTCGTCAGAGCTGACTTCCTTGGCTTTGTCGTATGCTTCGCTCACATCATCTGCGAACTTTACCGATTTAACGAAGCTCTGCAGGTCTTTGTCGTTGATGTCGCTGAATCCGCGGGCATCAACGATGCCAACACGTCCATCGGGCAGATCGGTGCAGAACTGGATCTTTGGCTTGCTTGCCTCGGTGTTCTGAGCAACCTTCCAGGTGTAGTTGCCGATCTTCATATCGTCCAGCTGTTCCGAGCCGGTGCCTTCCCATTCCATGAATGCTTGGGTAATTCCCTGGGCGTCCTTTACGCCGTTCCAGTTGACGCGGAGCTCTTTGCCTTCATCGGTCTTGGCGAACGATACCTTTGCCGCATTGCTGCCAAGGCTGGTGTTCAGTTCGTACTTATCGGGTACTGCCGCCTGGTACCAGGTAAAGTCAGTTACTTTTTGTGAGTTACATCCCACAAGGGTGAAGCAGAGTGCAAGTGCGCATGCTGCAATTCCTAGAAACTTGAGTTTCATTACCGTTCACCCCGCTATTCCATCTTCTTGAACTTCATTTCGGCACCCTCGACTTCGATGGATATCATCCCATCAGCCAGCTTGCCATCAATCGAATCGCCCATGGCTGTCATCTTGAAAGTGGTAGCATCCTTGGGCTCCCAGTTGCCCTCGGCTGTTTCGCCGAAGTACTCGAGAACCATAGTTTCGTCTTCATTGAGGGACAGCTTTACTTCCATGCCCCATGCTTTAAGCATGGAGATGTCGCTTTCGGAATAGGTGGTATCGCCTTCGGTCAGGCCTGCCAGCTCCCAGTCGCCCTGGAAGTTCTTCTTGTACTGTTCGGTTCCGGAATCACATCCCACCAGTGCAAAGCACAGGGCAAAAGCGCATACCAGAACTGCGATGATTTTCTTCGTTGCCTTCATTGCAACCACATCCTCTCAGACTCCCTCGCCGCTTTTGCGGCTAGCTATGTTTGTCATCGTGGTTCCATGATGACGCGAGAGGGGCATTGAAAGAAGTGACCTGCGGCTCAGTTGAAGAGTGTTTTTGAGCCATGTGGCTCAAAAAGGAGATAAGGGAGCTGATCTGGTGGTTTCGTTGGTTGGTTTGCTTCGCGGGGAGCAGATGAAGCGCAGATAACAAAGAGGGGCGATGCTCATATCGCCGTTTGGCTATTTGTCCATTTTCGGAACGATCAGACCCTGCGATACCGCATGTACGGCAAGGCGCAAAATGCTGTCGTAGCCCGTTTTGGCCAAGATCTCAGAAATGTGGCATTTTACTGTTCCTTCGCTCAAGTACAACTCAGCTGCAATTTCCTTACGCGTTTTTGCTTCGCAGACCAATCGTAGGATACTGATCTCTGTTTCATTGAGTGCCGAAGCGTCCGAGAAGATGCTCTGGGTTGCATTCGGGAAGGTGGAGTATCCGTTGGCGGTTGAGCGAATAATTCCCAGCAGTTCTTCAGTTCCAACGTTCTTATATACGAAACTGTCGGCTCCAGCGAGCTTTGCCTGTTCGATGAACGTGATCTCCGGTATGCCCGTCATAATTACGATTTTCGTATCGGGACAGGCTTCTCGTATCTGCTTTGCTGCGGCAATTCCGCTCGATCCGTTTTCTGTGCAGACGTCCAAGAGCGCAAGGTTGGCATTCGTTTCGCGCACTGCATCGAGTGCGTCTGCCGCATCGGGAAGCGCGCAGGCAACCTGCATGTCTTCTTGCAGGTTGAGTGTGCATGCGAGCGACTCGCGGAGGATCCCCTGATCTTCAACGATGACGATGGTGATCATGATGGTGCTCCTTGGTGCGGAATGGTTGCCGACAAGGTGAAAGGCGTCAGCAAGTTTACTTCAAAGGTGCCACCGAGGGCTTCTGCCGCTCGGCGCATTTGGGGCATGCCGCAACCATCGGCAATCGTGCTTGCGGCGCCTGCTCCGTCATCGAAAATGGTCAGGTTCGTTTCCGATGATGTGGTTGTTACGCGAACATAGACGTTCTTAGCGCGGCCATGCTTGAGTGCATTGGTTGCTGCTTCTCGAATTATCCCAACAAGTGCACTTGCCGAGCTGGGGTTTTCGGGCAGCGTACCCTCTAGGTGGATATTCGTGCCTGCCAAAGCGAAGGCTGATGCGAGAGCTGCAAGTTCGTCTTTTCCTTCCGGTGCGGTACGGGCAAGATCGGTTGTGATATTGCGCATAAGTCGGGAAATGTTTCGGGTGATTTCTGGATTGTCTATATCTGACTCTAGGTAGTGATGGAGTATGGTCATTCGCTGCCCAATGGAGTCGTGGACGCGCGTTTTCATGACGAGCGACGCTTCTTCGGCAGCAGCCTCTTCCAACTGTGTCAGGGTTTGCTCTAGTTTGCGATTCGACTCTCCAAGCTCTATGTTGGCGAGGTGCAAACGCTCGTTGAGGTCTTCTTCGAGTGTGACGTCGATGGCTATGATGCGCTCGCATAGTGTGCGGTGTAGCGTCACTTCGTCATGCATGAAGAGCCTGGTTTCGTTTGGTGATACGGCAAGGCGAATCCCTTCGGGAAGCAAGGCGTCGCGAACGTGATTGCCTGCGGTAGCGCGCTTGGTTAGTTCTGGCCAGATGAGGGAGCCCTCTGAAAGATCAGTGCCCAAGCCGAGCGCCTGCAGGCACGATCGCATGCTTTCGTTCATGAGGATGATTGCACCATCTCGATTAGTGCAGAGAATGCCTTCGGGAAGTTTTTTTACCGCTTCGCCGATGGAGAGCTGCGTGATCGCAGAGCTGCGGTGCTTAATGTCCATAACCAGCGCAGACGACACACGGAAAAGAAAGAACGAAGCATCCAGGACAGGAATGAGCCAGCTATTGATGCCAACCGCTTCGATGAAAGGCGGGGTGCAGATGGTAAGAACTATGAGTTCGAGGGTCATTACGGGCCGGCGATGGGCAAAGGCGAGCGCAAGACCCAAAGCAAGCGCAATAGCGTTGATCCACATCATGGGTTCGATGGGAAACGAGATCATCTTCATGCGAAACAGTAGCGCACCGTGGTTTGCATAGGCGGAGCACACCGTTGCGCAGGCGACAAGCAGGTGAGCAAGGAGAAGAGCCTCGTAGGCAACAGCTCCGCGCGGGTTGCGATTTTCCTTTCGTGTGGCAACAAAGAGCACATGGAACATCTGCCCGACCATAAGCCCGAAAACAGGACGATTAGCGCAATGAGAACCACCGATTTTATGTTGAACAGGTGGCTCATAGGGCGCTTTCCTTCAGCTCGATTTTGACGGCGATTTCATCGGCCTCAATCTGATGGCAGATGCGGATGCCTGCTTTGGTCAGACTGTCGCAGAAAGTTTGTAGCGAAGGTTCGAGTATTTGACATTCTTCGCATTGCAGGACGATGCGAACCATCAAAGCATTGCGCTCATCGTTTTCGCCGAATAAGAGCAGGGTGGGGTTTTTGACCGAGAATGCCAGTGAGGCGAAGTCGTATGCGCAATCGTACAGATGGGCCATGGTGGCGGGCGATAAAGGATTGATTAAACGAAAGAGTGCGGCGCTTTCAATTCCCATGGAACGGAAATCTGCCGCTGCTTCGGTAAACACCAGTTCAACTTGTGCCTGGGTGAAGGAAACCCCCTCACGTTCGGCGACGATAAGGCTTCCTTTGCGTTTGCAGTAGGCGACAAGGAATTTAACTCGGGTCAGGTTTTTGCGCCTGATGGCTGCGCTTTCGGGCGAGTCGTCTTCGGGAAGATCTTCGATAAGACGGTTGATCTCGGCGGTTTTCTCCGCCAATGAATTGCTGATTTGTTCGAACAGGTCACGTTCCGCTTCTCGTAACGCAAGGCCCTGACGAATGGTAGCGCTGCGTTTCAGCAGCTCGGATGTATTGATGAGTTCCTCTTTTTGCTTTTTGAGCGCAGATCGTCTGGCGTCGGTTTTGCTTACATCGATGGAGAGCAGTGCTGTGCCGCCGCTGATGCCATAGGCGCGTTTGAGGGTATGGGGGTTGCTTGGGACGCGGAAGTCTATGGTCGTGCCGTTGAGCGTGCCAAGTTCGGTTACCTTTTCTGCGGTTTCAGGCGAAAGGGGCTTTGCTTGTGCAGTTGAGTAAGCAAGTTGTCCATTCCTGGTCAGCACTGTCAGGTCGAAAGGTAGTTTGTAGAAGGCTTCCCGATACCACGCATAAGAGGGAAGGATTCCTGTTGCGAGAGTGATTTCGACGGCTACGACAATAAGGATGGTATAGGTGAGTGCCAGGTTGGTGCTGAAGAAGTGAGCGTTTCGAAGGATGTAGAGCAAACTGTAGGCAATTGCCAAGCCTGCGATAATCGCCAAAGGGGCAAAAGAGGGACGTAGCTGCTTTCTTGCGGCAGGGAACAGCAAGGCAAAGAATGCGCCGTAAAGCAGGACGAACCAGCCAGCAACGAGCCAATAGCCCCACTCGTAGTGGTAATTACCACTCCAGCCAGGATCGTCAAAGCTGAATGAAAATACTGCATGGTGGAGGTTGTTCGTAAGCACGAACAGGGCAAGAAGAGTGCTTCCTACGAAAGCGATGGAACGTGCAGTTTTTCCTGTCTTGGTGGTATCAAGGCAGGCGGCGCGGAGGGCGCAGGCAGAGGCCAGTGCGGGAACAAATAGCATGGGAATGTAATAGAGGTACCAGCATATCGAGGTACCCAAATCACTTTTCATAGGGTACTTCACGATAACGTCGAGCAGCCAAAACGCCAAAAGGGCAGCGATGGTAACAAGCTGGTTGCGGAAAGTGGCGTCGGGGCAGCGCACGTAGAAGGAAAACGCCCATGCGGCAAGCGCCGGTCCCAGCAATACCATGAATCCTGTTGTGCTCGAAGAGCCGAAGCCGATACCGGAAAACGAAGGTGGTTTGCTGGGAAGAAAGATCTCAGCGCAAATGAGGAGGGCAAATGTCGCTGCGGCAATGCAAGCAGCAACAATCAAAACCCGACGTTTTGGGCTGCTTTGCGTATGCCGTTCTGGATTCCCCATAATCTTCCTTGCCTCGATACTTTCAAGTATAGGGGAGAAGCTCGTTACTGCGGTTGCAGGGTGAGTTAACGGACGTCGTTTTGCGTTCGGTGTCGGGGTGTCTTTGGGCATCGTTGGTGGAATCTGATTCTGGTTATGGTGAGGAATAGGTGCCCTCTTCGCTTGATGCCCTGTGCCTTAGTATCGTTTTCTTGGGTACAGATTCTATCTAATGAGCTCTTTCGAAGAGTGCATCGTTAGCTGCTAGACTGATTGCGAAAACATCTATTACTTTTAGAAAGAAAGCGAGTTGGCATGGTGGCGGAATCGGGTAATGGCTTGACGCACGAAGAGGTCCAGGCAGCAGAAGGCCTGTTGCGCTTCATAGAGGAAAGCCCCAGTGCATTTCACGCGGTATCCGCTTTGCGTGCTCGGTTTGATGAAGCGGGGTTCGTTTATCTTCCTGAGGCGCAGGTATGGAGCTGCAAGCCAGGAGGGCGCTACTACACGGTGCGCAATGGGTCGAGCATCATTGCCTTTAAAGTGGGTGGTGCCGTCTCGGAAGGCTATCGTTTTCAGATTGCCGCTTCGCATTCTGATTCGCCCCTCTTCAAAATCAAGGCTCATCCCGATCTGGAAGGCCCTGGTTCATATAGACGCTTAAACGTTGAGGCATATGGTGGAATGATCGACTACACCTGGTTCGACCGTCCTCTTTCCCTTGCGGGCCGCGTTATGGTCCAGGTAGAGAATCGCATTGAGAGCAGGTTGATCTCGCTTGATAGGGATGTTGCCCTTATTCCGAGTTTGGCGATCCATATGGATCATGGTGTGAACAGTGGCTTTGCCCCAAATCGACGGATCGACTTGTGCCCGCTGATTTCTGCGGGAGCGCTGGAAAAGGAAACGCTACAGCTGTTTCTTGCCAATGAGCTGGATATCCATCCTGATCAGATCTTGGGCTATGACGTGTATTTGGTGAATCGCCAGACGCCTTGTATCTGGGGTGCGGCCGACGAATTCATTTCTGCCCCCAGGCTCGATGACCTCATGTGCGCCTACGCTTCATCCGAAGCGTTTTTGCAAAGTTCTAACGATTCCAGCGTTTCGGTGTACTGCTGTTTTGACAACGAAGAGGTGGGGTCCAATACCAAGCAGGGTGCGATGTCCACGTTCTTGCCCGATGTGCTGATGCGCTTGAACGGAGCCTTGGGCGGCACAGACGAGGGGTATCGTCGTGCATTGGCGGGTTCCCTGCTGGTAAGCTGCGACAATGCCCATGCGGTACACCCCAATCATCCCGAAAAGAGCGATGAAGGTAATCGTGCTTATTTGAATCAGGGCATTGTTGTTAAAGAGGCAGCAAACCAAAAGTACTGCACTGATGCGTTTAGCAGTGCCGTGTTCTGCGCGGTGTGCAATAACGCCAGCGTGCCCTTCCAGCGGTTCGCCAATCGTAGCGATATGGCGGGCGGCTCTACCTTGGGGAACCTGTCCAACATACAAGCAAGTATGCACGGCGTTGATGTGGGCTGCTCTCAGCTTGCCATGCATTCGGCGTATGAAACGGCAGGCTCGCGCGATGTCATGCTTGCTATCCGGGCGTTGTTGGCTTTCTTCGATGCTGATATTCAAATAAGCGGAGCCGACTCTGCCGTGCTGCGCTAGAGACGCCAGGTTGTTTGGGAAAATAGGGACACGTACTGTTTTCCCGCAGATATCCAGAAAGGGCGGCACTGTCTTTTCTCGTTTTAATTTTCAATGCAATGGGGCATAGAAGTAGGGACAGTACTACAGCGCCTGAGGCGAACAGCAGCAACATGACCATGTCGTTCGCCAGCACGTTAACATTGCCTCCGCTCATGACCTCGCGCAGGCCGTCGATTGCATAGTAGAACGGCAGGAACGGTCCGGCGGCAACTGCCACGTTGCTGCCTAGTTGGGCGGGCATTGTGCCTGAACAGAACACCAGCTGCACGGCAACCAGCAGTATCGAAAATGCCTTCCCGACGATGTCGAATAGATTGAAAAACTGCATGATGAGCATGAATGATACGCTGATGACCAGCAGCGATAGCGCCATCATACCCATGTCGGTGGTCGGAAGGCCCAATGCCTGCGCACCGAAGAAAACAATTGCAACTTCAAGAACCGAAAGGAGCAGGTACAGTGGCCAACGTCCGACGACGGCGGCAAGCCGGCGCTCAGCAAGTTCTTTTTTTGAAGGGAAGGCGCTGAAGACGAAGAAGATCATAAGCGAGCCGAGCCACAGTCCCATCACTAGGAACAGCGGTGCGAAGCCGTATCCGAATTTATCCAAGTTGCCATAGATATCATTTTCAACTATTGCCGGATTGGCGGTGTAACTCGCAAGGTTATCCGTGCTGTCCGTAAGGGAGTTGTCTATGGTCTGAGATCCGTCTCGTAGGCTGCTGGTTAGCTCGCCAGCGCCGTCGCTTGCGCTTAGCAGTCCGCTGGTAAGCTTTTGGCTGCCGTCCTGAAGTTTTCCTGTGCCGTTGGTCAGGCTCGCGGCGCCATTTTGCGCGTTCTGGGCGCCGACGGAAAGCTGGCTTATCGCCCGAGCATACTGGTTTATGCCGGTATCTAGTGTTTGGTATTGGCTGCTCAGCGAACCGATGCCGCTATCGATTTGCTTATAGCCGCTTACTGCGGAGGTAAGTGCCTGATACGCTCCCGCTTGCGAGCTTGCGGCAGCAAGTTTCTCTGCTGCAGCGGAAACTTGTGCGGTGTTTATTTGAGAGGGATCCTGCCCTTGTTTAGTTGCGGCTATTACTTGGGTGGTGTATTCCTGCAGTGCCAGGGCATAGTTCTGCTTCAGCTGAGGGATTGCATTGGTCGGATCACCGCCGTACGCTGCGGAAATGCTGTTGACCTTGTCTTCGATGCCGTTTCGGTAAGTGTTGGAACCTTGTGCCAACGTCTCGATGCCGCTGGCAATAGAGGCGGATCCGGAAACCAGTTTATCGCCGGAATTTTCCATCTGCGAAAGCCCCGAGTTCAGCTGTCCCAGCCCGTCTTCCAGTGTTTCGGACCCGCTTTTCAGAGTCTCTAGGTTGTCGGTGATGGTGCTGCTGCCTTCGACGGTTGAATCTATCGTGCCATACTGCTTCCAGGCAAAGGCTTATTGTGCCTTTATGAAATCCTAAAAGGGGATGTCTCTTTGGTCATTGTTCTATAAAGAACGCGCAACCGAATAAAACGCTCGTACTCCATTTTGCGGACGCCGATATCAATACGGATCAAAAGAGGCGTTCCGCAACTGGTCTTTCTTTTCGCAGCCTCCCGCCTTCCCATAGGGCTACTTTTCTATAGCCATCAAGCGGATGCGGCTTATGTGGCGGTGCGTTTTCGTTGCGCGATTCTCTTGGTCTGTTTTTTGATTCGCCAACACGTTCTTTATAGAAAAGGAAATAACCATGCAGTTCCCAAAAGCGAACAGCTTCTCGCAAGATATTGTTTTGTCCAAAATAATGGGACCCAACCCACTTAAACTGTGCGAGGAGATGCTGATAACCACTAATGAAATCGTTGGCACCGAGACTGTTTCATCAAGTTCTGTAGTGCTGGATTTGGGTAGTGGCACTGGAGTTACCACGGCATTGTTGGCTCGAGAATTCGGATGCGTGGCTTATGCCGCTGACCTCTGGAGCAGCCCGACCGGCAACATGCGTTTTTTCGAAAGTCTTGGATTGACCAATCGGCAAATTGTTCCTGTTAAAGCCGATGCGTCGGAAGGTTTGCCCTTTGCGGAAGAGTTTTTCGATGTGGTGGTAAGCGTTGACTCGTATAACTACTTCGGCCGCAACGTGGAATATCTGGACACAAAGCTTCTGCCGTATGTGAAGCAAGGAGGGATCGTTGCGCTGTGCTTTCCTGGCATGAAGCGCGATTGCCACGTTAACCCGCCGACGTGCTTGACCGCGTCGTGGACCCCCGATCAGCTGGATTATATCCACGATATTCCCTGGTGGAAGGCTATTTTTGAGCAATCGGAAAATGCCGATATCTTGGGAATGCAGGAAATGCAGTGCACGGAGGAAGCGTGGGCCGATTGGCTTTTATGCGACAACGAGTATGCACGATGCGATGCGTCGGCCGTGAAGGCTGGCGCGCTAGCGTATCTCAATACCATCATGGTGGTGTTGCGTAAGAAGAAGCGCTGATGCAAGAGGGGGAGCTCGGTTTCATTCCGGGCTCCCCGTTGCGTTATTTCGGATACGCGTGCGCCTAGGCTAGAAGTTCGCCTAGATGGCGGCACGCCTCGGCCGCTTCATCGTCGGGGTAATCCTTGGCAATTACGTTTTCGACGGGTTGTACGCCAGCTTCTTCAGCGCGCTGCACCCAGTAGTCCATCCATTCACCGTTGTTCCAGTCGTACGAGCCGAAGAAGCCAACTTTTTCACCTGCCATCAGAGGTTCAACCTCGTCATACATGGGCAGGAACTCGGTGTCTTCCAGCTCTTCGTCGCCCATGGCGGGGCATCCGAAAGCGAATGCGGTGAACTCGGGTACGCGCTCTGCGCCGAAATCAGCCGCCTGGATAATGGTGGCGCTGCCACCACTTGACTCTACGCCTTCGGCCACGAAATCGGCCATGGCTTCAGTGTTGCCAGTGCCGCTCCAAAATACAATTGCCACGTTGCTCATAAGTGATGCTCCTTTTTTGTTGGGCGGGTTTGCGGCTTTTGTGCCGACAAACGAGATCGCTTGATTTCAAAAAGCAAGTTACCATAGGCTAACTTATAGTCAAGGGACAGTTTGCCGAATGGGAAAATAGGGACAGGTACCGTTCCCCCACTTTTGCGTGGCATTCAAAGATGCGGTCCTGCCTAGGTGCTCCATTGCGCGGAATTCCCCGTTCCTTAAGCGGGGAAACGGCACCTGTCCCTATTTTCCCACCTGGTGCTGGGATAAAATAGCGGTTCGAAAAGCATCATTACTTTGCTGTAAGCATTATTTGAAAGGGGACGTCGTGTCCGCTCAGTGCAATCTCATCATCGACTCTTGCTGCGATCTTCCATTGGAGCTCGTTCAGCAGGAGGGCGTTCAGCTGATCGATTTTAACTACATCATCGACGATAAAACGTTTAAGGACGATTTCTATCAGTCTATAACGCCCAAGGAGTTCTACGACAACATCCGAAACGGTGCCACTCCAAGCACCTCGCAGGTTGCACCTGCCGAAACGGAAGCCGCATTCCGCAATGCCATCGAATCGGGCGTCCCCACGGTATATCTTTGCTTTTCCAGCGGGCTTTCCAGCAATTACAGCACGGCTTATGCCATTTGGAGTCAGCTGAAGGCAGAACACCCCGAAGCACCCATCTACATCGTAGACCTGCTCATCGGCTCTACCCCCGAAGGCCTGTTAGTGCTGGAAGCTTTACGTCAGCGCGAAAGCGGGCTTACCGCTGAAGAAATGGTAGCTTGGGCGGAAGAGGCGCGTTACTTCGTGCAGACCCTGTTCATGGT
>ERZ1034973.1876-NODE-1876-length-11346-cov-9.012311_pt1 | contig 11346 bp, 15 predicted proteins | sample MGYA00520686_ERZ1034973 | MGnify/ENA primary metagenome ERZ1034973 (study PRJEB33766, sample SAMN09781775) | gut metagenome | biome: gut microbiome | host: Homo sapiens | place: Madagascar | study: EMG produced TPA metagenomics assembly of the PRJNA485056 data... | reverse complement strand
TGTTGCTTTTCAAGTTGAACATTATTCTGTTGCAAATCATTGTATTTCTGTCTTAGTGCCTGATTATCAGATTTCAATGAATCATTCCTTTGCTCCAGAGTGTGATTGTCAGCAGATAACTGATCATTCACATTCTCCAATTTACTATTCGTATATTGTAAATCTTCATGTCTTTGTTCCAGTTCTTCATCATCCGTCTGCAACTGTAACTGTTTCTGCTTCAAATCATGATTTTCCATGCGAAGTCTGTCCTTGCGACTTTCAAGCCTTGTATTCTCAATCCTTAAATTCTGATTACCTGCAAGCAGTACTTCCTTCTCCCGTTGTGCTGTAATTCTCTCTTCTTTTGCCTTCTGTACAGCATCATTTTAAATGAATTAGTTCAAATTGAAACTTTACACAAAGTCAATGAAGATTATTTTTTACATGATGATACGCGAAACTGCCTGTTTGATATGTGTGGCTTAAAAAAAGATATTGCAATAAAATATGGTGTACCTAGTTTATGCCCTGCTTGTATTGCTAAAATTGAATCAACTGCAGTAGATAAGGAGTTTATTCCACTCCTAAACAAGGAATTCAAATCATTTAAGAAATTACTTTTTTTTAGAATTATTGATTTTGTAAAAGAACGTCCTATTTTATCTATTGTCATCACTTTTACAAGTACTATCATAATAAATGTGTTATCATCATTTTTGTATGAAACACTGAAATCAATTTTTTAAATAAACATATGCTAAAATCAAGTTCAAAATGCTACTTAATTTTTAATTTAGATAATTAAAATTAGTTCTTAGTTTAAAAACATCAGCCTCAAAATATGTCATTTTTACAAATGTCAGCAAACATAATTAATTTACTAACCTAGAAAGGACTATGATACATATGAGATTTTGTGATTTATTTATTAGCTATAAAATTGGTCTAAAGGACATTAAGAGTACTATTCCCTTTACAAAACTTCTTCTATATAGAAAAATATTTGTAATTATTCTTTTTGCCAGTACAATTATTAGTGTTATTTTATCTATGTTCAAAGTAAACTGGATAGCTTACATTCCCCTTGCGTTAGGTGTTATTTCTTTCATAGTATTCTTAATAATTGACTCATTAAAAAGAAATCTTGAAGTAATGCTTAACGAACACTATGCACCCTATTCCGAAAACCGAATGAAAATGGTTATTGATGTGTTAACTAAATATGGTATTGACATTCACGATTTTAGATTGCTTGATATGTTAATAGACGAAGCTCAAAACGCACAAATCCATTGTGATTATTTAGCACCTTTGAAAAAACCAATCAAAACATTAGGTGCCATAATTATTCCTATTATTGCCTTTATTGCACAAAAAATTGGTAATACCGCTACACAAGATGATATGATTACAATGGCAGCCCAAGCCATAACTTTAATATTGCTTATTTTCTCACTCATCTTCTTATTGACACCAGCCATAAAAGAACTTCTTTATCTTGATTATGACAAATACAACGAATTTATATATGACTTAAAACAAATAAAGCTTTTTTATGCAAAAGAAGATTATTCATCTTCAAATTAGAAAATACATAGAACAATTTCCAAAATTATTGTCACACAACATAAAACGAGCCAAGAAATGCCGTAAATTCGGCATTTCTTGGCTCATGTACATTATTCAAACTCGCAAAGTTTGATTTAATTCTAGTTGTTTTAATGTAGTTATCTATACCATGTCGTATTGATAACTCACATCTTTTCCACACGTTATTTTTCGTTTCACACATTTTTAGTACCAATCCAGTACCATTGCATCTTTTCATTATTGTGTGTAGTTCCGGTGGCTTGCAGGTTGGTTTGCTATTCACAGAATAATATTCTGTCGTTTTGCAAGTCCACCTATGGAAATTATAATCTCCGGACGATGTTTCTGCAACTACAAATTTTGAGGTACTAATGGATAGCATCATTCTTTTCCATATCATTCATCAATTTATCAAAGTCACTTTCATATAGTGAATCCTGTATAACTCTGTATTTCTCAAACTCACTTTCTGCAAATTCCTTTGCAATAGCTGCTGTTACTTTTCCTTTATCCTGAAGTACATCCGCATCATTAAATCTAAGAAATGCGTCAAGCTTTGTTTTCCAATCTTCCATAGTCATAGGAATATGTCTTCGTGCCTGTCTTGTTGCATAATCAAGATACATTGTCACAATCTCATTTAATTCTGCAAGTTCTTCTTTTTCCAAGTAGTTTTTTGCAATTGACACATCTGTTTTTACTATTTTACCATCAGGCGCATTTTTCCATGATTTAAGTCCCATATGTTCCTTATTATGATCAGCTCTTGCCACTATCACTTCTGCCGCTGTATTACCATGAACTGCATAATGCATCTTATTCTGAACTGTTGCATAAAACTCTCTTGTCACCTGTGAATTCTTATCATAATCAACTGCTGTTGCATATATATCTGTAATTTTCTGGTAAAATCTTCTCTCACTTGCTCTGATTTCCTGAATCTCAGCAATAAGATGCTCAAAATAATCTTCGTCGAAAATCTGTCCATTAATCAATCTGCTTTTATCAAGAACATAACCCTGCTTTGTAAATGTATCCAATACTTTTGTTGCCCATGTTCTGAACTGTGTTGCCCGCTCTGAATTAATGCGATATCCCACAGCAATAATTGCAGCTAATGAATAAAATTTATAGTTGTATGTTTTTCCATCATCCGCAGTTTGTGCAAATTTTGCACAAACTGAATTTTCATCTAATTCGCCCTCTTTAAAAATATTGCTCAGATGCTTTGTAACCACACTTCTATCTACATCAAAAAGCTGCGAAATTGCTTTCTGCGTAAGCCATACATCGCCATTCTGAACCCTGACTTCTATTCCGTCTTCTCCTGCATCTCGTGTGAAAACCAAGAAATCAACAGTGCTATTTCTTATCTGTAATTCTTTGCTCATAAAAGTGTTCCTTTCCCTAGATTTCATCAATACATCTCTATAAAACATTTTCCCCTATTTCTTTCAAATATCAAGAAGGGAATTTCTGCTTTTGCCAGCATACTATTATTAACTGGAACATATTCATAATTTTCAATATTTGGTATACACTTTATGACTCTCTTTTTATCTATACCATATAAATTATTTTCACTGCTGTTCCATAAAGCCTTAATCTTCAAAACAACACATTTTGTTTGAACCATCACCTTATATTTTTCAAGCCTGCTTTTTTCTATCTCCTTTGATTTGTCACCATAAGAAATAGTAATATATCTGGAATTGGATTTTATAATGCGAACATCTTCATTTCTTACTGCCTCTTTAGTGAATCCCAAATCTTCAAAAAAACTATCATAATCTGTAATGCATTCTGGGAGTTCCATTTTGACTGCATAACTGCTATTTATAATATTCTGTATATCCTTATCATCAACCCTGAACATATAAATATTCCATCCCGTGCTATCGCCATCATCATCTAATATTGGAATAGAACCATAAGGATTAAACATATGTAAATTAGACAAATCATCTTTTGTTGGGTTTTTAAATTTGACTATTTCAAATGTTATGCTCATGAATGTTCTCCTTTTCCGTCGCTTTTTTCGTCGCCTTTTTAGCGACGAATTATTTTATATATCTTGCTTTTCGTCATTGCAAACTAACTTCTTATGCCAAAACAATTGCTTTAATAATTCTTTTGTGCTAATGGTTAGTACTGCGATTAGTATCTATGTACCTGGTAAAATCAATTATCTTTGCAGGCTTTCTCTTAGAAATAATCCCTAATCGTTCCATGTCTAATTTAAAAAGTTCACTCGGATATCCATACGCATCAAATCCCTCTGGCTGGCAAATATCTCTGTTCAGATACTCACTAAGTTCCCATTGATACTTTGCTTCTTTCTCCAGCTTCTTACCAAAATACTGTGCATCCATTACCATTCTGTTAATGCCACCAACCGATTTCCTACCATGAGTTTTTGTTACAGTTGTATCGCCTGACATTTTAAAATACTGCCCTATCTGATCCTCGGAATATCCCATTTCCTGCATCACGCCATGAATCACACGGCGGATATACATTGCATAGCTTGTTGTTGCCTAAATTCTATGGTTTTATCACTCCCACCTGTCCTTCTTATCAATTCATCCTGACCTATTATTTTCACAAGATTTGCAATCTGTTTTCCCATAACATCTTTATTTACATAAAAAATGGTTGTATATACTTTATCATTTAAAATTAAATCTCTAAGAATATCCTTATCTGTAATATCTAGGGAATGCCCGAATATGTAAAGATTATGTTGTACAGAATAATCACTTACATACTCTTTTGAACCATCATCCTTCTTATTACAATAGTTCAAATTTCTAATTTGAGCATTAGAATGAATTTCAGTAATCCAATCCTTATATTTACATCCTGTCTCTTTATATATCCTCTGATAAAACTTCTTAAATGCTATAAAATCTGTATCCCTATTCTTTCTATCATCATCTAGATACTCATCTATGCCTAATACCATATTATTTGTTTCTATTGTATTTTTAATATCTGTACTTCCATGTATGTAATCGTATTCTGCACAAACACAACTATCATATAATTTAGTGTATGTCTTTGTATAGTTGAAACTAAGAACTTTATCAAATGACATTTTTTCAATATCTGGTGAAACCCGATTACATTCAATTTTCTCAACATAATCCGCCAAATAAATTTCTAACGCTCGAATGAGTCTATTTAAATCGTAATATAATTCATCTCTTATATCCCGGAAAGTAATCCTTTTAGAATTTTCTCCATTTAATAAATCAACCGATTGGTTTACTAAAGTGTATTCCTCATAATATTTAGCTAAAAAAGGATTTGAAAGAGATATCATTTCTTCATCTATGCTATGTCCTTCATTTTTCAGTATATCATTGTCTAGTGACCTAATTACCTTACTTATCTCACTTTCAAAATCTATCCAATTTTCTTTTATATATTTTTCATTGCTAGAAAAATATTTTATCCATATATTCGAAGAAATCAGCTTATCAAGTTCGAACGATAATTTGCGGTTTTCAAAAATAAGTTTATCCAAATATTCATATATTGGTTTTGCTGTATTACTTAATCCACCATTTGACATTATCATTGAACTTTTTTTTTAATTTTCAAATCTTTCAACAAACCCTAAAAAATCTATATATTTTGTAGGCAATCCATGCGCCAAATCAAACCCATTTCCAATTACAAGTATATTCATTGTCTTCTCCCTTGTTAATCAATCATAAACAACTATTGCGTATACTCATTATAGCATAGATACATTTGTAATGAAATTTCTTATAATAACATTACCCATTATTATATATAGCACCAGTAATACGCTCTCATTACTTACTCTTTTTCTTATATATTTAAGTAAACATTACCCAATATTCTTTTGATTATCTGTTAATAATACTATGTCACCTAAAACAAAACCGAACCCTACTTACACATAATTTGAATTAAACAATCACTACTACCGAACTCGCATGTTTACTCACTATTTCATACAACGACCATCACCAAATTAAATATTTCCAAGAAGAGTAGTGGAAAATATCACCATTTACGCCCCAGTAGGTAAAGAAAAAGCCCCACAAAGCCCATAAATACAGGCTTTGTGAGGCAAAATCCGTTATTCAAACTCTTGGGCGGAGAGATTTATCTGGCTGTTTCTAGGTGCACATTTGTGCATTTTATTCTTCATATTCATCTTATTTCGCATTTTTGTGTACCTCGTCTAAAATTTTTAGAGCCAAAATGGAGCCAAATATACTCTTAAAAATATACGTTATAATAATGAACTCACATATCAAAAATACTTAGCTGTGTTTCTTTTAATGACTCAACTTTTCTAATCGTTATTTTGTCATCTTCTTGAACTTGCCCACATAGAAGAGGTGACGAAGGATCATATTTGGCAGCGTTTGTTTCTACACTTTTTGAACTATAATTTGCATAGCAATATGCACATCCATTTTTGCATGTATTATAAGTACCTATTTCAACGCTTTCAACGCATCCACATTCTTTACGCTGATTTTTGTCTTTGCCAACATTAAGTTTACATCCGATAATTTTTTCAATTAATTCTCTATCTATGCAACAATTATGAATTATACCACATTCATCCAAATCTATTTTTTCTGCACAACTTCCAATCTTAATATTATTATCCGCAGCTATCTTACTTAATTTCTCAGCAAATTCTCGCAGTTCATCATCATTTAATTCATGACTTGACAATCCATCCATATTTTTTTTATTTTTAGGATATATATCAACAAAACTAATCACGCATTTTTCCGTATATTCACTTAAAGCCTCAGCAATACTTTTAAATGCCTTTAAATGATATTCTTTCGTATATCTATCAGAAAAGAATATAGGATCATATCTCCAAATCACTTTTTGCTTGCCTATTTTTTCAGATAGCTCTTGAAATACTGGAATCATTTTTGTTTTTTTATTTGGTAAATTAACCTCAACATCATTTCCGTATCCAGTTAATGTAAATTGAAAATAATAATTATACTCTTTTATCTCGTCTAACCTCTTTATCATTGGCAAAGGGTTCTTTGTCCAAAACACTATGCAATCTACAACATCTGGAGTAATTTTTATTTCACTTATCTGATGAGCATTCATAGGATTACGAACATATAAAAATCCTTCTTTTATTCTATTATAAAACCATTCCGAATAATAATTAGGAATATCCGTTCTTCTACTTACACTTAATATCATTTCATCACTTCTTTCTTTCCTTTTTTATGAGCATCTGTGCGCTAGCACAACTTTCAAATGGATTATACGCATTTCTAATTTCATCTGAAATCATATTAAAGACAAGCTCACTACTATCATACTGCCCGCCATATTCGTAATGTCTTTCTTTATTTACATTATTAAAATGCATTCTTCTCACTATTTTCGGTGTTTGAATTTTTGACTCTAATAAATCAAAGAATTCTCTTCCTCCGCACATAGATTTGCTGAGATTAATGTCATTACACAAAATATATATAGGCTCTTGATTATATGAATTCAAAAAAGATGCCAACTTATCAATAAACTGAACTATCTGCTTTTCGTCTGAATGTTTATACATATCCGAAAATACATATTGAAAAATAAGCACATCTGGCACCCACTTTTTTTGAACAATAATATCCACTAATTGTAATATATCATTTGGATAAAATCTTATTCCGTCGCCAAAATAATCTATAATATCATTCCAAATAGGTTGCCATACCTCTCCTAATGAATCAATTCCCCTATAGTCCAATTGGTCATATTTAAGCACCCCCTCATTTCTAAGATAATCAACTGCAGCCAATTCTGTACATGGTCCGCATCCAACTGACATAATCTTCAATTTCTTCTTATCTCGAATTTCATCAAAGCAGCTTAATCCATACACCATTTCAGATGCATATTTATATGCATATTTACAATAATAGCAATCTGCCATATGTATACAGTCATATTTTCTTGGAGCCGGAGCATTTTGAGGAAAATGTACATACTGTAAACAACTTTGACAATCTCGTGGACAACAGTCCCCATATGAGCAATCCTCACATTGTTCATGTTCCTTCTGATATTCATCTCTGTAAGAACATTTCTCAATCAAATCATATAAAAGCATATCATTCCCTCCAACACATATTTTTATTAATTATACTACATTTTTTCACATTCTTATAGTTATTTTATTTACATCTATCTCAACTCTCATACCTAAAAACTCCCTAACCATCATCTCCGCCGTAGCCCTGTTATACCCATTCTTCAGATACCCCTGCACAATCGTCCCAAACATTGCCCTTAACCATATCATCCTCAATATCACAATATGCCTGCATCTCCCCAGACAAAGCCATTGCCACATACTCCATTGGCTTGTTATCCAACAACCTATGCAGCTTCGCCAGTGACTGCTCCGTTGTTCTCAGAGCAGCCTCCACTTCTTCGCACTTTATCCGCAACATATTTCCATCTGTAAACCACACCTCAACATAGCCGTTATCCATGTTATAAGTACATTCTACGATATTATCCATTGGATTATCTTTCATATCGTCAATCCATCCTTCCCATTATCTTACCCCATAAGACCTATCATACTACCTTATCTGCTGTTCTGTATGCTCCTGTTCCTTTACCTTACAAATAATTATATTAATCTGCTCTGCACCAGCATATCTCTTCACACGCTCCAGATCATCAGCCTTTTCCTGCAACAGTTCTGTCTTACCACATACATCCTTAATTTTACCCTTGTAAAATTCCACATCCTCTGACAATCTCTTCTTTTCGCAATTGCAGAACTTCCTCTTTCAGCCTCAAGCACTGGATTGTTAGATTCTTTATCAATGTCTTAAGCTTGTTCACAAATGGCATCACTACCTTATCCCGAAATGACTTAGCACTTGCAAATGCTCCCTGCTCCGGCAACTGCCACTCCGGCGCTTCATCATACTTTCTTACATCACGCTGCAATAACTGCTCTGACTGTACCATCTGCTCTATATTGCGCTTAAGCTCATTCTGTTGCTTTTCAAGCTTAACATTATCCTGTTTCAAATCATTGTATTTTTGTCTTAATTCTTGATTATACGATTGCAATGAATCATTCTGTTGCTCCAGAGTATGATTGTCATCGAATAGCTGGTCATTCACATTCCTCAATTCACTATTCTTATATTGTAAATCTTCATGCCGCCGTTCCAGTTCCTCATTATCTGTCTGCAACTGTAACTGTTTCTGCTTCAAATCATGATTTTCCATGCTAAGTCTGTCTTTGCGGATTTCAAGCCTTGAGTTTTCCATTCTCAAATCATGATTACCTGCAAGCAATACTTTCTTCTCCTGTTGTGCTATAGTTCTCTCTTTATTTGCTTTCTGTGTAGCTTCCTCAGCAAGTTCCTTTTCTATAGTAGTATTCTGCAATTCCCGTTTCTTTACAGAAACCTCTTCTCCAAGCTATGTAACCACCGAAGATATTTCCTGCTTCTGGCTATCCAATTCTGCCACTTCCTTTACCCACTCCTTCTTTTCAAATTCGATCACCAACAAATACTTCTCATGTGTTCCCTTTTGTAGCCATTCCACACCATATCGTTCCATGACTGTAGCAAGTTCCTGCTTCTCTGATGCAATCCACTGATTTAATTCGGTAGCACCTCTGGTACCGCCAGTGCAAATTTTAATGATACCCTTGTATCAAGTCCTCGCTTGCTTTCTGTAATATATGGTACAAAATCAATTTGCAGATACATGTTTCCTCATCAATAAAAACTCTGTACCTATATGAAAGCTCTGGAAATTCGTGAAAATATGATAAATGCTAAAGATGAATATTCAGAAGAAAAGTATGCTGACAGTTTGCATCATATCAATGAAAATATCAAAGAAATCAAGCAACATCTGCTTGATGACAATATGCTTGTCAAAAATGCACCTGTTGCCTTACTGTGAAAAATTTCCCAAATTAGTGAAATATCTTTAATTATCAGACATAAGATGATAATATCTAATTAAACAGAAATCACCACTTCAAAGGTAGGTGCTCCCGGTTAAGGTTAATAAATATCCTTAAGGACACCGCCTATCCTGTTGGCAGACAGGATAGGCATTTTTATTTTCGCCTGCTTTTCCTCAAATAGCTTCTCTCTTTATCAAGAAAGGCAAGCAATGCTACAATCAAGCACCAAACGACATCAACAATGCTAAATCCCAATGAAAATAGAAATAATCTCATAAGCCGTCATCGGCGCCACATCTACACTTCGTTTCGGTCGGTGCTAAACAGGTGCCACTGGCACCTAGCACTCTTCCCTATGTATTCCGTTATCGGGTATCATAAAATTCGATAGGCTCCCCTGTTCATCTGTTATTATTTCAACCCTGCCGCCTTAAACTTTTCCAATCTGTAATGGTGTTCATCATCCAATTCCTTAACACCATTTTTGTAATCATATCCAAATTTTCTATAAAATTCCGTTGCTGTAATAGATGCTGGTATCTCAATTCTGCTTGCTCTTACATAAAATTCATCCGTTTCTAATGTATTTATGATTTTTCTTCCAACACCCTTTCCATGAAATTCCGGAAGGACAAAAATGGACAAAAGTATACTTTCTGTTTCACTTCCCCAAAAACTTGAAATAGAACCTGTTCCAATTATTTTTCCATCAAATTCAAAGACATACATATGTGCATAACTTGCCACACTCAGAACCTTTTCCACATTGTAAACCTTTGCAAGTTTCTCCATTGCTGATATACCATAATCTTTACTGTTAACCTCTAAGAAATTCCTGACAATAAGATTTCTGACCTCTTTGGCATTCTCTTCCTTAAATCTCCTTACCTCAATATAACTCTTTACATAAAAAACTAATGTCATATTTTCATTTACGACTATTTCATCTCCAGTTCAAACAAATCCACATTTTTCATACAAATGACAATTTTTCTCTTCCTGCTTGATAGTAGATAACCACCATTCTATTGTATTCGGATAAATATCAAATAATTGTTTGATTACGTTACTGGCAATTCCTTTATTTTGAAACTTTGGAACAACAAAAATAGGAGATATCCAATTTACATTCTTGTGTACTTTTTGCCCTTTATGCCATTTAACTCTTATAGCTCCAGCTTTCTCACCATTAAACAAAATAAAATAGAAATCCGAATTATCATCAACTATTTTCTTCGTTATTGTTTCAAGACTTTCTTTCGCCGGACTTGTAGCATCATCCTGATATTTTTCATATAAGGGCATAAACGCTTCTATCTGCAGTTTATGCAGACATTCAGCATCTTCTCTTGTTATCAGTTTAAGTTCAATTAAATCATTCATTTTCTGCACCTCTTTCTTGTAAATATAAAAAATCGCACCAAACATTCAATGTCCAGTGCGATAACTCCAATTTAATAAGATGCAATGTATGTAAAATCTTCTCTTATATTCTGGTTTTATGCACTAGACTAAAAGACCTACAAGCTATAACCTAATGCCCTAACCTTGCATGTTTATAGCCGTGTACGTCCGTAATACATGTACATATAATGTCTTGAATATAAGTTCTGATTCATGTGTATGTTCTCCTTGTTTTTATTGAACAATATAACAGTCTTGGAAATTCATGTCAACAATCTATTTGCCATTCAAAATAATATATATCATTTCTTGCTTTCCATTAGTGTATGCTACTCTATCATCTGCATACTTACTTTCCAGTTCTTCCTTTACCTTCTGATACTGCAAAGCCATATTCT
>ERZ1034973.1863-NODE-1863-length-11395-cov-5.903704_pt1 | contig 11395 bp, 8 predicted proteins | sample MGYA00520686_ERZ1034973 | MGnify/ENA primary metagenome ERZ1034973 (study PRJEB33766, sample SAMN09781775) | gut metagenome | biome: gut microbiome | host: Homo sapiens | place: Madagascar | study: EMG produced TPA metagenomics assembly of the PRJNA485056 data... | reverse complement strand
CGATATAACGATTACGCAAAAATCACGGGTTGCTTGTAGGGGCGGCATATATGCCGCCCGCCGCAGCCATCCCGGCAAATCAACCTAACGGGCAAACCGCACGGGACGCATTTATGCGTCCCCTACAAACCTGCCGAAAATGGGCGTTTTACCGTAACCGCCAAATCCCCCGGCGGGGTGGGGTCACCCCGCCCTACGTCCCACTGTATAAAAACGTGTCCGCGCGGCGGACACACTTTTTTTATTATTTATTATTTCTTATTTATTATTTGTTCACCGCCCTTATGCAGGGCAACCGCTCCGCTCCCCAAAAACAATCGCCCCCGCCTGCCGAAAACCGGCAAACGGGGGCAAATCAAACTTACTTTACCTCATCCTTTGGCAGCAAGATGTTCAGCAAAATCGCTACCATCGCGGCAGGCACAATGCCGGAACCGCCAAACACCAGCCGCACCGCCTCGGGGGTCTGCGCCAGAATGCCGGTGTTGGCACCCATACCATAGCCCACGCCCAGCGCAACCGACACAATGGACAGGTTGCGCGGGGTCAGCGGCTCCTTGGTGATCAGCTGAATACCGCTGATGACAATGGAGGAGAACATCATCACCGCTGCGCCGCCCAGAACCGACTGCGGCATAATGGACACCAGTGCGCCCAGCTTGGGGCAAAGACCGCACAAAATCAGGAACACCGCGCCGGTCGCCAGCGCAAAGCGGTTGACGACCTTGGTCATGGCGACCAGACCCACGTTCTGGCTGAACGAGGTGTTGGGCAGCACGCCGAACAGCGCCGCAAAGCTGGAACCCAATCCGTCGCACATAACACCGCCCGCCAGCTCCTTGTCGGTCGCCTCGCGTCCAAGACCGCCCTCCATCACGCCGGAAATATCGCCCACGGTCTCCACGGCGGTCACCACAAACATGATCAGCACGGGGGCAATGGCGCGCATATCAAACACCGGCTTGACCGGCAGCAGGGCAGGGATCTCAAACCAAGCGGCATGGGCAACCTTGTCCCAGTTCAGCACCCATGCCTTGGTAAACTCCACACCGTCGGCGGTTACGCCGGTGGTGGGCAGCACCAGCCCCATAACAAATGCCGCGGCATACCCGCACAAAATGCCCAGCAAAATGGCGCTGGAGCTGGCAAAGCCCTGGGTGCCGTGCTTGAACACCAAAATCATAACCAGCACAAACAGGGCAAGCAGCAAATTCTCCATCGAGCCGAAATCCTTGGCAGTGTTGCCGCCGCCAAAGGAATTGATGCCGACAGAAATCAAACTCAAACCGATGGACATAACCACCGTGCCGGTGACGACACTGGGGAAAAACTTGCGCAGCGGCTTTAAGAAAAAGCCCAGCACGGTTTCAAACAGACCGCCGATGATGGACGCGCCCATAATGGCGCCGTACGCCAGCACGCCGCCGCCCATGGTGGAAGCCACGCTGTTGAATACCCCGATAAACCCGGAGGATGTACCCATAATAATAGGCACCTTGCCGCCGACAGGTCCGATGGTGAACAGCTGCACCAGCGTTACGATGCCCGCCACCAGCATGGCGTTTTGCAAAAGCTGCAATTGCAGGTCGGCAAACTCGCCGCCCGCCAGCCCGCAGGTGCCGGTAATGATCAGCAGCGGGGTCAGGTTGCCCACAAACATCGCCAGAACGTGCTGCAAGCCCAGCGGGATGGCCTGCTTCAGGGGCATTTTTCCGTCCAGCTGAAAGGCAGCCTCGGACAGTGCAGGGGAATTTTTCATACAATGACCTCTCTTTCCTTGTTGTAAAATTATTATAACACCGACAAAAGAACGTGTAAATTGTAGAAAAAAATGAATTTTCCGCCGCTGACGGTCAAATTTTGTAAAAAAGATTGACAATTGCGTGCAGTTTTATTTTAATGGAAGAAAGCCATCGTATGTAAGGAGAACCCCTATGTGCCGAACTGCCTGCTATCATCTGCCCGGATTGTTTGAATTTTACGAGCTGTACCGCGTTTTTTTGCCGCTGTACCGTGAACATCGGGATTGGTTTTACCCGTGGTGCGGCATCGGCTCACTCTACGGCGCCCCGGCGGACTGCCTGTGGGGCGGCGGACGCGCCGGCTTTGGCGACAACACCCCCCGCGAGGTGCTGGCGCTGCTGCGGGAATACGGCATCTCGGCGCGGCTGACCTTCAGCAACTCGCTTTTGCAGCCCGAACACCTGCACGATGCAAAATGCAACCGCCTGTGCCGCCTGTTTGCCGAATCTCAGACGCCGCAAAACGGGGTGATCGTACATTCCGACCTGCTGCTGAACTACCTGAAAACCAACTATCCATCGCTGTATTTTGTTTCGTCAACCACCAAGGTGCTGACCGATTATACGGATTTTCTGCGCGAGGTGCAGCGCCCGGAATTTCGCTTTGTGGTGCCGGATTTCCGGCTGAACAAGGCGCTGGATCGGCTACAAAGGTTGCCCGCCGCGCAAAAGGACAAGGTGGAATTTTTGTGCAACGAGTGCTGCGATTTCGGCTGCACGGCGCGCAAAGCCTGCTACGAGGCGGTCAGCCGCAAAAATCTGGGGCTGCCCGGCGCCGAGCATCACTGCCCCGCACCCGGCGGCGGGCAGGGGTATCGGTTTTCCGCCGCGATGCAAAACCCCGGCTTTATCAGCGTGCAGGACATCCAAAACACCTACCTGCCGCTGGGCTTTTCGCAGTTTAAAATCGAGGGGCGCGGGCTGGGCAGCGCCATGGTGCTGGAATTTCTTTTGTATTATCTGACAAAGCCCGAATACCAGCTGCGCGTGCGGGAGGAAATTTACCTCGATGCTATGCTGGATTTATTTTAAAAGGACAAAACAAAAGCGCGCCGCAAGGCGCGCTTTTGCTCAGGCTGTTGACAAACTCTTGTAGGGGCGGGGCACGCCCCGCCCGCGGTTTTTTTGGCAATTGCAATATTGCGGGTACTCCGTAGGGGCGGCATATATGCCGCCCGTTGCAGCCGTCCCGATAATGCGATATAACAGACAAACGGCAGGGGACGCAACTATGCGTCCCCTACAAACCTGCCGAAAATAAGCGTTTTACCGATTACCGCTTGCCTTCCGGCAATTCGTAGGGAGGGGTCTTGACCCCTCCGTGCCACCTTTCGGTTACCGCCAAATTCCCCGGCGGGGTGGGGTCACCCCGCCCTACATTGCAATATAACGGGTACTCTGTAGGGGCGGCATATATGCCGCCCGCCGCAGCCACCCGGATATTACGATATATCGGGTAAACCGCACGGAACGCAACTATGCGTCCCCTACAAATTGCTTTTTACACTTCCTCGACCCGGATCAGGAATTGCAGCGTGCAGTCCTGCTTCAACTCATAGCAAAATTCGGGCATAATGGCGGGACCGCAGGAACCGGTGCCGATGCCCTGCTGGAACGCCTGCACGGTCACATAGGTGCCGGTGCGCACCTCGTCCTCGCGGTGTTTCATCCCGGTCAGGGCGCGGTCGGTGTAGGGCTTGACCGCCAGCTCAAACGGCTTGCCGACAGCCTCAAAGGTCACCTTTAGCTGCCCGTCGGTCAGGGTAGCGGTGGTGCAGTCCATACGGTTGCCGCTTTCCTGCGGGCGGATGTTCGGCTCGGTCATAGCGCTGACCGGGCAGGTCACCTGCTGCACGCAGAACTGGTCCTTCATATCGCAGTAGCTTTCGCCGCTGCGGGCAAAGTACGTTACCGTGTCAAAAATTTCGTCCAAGCGGAAAACCTTGCCAAAGCGCGGCACGGTCTGGCTGCCGCGCTCACGATGCAGCACGCTGGTTACCAGCACGCCCTTGTCGGTGCCTTGGTAGGTATCGGTCACGGTGTAGCGCCCCTTGCCGTTGGTCAGCCGGGTCACGACCTCGTACCCGTTGGCAATACCCTTGCAGGACACGACCTCTGTGCGCTGGTTCTGCCACGGTGTCAGCGGGCGGCGGAAGAAGACATCCGTGTCGTTGTCGGTGGAGGCGCGGTACAGCAGGGTACCCTCGGTGTCGGCGGTCAGCAGCAGCTTGCCGTCCCGCTGCAGGGCAAAGCGTCCGTCCTGCACCCCGGCACCCACAGGCAGGGCTTTCACGGCGGGGGCGGCAGGCACCGCCAGCGTGACGATGGGCTGTTCCTCCGCCACGCAGCGCCCGGTCTTGGTGTCGATGGTCTTTACCGTCAGCAGCAGGGTGCCGTCCACGGCGCTGCCCATCGGCAGGGTGACGGTTTCCTTGCTCAGCGGGGCGGTGCCGGGGGTCAGCTCGGAGCAGCTGCCGTCGTTCCACAAAAATTGCAGCGTGTACCGCCCGCGGGAGAATGCCGTCGTGTTGAACAGCTCAAATCGGTCGCCGCCGCAGTGGGTCACGCGGAACGGGCGGTAGATAAACCGCATAATGTACGCGCCGGTCGAGGGGGTGCGGTCGGGGTAAAACAGACCGTCCACGCAGAAATTGCCGTCATGCTCCCACTCGCCGTGGTCGCCGCCGTAGGTGTAGCGCCCGTCGTCGTGCAGCACGGCGTGGTCAACCATCTCCCACACGCAGCCGCCCATCAGGCTGTCATAGCGGTAAATCTCCTGCCAGTATGCCTCGGTGTTGCCGGGACCGACACCCATCGCGTGGGCGTACTCGCACATAAAATAGGGGCGGTCGTTCAGGCGCGTCTGCTTGCGGCATTTTTCGCCCACATCATGCACCATCTGCACGGTGGGGTACATCTCGCTGCCCACATCGTAGGCCTGCTTCTTGCAATGAATAGCGCTTTCGTAGTGGACTGGCAGGTCAGAGCGCGCCTTCAGGTAGTCGTACATCGCGTCGGTGTTGTAAAAGCCGCCCGCCTCGTTGCCAAGGCTCCACATAATAACGGACGTATTGCTGTGGATTTTGTCGCGCTGGTACAGGTGCGCGATGCGATCCAGATAGTGCGCCTTCCACTTGGGGTCATCGCTGATGGAGTTATAGGTCGGCGGGAACTGCATCGCAAAGGTGCCGTGGGTTTCGATGTCGTTTTCGTCCACAAGGTAGATACCCAGTTCGTCCGCCAGCTCCAGCAACAGCGGGTCGGGGGGATAGTGGGAGGTGCGCACCGTGTCGATATTGAACTGCTTGCAGGTCAGCAGGTCGCGCTCGATGTCGTCGGGGGACAGCGTGTAGCCGTTGCGCGGGTCGGTGTCGTGGTGGTTGACGCCCTTCAGCTTAATTTTGCTGCCGTTCAGCAAAAATACGTCGCCGCGAATCTCCACCGTGCGGAAGCCCAGCTTCTCCTTAACGCAGCCTGCGGCAGTTTCGTAATACAAATCGTACAAAACCGGGTCCTCGGCATTCCATTCTGTAACATCCAAGTCGGCAAACACCGCGCGGGCGGTCTTGTCTTGGGTGGGTACGGTGGCGGTGCGCGTCAGCCCGTGACCCTGCAGGGTAAAGGTGACGGTGGTGTCGGCGTGGGTTTCGGCGGTCAGGGTCAGGGTGTAGCGCCCGTCCTTTTTTTCGGTCTTGGCGTCAATATCCCGGAAGTCCGCAGGCTCCTCGGTGCGCAGCAGCACATCGCGGAAAATGCCGTTGTTGCGGAACATATCCTGATTTTCCAGATAGGTGCCGTTGCACCAGCGATGCACCACCGCCAGCAGCTCGTTTTGCCCGGGCTGCACCTTGCCGGACAGGTCAAATTCGGCGGTGTTGTGCGAACCCTCGGCGTAGCCGATGTACTTGCCGTTCAGATAGAGGTCTAAGCAGGACGCGACGCCCAAAAAGGAGATGACGATGCGCTTGTCGGCGTCCGCCACGTCAAAAAAGCGGCGGTAGACACCCACAAAGTTGTATTCCTCCTCGGGGGTGATCCAGCGCGGGCGCAGCCCGGTGTCGCAGCCCAGCCACGAAAAGACCCGCCCGACCTTATCGGTGGTGGGGATGACCGGCGGCTTGTAGGGAAACTGGTAGCGGTAGTTGACGTAGAACGGGCGGTCATAGCCGCGGAACTGCCAGCAGGAGGGGACATCCAGCTTGTCAAAAGCGACAGCATCGGTGTCCAGCTCGGCAGGCAGCTCGGCGGGCAGGGGGTAAAATTTAAAATCCCAGATGCCGTTCAGGCACTCCACCTTGGGCGAAGCATAGCGCTTGCGCTTGGGCGTCACGGTGTCAGCGTCGGCGCGCGTGGGGTAGGGGATAAAGTAGCTGCGCGGCGGCAGGTTATTGACGCCAAAAACCGAGAAGGTGTGATAGTTGGTGGTGTTCAAACGGTATTTCACGGCGGTTCTCCTTGTCGCAGGCAATGCGGCGCAGGACGTGGCTTGCGCAGCAGTGCCAGTATTTATCTATAGTATACCATCTTTTGGGCAGGATGGTAAGGATTATTTCGTGTTAAAACAAGAAAAAACGCCGAAAGTTCGTCCCCCGGCGCACGCGGCGTGTACTGCATAAGCACCAATAGTTTTATACATAATATAAAATAACTATATAAATTGACAGTTTTAAAAAACTGTGCTATAATGCCTGCAAAGAAATAACGGGTCGCAAGGAACGGCTCTGTAAAGGGGGAAACCATACTATGCTGCTTCAAGGGAAAAAGGCAATTGTAACCGGCGGCACGCGCGGCATCGGCTTTGCCGTGGTGCAGACTTTCCTCAGAAATGGTGCATCGGTCGCGCTGTTCGGCTCCCGGCAGGAAACCGTGGACAAGGCGCTGGCGGCGCTTAAGGAAGAAAACCCGGACTGGGAGGTCATCGGTATGGCACCCGATTTGACGGACTACGCCGCCGTCGATGCCGCCTTTGCCGAGGTGGAAAAAGCCTTTGGCAGAATCGACATCCTTGTCAACAACGCGGGCATTTCGGCGCGCGAGCCGCTGTACGACTACACCCCCGAGGCGTTTGAAAAGATTATGCGGCTGAACGTATCCGCCGTGTTCAACGGCTGCCGTGCGGTTGCCCCGCGTATGAAGGCGCAGGGCGGCGGCAGCATCATCAACACCAGCTCTATGGTCAGCCTGTACGGGCAGCCGTCCGGCGTGGGCTACCCCACCAGCAAGTTTGCCGTCAACGGTATGACCCGCAGCCTGGCGCGCGAGCTGGGGCGCGACAACATCCGCGTCAACGCGGTGGCGCCCGGCGTGACCCGCACCGATATGGTCGCCAACCTCCCGCAGGAAATCGTGCAGCGCGTCTGCGCCCCCATCCCCTTGGGACGTATGGGCGAACCGGAGGAGGTCGCCAACGCCTTTTTGTTCCTTGCCAGTGATCTGGCAAGCTATATCACCGGCGAAATTTTACAGGTGGACGGCGCGGCGCAAACGTAATATTACAAATTGAATAAACAAAGCCCGGCAGTACAATTTGTACTGCCGGGCTTTTCGGTTGCAAAATTATTTGCCGGAGGTCAGCCGGTTCAGCAGCATAACCGCCAGAACCACAACGCCGATGACCAAAATCACGCCCACCATACCGATCACCATCATCGGCAGGGTGGTCATCCAAGAAGAAAGATGCAGCATAGGTACCTCCTTACGCCATCAGGGTCAGAATCAAGCCGCCGGCAATGACCGACGCGATCTGTCCCGAAACATTCACGCTGATGGAATACATCAGCAGGAAATTCTGGTTGTCCTCCTCAAGACCCATCTTGTTGACAACGCGCCCGCTCATCGGGAAGGCGGAAATGCCCGCCGCACCGATCATCGGGTTCAGCTTTTTGCCCTCGGGCAGGAACAGGTTCAGCAGTTTGGCAAACAGCACGCCGCCCGCCGTGTCAAACACAAAGGCGACCAAGCCCAGCGCCAGGATCAGCAGCGTGTCGGGGCGCACGAACTTGTCGGCGGTCATCTGCCCGGCGACCGTCAAGCCCAGCACAATGGTGATCAGGTTGGCAAGCACATTCTGGGCGGTTTCGCTCAGGGCGTTCAGCACGCCGCACTCGCGCAGCAGGTTGCCGAACATCAAAAAGCCGACCAGCGCCACGCTGGCAGGAGCGACCATACCGGCAATCACGGTGACGACCACGGGGAACAAAATCTTGGTCAGCTGGCTGACGTTGCCCTTCTGGTACGCCATACGGATGCGGCGCTCCTTCCGGGTGGTCAGCAGCCGGATGACCGGCGGCTGCACGATCGGCACCAGCGCCATATAGCTGTAGGCAGCCACCATAATGGCGCCCAGATACTGCGAATTCAGCGTGTTGGCGACAAAAATTGCCGTGGGACCGTCCGCTGCGCCGATCACGGCGATGGACGCGGCGTCCTTGATGTCAAAGAAAAAGCCCGCCAGAAACAGCGTGAAAAAGATGCCGAACTGCGCCGCCGCGCCGAAAAGCATCAGCCACGGCTTTTCCAGCAGCGGACCGAAGTCGATCATCGCGCCGATGCCGATGAACAGCAGCAGGGGAAACAGCTCGTTGGACATACCGGCGTCAAACAGCGCCGAGATGGGTCCCACCGTGTCGCCCTGCGTGATGGCGCCCGACAGCGGCAGGTTGACCAAAATGGCGCCGAAGCCCATCGGCAGCAGCAGGCTGGGTTCCATTTTTTTGGCGATGGCCAGGTAAATCAGCAGGGCGCCGATGCCCCACATCACGACCATCTGCCAGGTCAGGTTGCCGAAGTTGGAAAACAACGCGGCAAATGTGTTCAGAAAATCCATAGGTTCTCTTGCCTCCTCCAAGATTTTGCGGCAAGAAAAAAAGACCCTGCCGCAGCCAATATCTGCGACAAAAGTCTCAAGCGAACACATAGCACCGGGCATTTTTGCCGTGATGACGCTGCTATGCAGCAGCCCGCCGCAGCGGAACTGCCCTTTACTCCCTTTTATCTGTGCCTATTATAGCAGACCGCCGTGCGTTTGTAAAGAGAAATTGCCGGATTTACGGCGATTTTACGGATTGCCCGGGGCGGCAAAGCAAGGCTTCCCCCTTTGGGGGAAGCTGTCACCGCAGGTGACGGATGAGGGGGCGTCTGCCGGACATTTGCCCCTCATCCGGCGCGCAGGCGCGCCACCTTCTCCCCAAGGGAGAAGGCTTGCCCGCCGCATCGCCCAATAAAAAATGTGCCCGCTTGCGCGGGCACACCTTATCTAAACTCTTAACTCTCAACTCTGAGAATCTTATTCAGCTACCTTATTAAATACCTCTTTGTTCAACTGCCCTTCGCTGTTGGCAACGGCGATGGAGCAGGCGGCGTCACCGACCACGTTCAGCGAGGTGACCAGCATCTCAATGGGGCGATTGATCGCCAGAATGATGGTGTATGCCATCAGCGCCATATCGTTGCCGTAGCCCATACCGGACAGGATGGTGAACAGAATCACAGCGCCGGCACCGGGGGCGGCGGGCGTGCCGATGGACGCTACCAGCGCCAGCACACCGATCATAAAGATGGAACCGAAGGTGACCTCATAGCCGCCGCAGGTGGCAATAAAGATGGCGGCGATAACCTGCATAATGGCGGTGCCGTCCATATTGACGGTCATACCCAGGGGCAGCACGAAGGAGGCAACCTCCTCGTCCACGCCCAACTCCTCCACGGTGGTCTGGAGGTTCAGCGGCAGGGTGGCGGCAGAGCTGGAGGTCGAGAAGCCGAACATAGCGACCTTGGCGATCTTTTTGACAAAGGTCAAGCCGCTCATACCGGTGGTGATGCGCACAAACAGACCGTAGCCCACAACCAGCACGACCAGCAGCAGCACAACCGTGATGCAGACATACGCCAGCGCAGGGGTCAGGTAGTTGATGCCGTAAGCGGCAAAGGTGCGGGTCAGCAGGCAGAAAATGGCAATGGGACCGAACTTGTTGACAATGATGGACAAAAGACCGGTGATGATGGCGGAGGTTTCGTCGCACAGGCGGATCAGCACGTCAAATTCCTTGTCGGAATTGTTGATAACAACGCCCACGGTCACGGCAACCACAACGATCGCCAGCACGCCGCCGTTGTTGGAGAAGGCGGCGGTCAGGTTGTTCGGCACGGCGTTCAGCACGATCATCAGCGGGTTGGAGCCGGTCGAGCCGGTCGAGGCGGTGACATCGCCCAGCACGGTGTGGGAGAACGCGCCCAGCTTGTAAGCGACATAGCCCACGACACCGGCAATCAGCAGGGAAACGGCGGTGGTCAAAAAGAAACAGCCCAGCGTCTTGGTGGACAAACGACCCAGCTTGCGGGAATCGGAAATGCGCACCATAGCCAGCACGATGGAGCAGAACACCATCGGGACAATGATCAGCTGCAGGGAACGGACAAACAGCTGTCCGACCAAATAGAACAGACCCAGCGCGGTTTCGTTGCCGGCAACACTGATATCGGCAAAGAAAAGGGAATTGATGAACTGCCAGGTTTCCTGCCCGCCGTTGGCGTTCAGGGTTTCGCGCAGGGCAATCAAACCGACACCGCACGCAAGACCCAGCAGCATGGCAACCATCATTTTAAAGGCCAATCTGTTAGAACTGTCTTTTTTCATCTTGTACCACCCCGAAAATTATTCAATTTTACTGTTGTGCCACAGGTTGGCTCAACGGAGCCTTGACACACTGGGTGCCATTATACCACGGTTTTCGACAGTTGAAAAGGGGAAATTTTCAAAAACGGAAAATAGCGCAAAAAAGGTGCGTTGCGGCGCGAAAATGCAATCCTATTTTACAACGGCAGTTCCGTGCTGTCCAGCACGGCGCGGGTCAGCGTGTCGCCGTCATAGTACAGCTCTAAATGAAAAAACGGCGCATTGTCGTTCAATAATTGAAAAAACAGCTTGTCCCCCTGCCAGATGGGCAGCTGCAGCACATCCGCCTTGGGTACCCATTCCAGCGTGCCTTCGTTGCAGTCGATCGGCTCGCCGCAAAAATCGGTGCAGGTAAACAGATGCATCCGCTCGCTGGGCCATGGCGGGGCGTAAAAATCCACGATGCCCCGGTACGCCGGGTCGCGCAGGGTAAAGCCGGTTTCCTCGCGCGTTTCGCGCAGCACGCAGGCAAGGGCGTCCTCGCCCGGCTCAAACTTGCCGCCGACGCCCACCCATTTGTCGTGGTTGACGTCCTTCTTCTTTTTTATGCGGTGCAGCATCAGATAGCAGCCGTCTTTTTCCAAATAGCAGAGGGTGGTTTGCAGCATAGGGCGCTCCTTTCCGGTATAAAAAGGCAAGATTTACAAATACTACCATAAACAAAAGGGAAGGGGAATTGCTATGAAATCCACAGGAATTGTACGCCGCATCGACGATTTGGGACGCATCGTCATCCCCAAGGAGATACGCAAAACGCAGCACATCCGTGAGGGTGACGCGCTGGAAATTTTTGCCGCCGCCGATGGCGAGGTCGTATTTAAAAAGTATTCGCCGCTGGGCGGGCTGGGGCAGCTGGCGGGGGATTACGCCGCCGTGCTGGCAAAAAGTCTGGGCTGCGCGGTCGTGGTCTGTGACCGGG
>ERZ1034973.1856-NODE-1856-length-11429-cov-43.418147_pt1 | contig 11429 bp, 7 predicted proteins | sample MGYA00520686_ERZ1034973 | MGnify/ENA primary metagenome ERZ1034973 (study PRJEB33766, sample SAMN09781775) | gut metagenome | biome: gut microbiome | host: Homo sapiens | place: Madagascar | study: EMG produced TPA metagenomics assembly of the PRJNA485056 data... | reverse complement strand
GCTCTTTTTCTAGGAAATTGCCATTTCTAGGGAATTATTGATTTCGGCTGCAAAATTACAAATAATATCAGAAAATAGTGTTCAAATATCAGAAAATAGTGCTACTTTAACGATTTTAAGCATAAATCAGCGTACTATTTTGTTAAATATGGGTATTTTTCAGTATTTTTCAGTGCAGAAAAGTTTGGTCGTCTTAAATATTCACTATACTTTTGCAGACGTAATCCAAAAATTTGAGATACAGATGAGCTAAAAAGTAAGTTGAAAGTAAACTGGAAGTAAAAAGAAACAGTGGAAATCAGACTTCAGGAAACAAGAGTTCTCAGTAGATTCAGGTATTGGTAATCATTCTTAAAAGAGTATAAGTAAGTAAAAGGTGATTCTAAATCATTCAATGTATTTTTTCAATAAAAATTAATTGAGGTATGAAGAAAAGGATTTTAATTGCGTTAGTGGCACTCGGCAGCTTTATCTGTCCTGCTCTAGCGCAGAAAGCAGCGGTAAAGACCAACTTGCTGTATGATGCAACGACAACCATGAACTTGGGTGTTGAATTCGGTCTTTCACCAAAATGGACACTTGACGTATCCGGAAACTACAATCCTTGGACGTTTTCAAAGAACAAGAAATGGAAACACTGGCTCGTTCAGCCAGAGGCCAGATACTGGTTCTGTAACAAAATGATGGGTTCATTCATCGGCTTCCATGCCTTGGGTGGATCTCACAACATCGGTGGCATGGATCTTGACTTCAAGTTCCTGGGCACTGATTTCTCTAAGCTGAAAGACTATCGGTATGAAGGATGGTTTATCGGTGCAGGTGTAGCTTACGGCTACGCTTGGGCTCTCTCGAAACATTGGAATTTGGAAGCTGAACTTGGCGTAGGCTACGTCTACTCTAAGGCAGACAAGTTTAACTGTGCACAATGCGGAGATAAACTTGAAGATGACAAGGCACACAACTATGTGGGCCCGACGAAAGCTGCCCTCAACTTAGTGTATGTTTTTTAAAAAGAATCAGTCATGAATACATATAATATAATAGGTAGTATGTTCGGAGCCTTGCTTATCGCGCTTCCTGTATCAGCCGATAATACCCAGCAGGCTTACAAGAACCTGAAAATCCAGAATAAGGCAATCAAAAAGGTTGGCAACCAGGTGAAAGTGGCTATGGACCTGAACCTCGACCACATTCAGCTTGCCAGCAACAACGGTCTCATCTATACCCCAATGATCCTCAACGAAAAGGATACGCTCTTTATGCCAAGCGTTGAGGTGATGGGTAAAAAGAGATATATTTACTATCAGCGTAACCAGAAAACGGCTACGGCAAACCCACTCATCGTGGCACTCCGCAAGAACAAGACAGCACAGACGCTCCATTATGAATACGCCGCTCCGTTCAGCGACTGGATGAAGAACTCAAACTTCGCCATCAGCAATGATGCCTGCGGCTGCAACCAGCAACTTCTAGACGAAGGTATTCTGAATCCGGAAGGACGTGCATTCTCTACTCCGAAGAATCTCTTCAACGCTTATGTCCAGCCTAAGGCGGAAGCCGTAAAGGCAAGAAAGGAGAATGGTTCTGCCCGTTTGAACTTCAAGGTGAACAAGTGGGATATCCTGTACGATTTGGGCAACAATGCCAGAGAACTGGATAATATCCGCAAGACTCTCGACCTTGTAAAGAACGATTCGGATGTTACCATCACCAAGATAACCCTCCACGGCTATGCATCACCAGATGGCGGATATGCCAACAACAACAAGTTGTCGCTTAACCGTACACAGGCGCTTTTGCAGCATATCCTGAAGACTTATCCTATTTCTTCAAAACTGTTTGCGACCACAGCTACAGCGGAAGACTGGGCGGGAACCATTAAGTATGTAAATGCGAATGATGTTCCTCAGAAGGAAGCTGCACTTGAGATCATCAACAGCAACATGCAGCCAGATGCCAAGGAGAAAGCATTGCTCAAGAAGGCTCCTCAGGCTTATCACCATCTCCTGCAGAATGTATGGCCATCACTTCGCCGTACCGATTATACGATAGAATATGATGTTCAGGCATTCAATGTAGAAAAGGCTAGAGAGGTTATCAAGACCCGTCCTCAGAAGCTCTCTCTCCAGGAGATGTATCTGGTAGCCCAGACTTATCCTAAGGGTAGCGCCGAATTCAACAATGTTTTCGACATAGCAGTAAGAATGTTCCCTGAAGATAAGCTTGCCAATCTCAATGCAGCCTCAGCAGCCATCGAACGTGGCGACAAGGTGAGTGCAGAGAAATATCTCCTGAAAGCAGGCGACAGCGCCGAGGCAAACAATGCCCGCGGTTGTCTGGCTGCCATGAAGGAAGACTATCAGACAGCTAAGCAATACTTTGAGAAAGCTATTGCCGGTGGTTTGAAGGAGGCGCAGGAAAACCTGGATAAAGTTAACCAGGCACTTTAAAGTAACTATTTACTTTCTATTTATATAAGTATAAGATAAAAGATGATGTTAAATACGATCTGTTTTCAGCGGATTGTGCCAATATGTGCGAAACTTAATTTTGAGAATAAAAATTAATTAAATATATTGTATAACTTTTTTTGTATTAAGTAAAAAGATTATGAAAAAAATGAATTTGCTCGTAGTGAGCTTGGTTTCAGCCGCAGCTTTGTCATTCACTAGCTGCAGCAGTAATGATGATTTGACTAATGACAACGCAGGTCAGGAGAAGGTAGATGGTTTCTACATGACTTTGACCGTACAGTCTCCAAATGCTAGCGGCACTAGAACTTCTGTTCTTGATCCTACTGAGAATGCAACAGCAGGTGAAGCAGCTATCAAAAATGGTACTTTGTATTTGGTAGATGACAAAAACAACATTGCTTTCCATGAAGACTTATCTAAGTTGGATTGGTCTGGAGATGTTAAAGATGATGCTTCTAAAAAGAAGGATGGTAGCAAGACTTACGAAATCAAGGTTCCGCAAGTTGAAGCAGATAAGACATATCGTGTATATTTCTTGGCTGGTAACAACAAGCCAGCACCTGAAATGGACTTCGCAGCTACCAACAAAAACGTCTTTACAGCGACTAGCAAGTTCGCAGCTCCATTCGCTAACGACGACAACTTTGCTATGTTCAACCAGAACGATGCAGAGGTAAATGGTAATGGTTATTCTGTAACCTTCAGCAAGGCTAACAACAACAAGCAGAACCCAGCAAAGGTTAAGTATACATCAAAAGATGGAGAAACTACAACAAACAATGCTCCTATCAAGGTTGAGCGTGTAGTAGCTCGTATCGATGCTCCAATTCCAGGTACATCTACTGTTCTTGCAGAAGCTCCAGCAGATGCTTCAGCAGCATTGAAGGTAGCAATGAAGGATGCTAAGGAGAAGGTTGCAGAGATTAAGTTGTTAAACTATGCTGTTTCTAACTTGGCAAATAAATCTTACGTGATGCAGACTTGGAGTGCTGAGAATAAACTCCTCATTCCAGAAAGATTCAGCTACTACCAGCCAACAGTAGATTTCGGTGGCAATTACGATTACAAGAATGGCGGCTTTACTACTACAGCAACTAAGGTAAATTACGTATTCGAGAACAATTCATCAGAAAATCCTACAACCATGTACTTCGAGTACAAGGTTACTTTGAAGAACGAGAAGTTTGAAGGTGATGCTGATTTCAAGGATGATGCTACCAATGCAGGTACATTCTATCGTTACAACAACGTAATCTACACCTCTTTCGCTCAGATCTACAAAGATTATGCAGATGTTACAAACCTTTTCGGCGAAGGCATGGATGCTGATAAGATGAAGGAAGAATTGAAGAAGGTCATCAATGACGAAACAAAGTTGGCAAAGTTCCGTGAGGATTACAAGATTGAAGTATTCAAGGGAGGTAAGACATACTACAAGCATGTTATCAAGGACAATCACATCAATGGTATTATCCAGCGTAACAGCATCTATCGCCTCAACATTAACAATATCTTCAACGTAGGTGCTCAGGTTCCTAATGGTGAGCCAACAGAGAATGAATACTACTATCTCAACGTTACCGTTACTGTTAACCCTTGGGTTCTCAACGAAGACAACGTTAATTTGCAGTAATATTCCGTCAAACCAGACAGATAAAATATAAATACTTATATATACCAAGACTCTCGGGGGAGCAATCCTCCTCCGAGAGTTTATCAATCAAACGTTCGTTCTGAAAAGAACGAAAACATTCTTAAAAGATAACTAACATTGCCGCCCATGTATAAAAGGCGGGAGATACAAAGACGTGCCGTCATACCCCAACCCGAAAGACTGGCACTTTTCATCCTTAGAAAATAACGATGCCGAAGGCAACGAAACAGAGAGCTGATAAAGCAAAGATATTCGCTACCTACGGCACTCTCTATATAAAATAAGTAAAAGTAAAAGATAAAGAATATGGCACATTTCCTCAAAAACAAATGTTGCAAGCTGGTTTGCATCTCAGCCATCGCACTCACTTCTCTTTCATCATGCATGAAAGATGATATCACGGGCTGCCCTACTGCTAAGTTGTCGCTCAAATTCGACTATACTTACAATGTGAAGGAGGCAGATGCTTTCTCTGCTGAGGTGAAGAACCTCAACGTTTATGTATTCGACAAGAACGGTAAGTTCGTAGATAACTATACCGAGTCGGCTGACAAGTTTGAAACAGGTCATAAGATGGAAATCACAGACCTGCAAGCAGGCAAGTATACCTTCGTCTGCCTGGCTCGTGACAAGCAGCCTGCCGCAATGGGAACAAGAGCCGAAGGTGATGATGAGACCGAGTTTAGCTTTACTAAACTTACCCCAGGTATCTCTACCATCAACGATCTGCAAGAGGAAATGGGCAAAAGAAATGAAGAAGAATCCGTAAACGACAAGCACTTCACCGCACTCTATACCGCACAGGACTCCCTCAACTTTGATGGAGAAAACGATGTGCAGGGAAAATTGAGTCTGATGAAGTGTACCAAAACATACCGCGTGGTGATGCTTCCATTCGAACCCGACCAGGAAGGATTCACTGCCGAAAACTTCGATGTAGAAATCAAAGGTTCCGCCGCCCTACTCGACTATAAGGGCGACAAGGTAAAGCCAAAGGCAATCACCTATCTTCCTTATGAGAAGAAACTGGTAGAAAACCACAGCGGCAAGACCGAGGTAGAAGGCGAAGACGTAGAAAAGGCACTGGTTTACGACCTGTCATCATCACGTATGTTCGAAACCAAAGATGACAACAAGAGTCGCGCTGCCGACGGATCCAGCCAATATGATGACAAGCGCATCGTCATCACCGACAAGCGCATCAACAAAGTCATCTTCAACCACTCCCTGCCTTGGTTCCTCTCACTCTGTGCCAGCGACCGCTACGGCAAAGACTGGAGCGACCAGCAGTATCTGGACCGTCAGGACCATTACACTCTGGTATTCTACGTGCCAGCTCCAAGTTCTACCTACAGCATGGATGCAAGAATCAAGGTAAACAACTGGGTTCTGAATCTTCAGAATGCCGACCTGGGAAAATAAGAAAAGAAAGAAGTATAAGTAAAAGAAAGAAAACATGAAACGCTATCAATCTACTCTGACCAAGATGACACGCCCAGTGTGTATGGCACTCGCTGCCTTGCTCATGGTAGGCGCAATGGCATCCTGTTCAGAGAACGAAAATACAGAAACTGCTCTAGGCGACAATGCCTATCTGAGCCTCAGTTTCTCTACCGGCACCGGAAACAGTACCAGAGCCGGAGAAACTAGCGGAAAGGTTCTTGCCGACAATGAGACTGATGCGAATCCTACTCAGGAGAGCGACATCCACAACATCAAGGTGTGGGTGTTCAAATCAAATACCGGCGATGAAGCCACTCCTATCTCCTATAAAGCAGAGACGCTGAACGAAGTGAAGAACGGTAACTATACTCTGAACCTCAGATTTCTGAGAAAGATTGGCGGCGAAGAAGTAAAGAACATCGATCTTTACATCCTGGCAAACTCTGAGAGCATCAACATGCTGGACCAGATGAAAGGCAAAGACCTCAGTTCTGTTACCCGCAAAGATCTGAAAGAAGTCAGCTTTACCTCACCTTTCGGTATCAATAGCGACGGAAATGCAGAAACAAAAGAAGTGCCAGCCGAAAAGGGGCTCCCTATCTCCCGTGCCATCACCAAGATTTCCGTAGACAGTCATGTGGCTGATACAGAAGAAGGAGCCAAAGACATAGGTATCAAGATTCCTCTGGTTCGCGCCGTTTCGAAACTCCATTTTTACTTTGCCCGCAAATCGGGTTCTGATGCCAATACCAGTCAGGTAAAGGTAACAAGAATTGAAGTAGAAGGCTACACCATTCCTACTGCCAGCTATGTTTTTCCCGACGAAGCGATATATAATGAGAATGGTTACAACCAGGACGTAACCAGCCAGAAATATACCTGCTCCGGTACAGCTTACGTACCAACCACTCTGAAACTGGCAGGTGTTGAGACTGATAACATCAAGGAAGTGGAGAATCCTGAGAGTTTCATCAAAAAGAGTAATCAGACAGCCCAGCAATATCTGGATGCTTTTAAAAAGGCAAGCATTGGTACTCACAATCTCTGTTATCTCCGTGAAACCAACAAAGCCATCCGAGGCACCATCTACTATTCGTTGGATGGTGGAGCAACCGAGAAGCACGAGACCTTCAATATTCCTTCTGAAGGAAATGCCATCAGAAACAGAGAGCTGGTAGTTTACGGTTATTTCCTCAACGGACAGATGGGCAAGCTCACCGTTACTCCGACCATTCAGGAATGGCAGGATGGAGGAACATTCGATTTCATCGATGCCTCTACCAACGTGGTTATTCCTGGCGGAGATCAGACAGAATGGGGCTACAAGGTATATTACGGTTTCCCTAAACGCGGACCGAAGATTACGCTCAAGGATATCGATACCAATGGCAAACCTTGGATTCTCCAGACAGACAACCCGATGTTCGGATTCGTACAATGCGACGAAAATGGCAATTATGAGGAAAAAGAACCGGTTTACGATCCAATCATTACAGACCAAAACGATGGAAACAAAATAATTGGATATACTTATCATATAGATGATTTCATCATCAACCAAAGTGGTGAGAAGAAGACGCTCTACTTCTATGTCGTGCCAAAGAACAGACTGGATCTGGCAAAGCCACACAATGTAAAGGCGCAGGTGTTCCTGACCAAATATCCAAACGATAAGTTTGTCCTGAATCCAAGTTTCAAATATAAAGGATGTAAAGAGGGAAAATTCGCCGGTAAGGATATTCACTTTGAACAAGTATTATAAAGACAACAGAAAATAACATTCATCATGAAGAAGTTATATATAGACATAAGATTCGCAAAATGCATCTTGGCTCTTACGGCAGGATGGCTCATGGCAGGATGCTCAGCTGAAGACGAACTGGAAAACGGTTCGGCTGCACAACAGCTGAGCATGACTCCCATGGTCAACGACCTGCAGTCCACAAGAGTGAAGGAAGAAGAGAATCTTAACGAGAAAAATCTGTTATCTCTCGACTTCAAGATGTTCGAACCAACATCCAACGAACGCAGAATAGACCGTCAGTTCGACACCCCTGCAGAGAACAAAGCTGAGGAACTGGCTTCGGGCAACTGGAAATCGGCACTCCATCTTGATGTGGATAAAACTTATCCGTACTATGCAGTAGCCAATGCCAAGGAAGATCTCAAGGGTAAGAATCTGAAAGACCTCCTTGCCAGCACCCAGCAGGATGAAGACATCTGGAAGCCAGCTACCATGGTAAGCGACAAGAAATTCCTGATGAGCAGTCAAGGTGAATATACCATCACTCAAGATCCGGAACAGAATATTCCGGTAAATCTGGTGAGAGCAGCAGCCAAAATCAAGCTGAACATCTCTTCTACGGTGAAGGATTACCATATTAAAGAAGTAAAGTGGAAGTTCATCAATTACAATACCAATACAGCTATCTTTGCTGGTCAACCTGCTACTCCCAATATCATAAAAGATAATCAAGAGAATAAGGCTACAGCAGAGAAAGACGAAAAGGGTAATGATATCTATAAGGTAACAACTTACAGCTATTCCACAACATGGAACGGGAAAGATGATATGCCACAGTTTGTTGCAGATGTTACTTTCAAAAAAAGTACGGATACTACAACCATTACCAAGAAACTGGTTATCCCTGTCCGTGATCCGCAAGGCGAAAAGAAGCTGGAGCGCAACTATATCTATACCGTCAATGCCGTCATCAAGTATCTGGATACCAAGACAGATATTGATTACGATGGAAAGGAAGACTATCTGCAATGGGCGATTACCAAATGGACCGAAGGTGAAGATACCCACGTCAATGCGGATGGTGCAAGCTATCTGGTGGTATCTCCTACTGCCATTGATATAAAAGGTGGTGAAAGCAATGAATTTCTAGATTGCACCATGCGTTGGTTTGCATCTTATGAATGTGAAATTAAGGATCGAACGAATTATTATTTTGACAGATATGGTAACAAGAAGTCCGGACAGGATGAACAGATCGATGCAAGATTCGAAGAGTCTACCGGAAATCGCTATAGAGGATGGATAGACGTACATGCTGGAGCTCCTTCATACTGTACTATTCAATATTCCTATTTTAACATCAAAGTTATAAATGCAGACAAAAAACAGGAAATAGCCGTAAGAAAGTATCCATCGGTCTATTCAATGAATGTAAGAAGCGAAGGTACAAATGATTTTGAAGAGAAGAATCATCTGTACACGATACAGTTCTCCAGCAACAAGTATGCTACAGATTACACCATTGCCAAACCTGTAGTCAACAATGAGAATAAGTCTGACGACAACACAGTTTCTCCTGCTTACATCCTTGCATCAACCGCAAAGGGGGAAACAAGCGTCAAGGATAACCAGGCTGCAAGAGATTACTGTAAAAAGTATCAGGAAAAGGCTACGACTTATAAGGGTGAAAGACTCGAGCTGAATGGTTGGCGACTTCCTACAAAAGAAGAAATCAACAGAATCTATAAGTTAGGCAACGAAGATAAGGCTATAAGCAAACAGCTGCTGAGAGGCGAATACTATTGGACGCTGGATGGAGACAAGACCGAGAGGAACGGCAATAATCAGCAGTACGGTACCTACGTTCGCTGCGTCCACGACCTGACTCCGGGAGAAATAGAACTGATAGAGAAACAAGGTGAAAAGTAAAGAAGGTAAATGACATGAAAGAAATAAAATTATATATCGGAATCATAGCAGTCCTGTTAACAGCAATGTTGACAGGCTGTTCTGACAGTATAGCCGACAGCGAACCTTCTAAAGACGAAACCGAAGAAGGTTACTACACAGCCAGTTTCAATGTATCCATCCCCAACTTCGAACAACAGGTAACCCGAAGCACCGTGTTCATGAATGAAGGAATTCCGAAAGACAGCATGAAACTCTTCTGCTTTGATAATGAAGGTCAGTTTATAGGTTTCGGCAAGGTTACAGAATTTGATGAAATCAAAGGATTCACAAGAGACAATAATGGTACAATTCATGATGATGGAGACATTCATCCGAATGGAAGTACAGAACCTCATAATTTCTATGCAACCATACCAAACCAAACGTCCCGTATCCATCTGGTTGCCAACACTGGAAGCCAATACCAAACCATCAACTGGGGCAACCAGGCAAATTGGGTGGGTATGCATGAGAATATGCTCATGACTACATTTGAAACAGAACATGGTGAAGACCAGTCTGCCAAGATTCGCTATTGGGGATATATCAAGAAAGACTCTCCAGAAGAACTGAAAGAGTATCTGAAACAAGATACCAAAAAGAAAGATTATATCATTCATCTCATCAGAGACAGAGCGAAGATTTCTGCAGACTGGAGCGATGCGGTAAAGAAAGCAAATCCTGGTATAATAAACGACTTTAAAATGACAGTCATCAATGGTGTGGCTTACGGAACGCTGGCTCCCTTCAACAGAGACAGTCTGTTATTCAACCCTACTACAGGAGATGATAAGTGGGTATGGAAGGTTAATTATGTTACCCCAGCCATCAACACCCGAAGACTGAAAGGTGATGTTGGTCAGATGTTCAACCCGACAGGTGCTTTCGAAGAGCACAATCTGCCAACAGATCCTACTAAAGTGATTTTGTGGCATGATAATCTCTATTACCTGATTTACTTACAGGACAGCAATAATAAGCCATACGCCATCAAGCGTAATTATGAATATAAAATCATCATTGATAAGCTGGATAAGAGCTATGGCAATTCTAATTCAGAGATAGCATTGAAAAGTGCACCGGCAAACAACCCTTGGATTAGAGTAGAACAGATTGTACCGGGCGTTACTGATGGAAATTACGAACTGGCTATCGTCGGAGGTACTTATAAGACTGTAAATACAGGTGAAAATACTGAGCAGACGGTACAGTTCACTTATAAGGGTAGCGATGCCGAAACGAAGCAACCTACCGATTTCGAGGCTTTATGGACTGAGAATCTGACATACGCAACTGCAGATGCCCCAGTGGTTACCAACTATACTTATAACAAAGCTTCAAAGACCGGTACCGGTACCATTAAGTACAAGTTGGACAAGATAGACAAGACCTGGCGAGAAGGCATCATCTACCTCACCGACAAGAAGCATGGACTCAATAGAAACATCCATCTCTATAGTGTGAGTGAGGCTAATTATGACTTCAAAAGTGCCAATAATATAAGTGCAACATTGAACAGCGAAGGAGATTTCACCATCACCATTCCTAAGGATTATCCTGACGGACTGCTGCCAGTGAATTTCAAAATCGCATCCAATGATATCAATCCAAAGGACTGGAAGGTAGAAATAGGTGATACTGAAACCGAAACGGACAACGACTGCAAAACAGGCAGCTGGTTTACCTATAAGGCTGAAGTAATTCAAAGAGGTAACGAACAGCAGGAAACTGGCAGAACCTATACATATACCTTTAAGTTGAGAAATGTACGCAAGAATGCCCAAAAAGGTGAAAAGGGATGCTTCTGGCTGAAGGCTGATAACTTCAACCAAGGAAAGGCTAAGAAGTTTGAATTCATCTATCAATAGTAAGTCTTAGAAGAGTTTAGTTCATATATCTGTATCGGGGCGCATATCGTTTCAAAATATAAATGCCCCACAAATATCAATGAAATAGGTAATAAAATAATTATCATTTACTATACAAATAGTATGCGGGAACCAATAAATTAAACTAGACTGGTCGTTGGAACTGTAGTTGCCGAGGTGATCTCACCTTCTATAGTTCCGCGGCTTTTTTTATATAAAAAACCTTGCCACTTTCAATTTTATTTTGTAATTTTGCACCCGTTAGTAATATCATTAATTCCAATATAAAGATGATG
>ERZ1034973.1853-NODE-1853-length-11444-cov-142.846431_pt1 | contig 11444 bp, 10 predicted proteins | sample MGYA00520686_ERZ1034973 | MGnify/ENA primary metagenome ERZ1034973 (study PRJEB33766, sample SAMN09781775) | gut metagenome | biome: gut microbiome | host: Homo sapiens | place: Madagascar | study: EMG produced TPA metagenomics assembly of the PRJNA485056 data... | reverse complement strand
TGCCTTGATAATAAACGTTTTTAACTTATATTTATCGGTCGTTATACTTTCTTTACTCAAGTTTCGCAAGTTGGCTCCACACGCCCTGAAAGGGCAGAAGCTCCTAGCCCAGGGCAGCGCCCTGGGGTATTATGGACGCAAACTTGTCGCCCTGTAAGGGCAAAAGCTTTAAATACCGGGCAGTTAACAAAGCTTTTGCCCTTACAGGGCGCCTTGCTGACTGCTATTATACCCAGGGCGATGCCCTGGGCTAGGAGCTTTTGGGCCTTCAGCCCGTACTTAAACCACATGCGAAAGTTCAGTCTTTAGCGTTTGATGAGATTTTCCAGTGCAGGGATATAGATTCTGCCTCGTTCTAGCTGGATAAGTCCTTCTGACTGTAGTTCGTTGAGGGCTTTGGATACATAGATGCGCTTTACATTCATCTCTTCTGCCAAACGGGTCATCTTGATATGAAAGATTTTCTCGCCTGCCGGGCGGACGCTGTGGCTCTCGAAGAAACGGATCAGACGCTCACTCAGTGTCTTGGCAGGAACTCTGAACAGCCTGCGGTTGTTCTTCTGGGATTGGGTGCAGACCAAGTTCAGAAGATTGATGCGGAATATTTCATATTCATCGGATAACTTCATGATCTCTTGCTTGCTGACTGACATGATGCTGCAGCTGTTCTTTGCCACATAAGTGTGGGTGAAGCGCTGGGTAAGACCGAAAAGCCGTTCCAGCTGGAATGATTCCGGTGCCGAAATGTCTTCTTCTACCTGATAGCCGTAGTCATCTGCCTGGGTTATCACCTTAATATCTCCACTGATTAAATAATATAGACGTGTACAACTGGTGCCTTCTTCAACTATAGTTTCACCCGCTTCCAGTTTTTGAAAGTCAAAACGGGTTTTACCAGCTACATTTTGGAAGTCATAGCAAGTCATTCCCAAGAATAATGGGAGTGATAATAAACTGTCGTATAGTCTATTGGTTGACATGTAAGTTTATTTATTTAATATCTTGTTTTTGAGAGACGGTGAATACCATATCTTGTTTTGTCCTTTCTCGTCAGCATAGATGAGATATGCACAGAGGTCCGGATGCTTTTTCAGAATCTGTTTTGCGCCCTCCATTCCCATTACCATAAACGAGGTAGCATAGGCATCGGCTGTAGCACAGTTCTTGGCTAAAACCGTTGCTGATAAGATGTTATGCTGTACAGGATAGCCTGTTTTGGGGTCTATGGTATGTGCATACTTCTTGCCGTTTTTATAATAGAAGTTTCTGTAGTTACCGCTCGTAGCCATGGCTATGTCGGTAATATCAAGTACATCCTGAATTTCCTGACTCGTATTGGTAGAATCGTCAGTTGGCTTGTTGATACCAATATGCCAAGGCACTTGTTTCTCGCTAACACCGTTTACTACAATTTCTCCACCAATCTCAACCATAAAGTTGCTGATACCTTTCTTTTTCAGGAATCTGGCAACAATGTCGCTGCCATATCCTTTGGCGATAGCAGAGCAGTCAAGCATGATCTTAGGATTTTGCTTGATGATGCGTCCCTTTTCCAAGGCTACTTTCTCATAACCAACCAGCGTTTTGATACTGTCTATCTTGGCTTTCGTAGGAGGGACCCCCTGCTTGAATCCAAAGCCCCAGAGGTTTACCATTGGGGCAACCGTGATATCAAAGGCTCCATTGGTTTCTTTTGAGATGCTTTCTGCCATGCGGAATACTTCGGTAAACATTTCGTCTACCTCAATATCTTTACCTTGGTTTACCTGTGTGATGACAGAGGTCTTATTGAAAGGAGACAAGGATTGGTCTACCTTCTTGAGTTCTGTTTCTATCTCTTGCTGGTAGTTGGTATCACTCTGATAGGTAATGTGATAGATGGTGCCAAAGATAAAGCCGGTATCTTTCTGATAGGGCGTATTATGCTGCTGACGTATGATAATGATGGTACCAACGATAAGTATCAACAGAAATGGAATTTGCCAGATAAGTTTCTTTTTTTTCATTCTTTACACATTATGAAGTCTTTAAATCTCTAGGGTTACATTGAATGTTCCGCCAAGGCGTGAACCTCCCTGTTTACCGTAGCCTGGCACATACCAGGTGTTGCCTAATTCTCCATCGTTCTTGAAGAGGCGGCGTTTGTATCTGAAACTCCAACCCATACGGACGGGACCCCAGATTTTGGCATCAATACCTATTACGCCTTCCAGCCAATGATAGTTGCAGGAAATGCCATTTCCGCCATAGAGTGTTTCGCCGCCCCATACTGGGTCTGTAACGGGTGGGGCGCTCAGGTCATATTCATAATAGGTGCAGGCATAACGGAAACCGCCAAACAGACGGTAGTCGTCGTGTTTGTTCTTCAGAAGATTCCAGTCAACACCTAATCTGAAATAGGGAGCGCTGGTCTTGTAGGTGATTTTGGTTGCCTCATCGCTGGCATCTGCCTTTCCATAACCCAATTCGAAAACAGGATAATACTTGTCTTTCAGATTGATACGGAGAGATGCTTCGTACTGCCCATAGTCGCTAACCATCAACTGTACGGGACCTATCAGGTCAACTCCCACAGCCATACCTCTAAAAAAAGGTATGGTATCAGGCTGCTGCTCTATGATCTTCTTCTTGCTTTGGGCATGACAGGGGAGAACAGCAAATAGGGATAGCATACTAGTTGCGGCTGCCAAAATATATGTAGAAATGTGCTTTGGATGCATCATAATTTACCTCTTTTTGATTGATGACTATTGAGTCGATATAATTGTGAGTAGTCTTAACATCGGTTATCGTATGGAAGAACGATGGACTGCAGTCTACCGACTCAAAATGAGAGCGGTTTTCCTTTGATACAGTCACAGTGTCCTTGAATACTTGCTTCGATAGGGTATGTATCTCGAAAAACAATACGTCTTCATCCAGGCTGTAACTCATAGGCAGACTGAAACTGTCTACGTTTACATCCTTATTGATCAGCACACTATCTGTTCCTGCTATCTTTTTCGTAGAAATCGTTAGCGTGTCTTTTAGCGTCTTGTTGTCGCCCATCAACTTGTATTTGGTATATACAGTATTGTTGAGTGGGCAGTCGAGAGATGTACATCCCATCATGGCTAGAACCATGAAAACGACGAAAGGTATTATTTTCCGCATCTTATTTCTTTTTCTATTTGATAATCGTTACGGTTTGGGTTCTGGCGGCTGATAAGGTCGCCCAGGAATCCGGCAAGGAACAGCTGGCTACCCAAAACCATCGCTACAAGAGCAATGAAGAAGTAAGGTGAATCGGTAATGAGATGTCCGTAGATGCCGTTGTGCAGATCGATAGCCTTGTCGATACCTAAGCCGATGAGCGACAGAAAGGCAATGAAGAATACAACGCTGCCCAGGAATCCGAATACGTGCATTGGCTTTTTGCCAAAATTGCTCAGGAACCAGAGAGTCATCAGGTCAAGATAACCGTTTACAAAGCGGTTCCATCCCATGAACTTTGATTTGCCGAACTTTCTTGCCTGATGATGAACAGGCTTTTCGCCTATCTTGGCAAAACCTGCATTCTTGGCTAGATATGGGATATAACGATGCATCTCACCATATACCTCGATATTCTTAACTACGTCGAGGCGATAAGCCTTCAGACCGCAGTTGAAGTCGTGCAGATTGTGTATGCCGCTTACTTTGCGTGCAGTAGCATTGAAGAGTTTGGTAGGGATGGTCTTGCTCAGAGGGTCTCCTTCTTTACGGTTCTGCTTGTAACCTGACACGAGGTCGTATCCCTCTTTCTTAATCATCTGGTAGAGTCCCGGAATCTCGTCTGGAGAATCCTGCAGATCGGCATCCATGGTGATGACAACATCGCCCTGCGCTTCTTTGAAACCACAGAAGAGTGCTGGGCTCTTTCCATAGTTTCTGCGGAATTTGATACCCTTTACTTGCTCGTTCTTCTCAGCAAGTTCTTCTATGACGTTCCATGAACGGTCGGTAGAACCGTCGTTCACAAAGATGACTTCATAAGTAAAATCGTTTGAGTCCATTACTCGCTTTATCCAGGCGAAGAGTTCTGGTAACGACTCTTCCTCATTGAAAAGAGGAATTATTACTGAAATATCCATTATCTTGTATTTATCTGTTTGTTTCTTATTTTATTGTTATTTTGTATGCTGTTGTTTGTTTTTCTTTGCCATTACAGCAGCAATAATCGGACTGAGTACAGCACCTGCTACCAGGTCGGTAATCATAAACATGGAAGCCCAGGCTATCGGTTTCATCATACTGACGGCATCAAGAAGGGTTTTAGATTCCTCTGCTGTTAACTGATACGCTTGTGCTACAATCTGATAGTTGGTTTGCAATTGGTTCATGAATAGACCTGTATCCATAAAACGGAACCAAAGATATTGTACAAGGGTAAGCAGAAGGGTTGCATTGAAGAATGTCTGTATGCAATAGTAGAAAGCGTGACGGAAAGAGATATGTCCGTCTCTTGCATAGTCACGGAATGCCTTCAGTCGCTTGGCCACAACAAATGGGGTTGCTATGATGAGAATGTTGGAAATGAATCCCAGCATCTGATATTGTGGGTCTACTGCCAGCATAGTACATACGAAACTGACAATCCAGACAACTCCGAGGATGGCGCCGTCTTGCCGAGCGAATGCTTTGGTTTGTCTTATCTTGCCTGTGTCGATGATAATCGTTTTAACCTTATGCATTTGCTGGCTTGTCTTCTTTTCTTCCTGATTCTCGTTATTTTCTGTATTCATTGTTTTTATTGTATTTCTACGGATGTAACATATCAATTTGCAAAAATACAACTTTTTTATTATATAAGGTGTAAAGGGTGGAAATATTTATATATAATTAAAGATAGATCCTCGTGAAATAGAGGTTTCAACTGTAATGTTATGCAATATAGAAGTAAAATGTATGTAAATAAAAAAAGGAATCCTCTAAAAGAAGATTCCTTTTTGAGCCTCTTGTCGGATTCGAACCAACGACCCCGAGATTACAAATCACGTGCTCTGGCCAACTGAGCTAAAGAGGCGGGTGGACAAGCGATTCATATCGCACCGCTACAACCAAGTACCCTTGCTATGTTCCCATCCTGGGGGATTCCGAGGGAGCTGGTCGTATGAGACTTGTCCGTCTCAATTTTTAAGCGGGTGCAAAGGTACGGTTTTTCTTTGAACCCGCCAAACGTTTTGCTAAAAAACTTTAGCTATTTAACGTTTGTTTGCTAAAAATCAACTACAGTAATGCCTGATCCACCAAATTGTACGTGTTCATCTGCATAATGGGTCACATTAGGTACGCTACTCAGATATTGGCGAATGAGCTGTCTTAGGATACCATTTCCCTTTCCGTGAAGAATTCTGACTCGTGGCATTCCTACCAGGATAGCATCATCGATGAAGTATTGTACCGCATTAAGTGCTTCATCGCCTCGCATTCCGCGAACGTCCAGATCCTGGTGGAAGTTGGATTTATGAGAGTCAATGGTCTTTCTGGTTTCCTTGCTGATACCGTATGAAGCCAGATTTTCCTTGCGCTCTTCTGTCTTGTCTGCATTTTCAACAGGAGTTGTGGCATGCTCCAGACGGTTCAGGCGCATCTTGGTTCTCATTCCTCCAAATACGGCAGTTGCTGTATCTCCAGTAATGTTTTCTATCTTTCCTACAGTAGTCAGTCCCTTGATGCGCACCATATCGCCAATCTGAATATCACGTTTACTGTCTGCTTGAGTCTTGTTCTGTGCATTCCTCAGTGCTGCTGCAGCCTTCTCCTGATTCTCTTTCTTTTCAGCTTGGCGCTTGGCATGGCGCTCTTTGCGTTGTTGAATCTGGGCTATCTTGCGGGCAATTTTGTCATCGGTCTCCTTGGTATCAATTTCTTGAACCTCTTGCTTGAAGGTATCAAGTTCCTGACGGATACGGCGGGTTTCTTCTTTTTCAGCCTGGCTTTCTTTGATTTCCCGGATGGCGTTTTCGATTCTCTTGTTACTTTCTTTCAGAAGTTCTGCGGCTTCTTCTTTTGCCTTTTTGAGAATAGCCTTTCTGCTTCGCTCAATATCCTCTATGTCGTTTTCGTACTTGGAGATTGTTTTCTCCATGTCTTTTTCACGCTGATGGATATTCTGGCGTTTGTTTTCCCAATATCGCTTGTCACGAACTATATCCTGAAGATACTTGTCGCTTTGAATGTATTCAGAACCAACGATATCTGATGCTTCCTTGATTACTTCTTCGGGTAATCCTATCTTTCTTGCAATTTCAATAGCAAAGGAAGAACCTGGTCTGCCGATGGCTAATTGGAAGAGGGCTTTCATCTCATGACGGTCGTAGAGCATGGCGCCGTTAACCACTCCTTCATGGCTGTCGGCAAAATGCTTCAGGTTCTGATAGTGGGTGGTAATCACACCATAAGCTTGCTGCTTGCAGAACTTGTCGAGTACAGCTTCGGCGATAGCACCACCGATTCCTGGCTCTGTACCTGTACCAAACTCATCTATCAGAATGATGGTCTCGCCATTGGCTGCCTTCATCATATTCTTCATGTTCAGAAGATGAGATGAGTAGGTACTCAAGTCATTCTCCAGACTCTGTTCGTCACCGATATCAATCATGATGTTTTGGAAAACACCTGTCTTTGAACGCTCACTTACAGGGATGCTCAAACCGCATTGCAGCATGTACTGTAATAATCCGACGGTTTTCAGACAGACAGATTTGCCGCCTGCATTTGGACCGGAGATGATAAGAATGCGTTTGTCCTGTGTAAGCATGATATCCAACGGAACTACTTTCTCGTTTTTTTTCTGTAGAGATAGCTGCAATAATGGGTGTATCGCACGGGTCCAGTCTATGTGTGGGTGGTCTTCTACCTCGGGTTCTATGGCTTTGAAGATTTCTGCCAGTTTTTGCTTGGCTTGTATCAGGTCAATGATGGCAAGGAAACGGTAACTGTCCAGAATTTCCTTGGAGTATGGGCGTACCTTGTTGGTAAAGTCGGTGAGGATGCGAATGATTTCTTTTCTCTCTTCACCCTCCAGTTCACGTACACGGTTGTTCGCCTCTACCACCTCGGTAGGTTCTATGAAGACTGTTTTACCTGTGGCACTCTCATCGTGTACGATACCTTTGATTTTGCGCTTCAGAGTAGGGATGACGGGAATAACCAGTCTGCCGTCACGCAAGGTAGGGGTAACATCTTTTTCTACGATGCCTTCACTTTGTGCCGAGCGCAATATACTATATAAGGTACGTGAGATGCTGCCCTCTGTCTTTGCCAGTTCTCTGCGAATCTGAAGAAGTTCAGGGGTTGCATTATCTCTTATCTTGCCGAATTTGTCAAGTATCTGGTCGATGCGCTGAATCAGTTGTGGAAAAGTAACTACATCCTGTGAAAGGCGATGTAGGGCTGGGTAGGGATATTTTTTCTCTCTTTTCCATCCGTCTTCCGGCTCGTCATCATCATCGCTGTGATTCAATATTTTCACCATATCTGCTATGGTAGATAGTGAACGTCGCAAGTCAAACAGCTCGTCCTCCTCCAGGTGACTGTTTTCTACACGGATACGGAGGATGCTCTCCCTTACATCATAGAAATATTGTAGGGGAAAGTCTTCTACTTCCTCCATCAGTCTGCGGAACTCACGCACCTGCATGAGCCATTCGTTAACTTGTTCTGCATCGCTGCTGAATGCCATCTTGTCTACCTGTTCCTTTCCGAGTGGAGAGAGGCATCTTTCGCGCAGCATCTTGCGGATTTCGTTGAATCCTATCTTGTTTTCAAAATTATCTGGATATATCATGGGTGCAAAGGTAGTGCAAATCGAAGACAATACAAAATAAAAAAGCATTTTTTTATTTTTATTGTTGAGATTCGGCCTGTCTTATTAGAAAGTAGTGTATTTCCCTCTACCAAATGTTTGAACTGTTAAGTGTATTCTGGGCATTCCCAGGGGCAAGTTTCTTCTTAATTCCGGCAAGATATTCCGTCCATTTTGCATCAGATCTTCTGTTCCAGACGTCGCCTAAAAAAGCAGCTCCGCCAAAGTTCCATGCTTTCAACTGTGGAATATATTCAGGGGTGACACCTCCTAATGCAACTACTCGCTCATTGATGATTCCATTGATGCCTGCTTCCTCTAAGTCTTTGTTAGAGAAGGAATGCTTGTAGCCTTTCTTCGAAATACTGTCAAAGATTGGACTGAGAAAAACATAATGACACGTAGGTTTGAGAATCGCGCTCTTTTCGTCTTTGCTCTTGGGTGATATAGGCTGGAGAGCTTGTTCTACTTCCTTAAAACTATGGCAGGATTGTGAGATGCTTCCTTGAAAGCCTTTTGGAATCTCGTGGTTTCTTCTGTTAAGATGAATACCATGAAGATGAAATTCCTGACAAAGTTCGAAGTGGTCGTGTACTACGATCTTTTTATGCCATTTCTTGTCGATTTCCTGTATCAACTGCTTGCAATCCTCAATATTTGATTCTGGTTTGCGCAGATGCAATAAGTCTATTCCTGCATCGAAGAGTTTATTTATGTAGGTTGCCTCATTCTCTATAAAATCAGGCAGGGTGATTACTATCCATTTCATACTCGTTGTGATTTTGTTTTGTTGACATATTTTCTTCTGCAAAGAAAATGCAAACGAGCGCAATGAAAGCTTGCTTTCAAATTGCCGAGTGCAGCTTTTCTTCTGCAAAGTTACTGTAAATTTCTGATATGGCGAAAGAAAAATGAATTATTTTTGGCTGTGATGATAGAAAAAATGGGTGAATAGGTAAAATTTGTCTTCCGAAGAATCTCGGCTTCTGTATTTGATTTTTGTATTTTCTTTTTCTCATTGTTTATAAAAACTTAAATTTTTCCTTTTTTTTATTATAATTGACGAATTTATGCTACCTTTGTATCCATAAACAAACATAATGATAAATATACATATAAACGTAATCTACTTAAACAAAATGAAAACAACAACTATTATGAAGAAGGCTTCTCTTATGGGATTATGTCTTCTTGCTTCTGTTGAAGCATCTGCCAAAGATTATTATTTGGCTGTAGGTGGAACTGGTAATGGTATGGCAATTGACAAACCATTCGGTGATCCAATCAAGGCGTTTGCTGCCCTCAAGGCAGGTGATGTTCTTTATGTAAGAGGAGGAACTTATCATCTCTCTCAAACCATCAAGGTAAATCAGACGGGTACGGCTGACAAGCGAATCTGTGTCTTTGCATATCCTGGTGATGCGGAACGCCCTGTTTTTGATTTCTCCGGTCAACCTCGTTCTACAGCAGACGAAGCCGCTTCTTATCGTGGAGTGATGCATAACATCGGTGCTAACTATTGGCATTATCGTGGATTGGATTTTTGTCACGCTGCTGATAATGGTATGAAATTGGAGGGCTCTTACTGCGTGGTAGAACTCTGTCGCTTCTACGGCAATGAAGATACGGGTCTGCAGCAGGGATTTGGTAAAGATTCCAAGGGAAACAATACGCGTAATACTGAGTTTAAATATGGACGATATAATATCATTGTGAATTGTGATGCTTACGATAATCATGACCCTTGGACCAATGGTGGAAATGCGGATGGATTTGCTATCAAATTGTATCCTGGTCCTGGCAATGAGTTCCATGGTTGTCGTGCTTGGCATAATTCTGATGACGGATGGGATTTGTATTATACCGTTTTCCCTATTGTTGTAGATAACTGTTGGGTACTTAATAATGGTTTTGACAAGGGCAATGCCAACGGATTTAAGATGGGCGGTTGTAAACAAGGTGGAACCTCAACTGGTGCTCATGTGTTTAAAAACTGTATTGCTGCTTTCCATGCCAAGAAAGGATTCGATCAGAATCATCATCGTGAGGGTTCTTACCTGATTAATGATCTTTCTTTCGGTAATGGTATTAATTACGGTTATAATATGGAGGAGCCTGATTATGGCAATTGGGTGCTTCGCAACTGTGTGGGCTTTGCCTATGGTTCGCAGAAGATGGAGCGTAATTCTGCCTTTACCATTGCTCCTGATATTGAATATTGTACTTGGACTACACTCGATAATACCAATCCGATGGGTGAGAAGGCAAGTAGTAATGGTACTTCCTATTCTAAGTCGATTGGTAATTATGCTTCTGAATATGAGGATCTCAGTTATGAAACAGCTATAGGAGCCCGTCAGGAAAATGGCGAACTTCCTTTGAAGTTTGGTAGATTGAAGGCTGGCAGTAAACTGATTGATACTGCCACTCCTATCACGGATTTCAAGACGGTAGATGCGCACAAAACTGCTTACGAATATGCAGACAATGCTCCTCAGAACTGGTCTGTCACTCTCAACATTCCATTCGTGGGCAAGGCTCCTGATTATGGTCCTTATGAGTACGGAGGTAATGACAATGCCTATACGTTGCAGATGCCTGTGAACGATGGTACTGTTGAAGATGCCGAGGTTGATAATACTGATGATGGTAAATATTATCAGATTACTACTGTGGTTAATAATTACCTTTTCCAGGATGATGTTTTGGATAGCAATGTGAAGAAATATATTACGGGTGGAAATGCTGAAGGTGTACTTCCTAAATATTACGGAAAATCAAGCGATGGTAAGTCTTCTGTAACTTATGTGGATGAAAATACGGTACGGGGTAAGAAATATTCTGCAACTTATGGTGCTTATCGTTTGCCAAAAGGAACCAGTGTGGAATTTACGCTCGAATCGCTTGCGCAGTTGCAGTCTAATGTTTATTGTACCGGAGGGCGTACTCTGAATATTGCTTGGAACTATGTGGATAACTCTAATTCTGGCACCGCAACTGTTTCTTTAAGCGAAGGTGTTGCTTTTGTAGATGTTGCAGCTAAGATTGGTAAAAAGATAGAGAAAAAGCCGATTGTTGTGACTTTAACTAATAATGGCGGAGGTGATATGTATCTTACTGATTTAACTCTTGGTGTTTATCAGGAAGTTGATGAGGATGGTAATGTGATTACTGGTATCCATCATGTGGCTTCTGACCCAAAGACGCAGAAATCTTATCAGATGTATCAGACTGCTAATGGTCTGATTGTTTATGGAGAAATAGCATCTCTTCAAGTATTTGGTGTTGGTGGTCAGAAACTCGCAGAGAGTTCTGATTCTCAGTTCGTGAATGTTACTAGACTTCCTAAGGGCGTTTATGTGGTTAAGATTATTGGAAAGGATGGAAGTCAGAGTGCTCAGAAATTCTTGAGAAAATAAAGTGGATAACAAAACATTCTAACGTATGTAGAATGATATAACAAAAAGAGGGTGGATCATAAGTTAATGATTCACCCTCTTTTTGCTATATCATGGTGTTGGCTGTTATTTGATAAACAGTGCTTTGGGTTCGTAGAAATGGTTCACCGGACCATGACCTTTTCCTATCTGCACATCTTTTCCTGCCAGAATGGCTC
>ERZ1034973.1851-NODE-1851-length-11449-cov-44.085747_pt1 | contig 11449 bp, 9 predicted proteins | sample MGYA00520686_ERZ1034973 | MGnify/ENA primary metagenome ERZ1034973 (study PRJEB33766, sample SAMN09781775) | gut metagenome | biome: gut microbiome | host: Homo sapiens | place: Madagascar | study: EMG produced TPA metagenomics assembly of the PRJNA485056 data... | reverse complement strand
CCCGTTTCTCCCTCCTTCCCTTGGAAGGAGGTGGCGCGCAGCGCCGGAGGTTGGCACGCTATACGGCTTCTAAAAAATAAAAAGCGGACCCCGTATCGGAGTCCGCCAATCCTTCCAGCCAGCATCAGTTATATGGTTCTATTGTACCCATTTGGACGGAAAGACGCAAGATAGATCTTGGTTGGCTTTTGGTGATTCGCCTCGGATGTATCTCCCCCTCCGCCTACTATTTACATAAAATGTTACAAGAGCAGTGAAAATACCCTCATGAAATTGACACTTTGCCAGCGAAACACCCTCATAAAATTGTACGACCACATTGAAAAATAGCTCATAAAATTGTACAATGAGGTGAAATCTACTGATTTTATCGCATGAGGTGACACCATGTATCTACGAAGAAAAATAGATGCTTTCCTGGAAGACTGGAAAGCATCCAATGATCGCAAACCGCTCATCATCAAAGGCCCACGGCAGGTCGGGAAGACGGAGTCCATCCTGCACTTTGCAAGATCCCACTATCCGCACATTCTCTACATCAATTTCGTCGAAGAGCCCAAATTCAAACAGATCCTATCTGACGGCTACAGCGAGGAAAACATTCTCCGCAATATTTCCATCCTCTCGCCAGAGGCGGCGCTGATTCCGCACGAGACGCTTCTCGTTTTTGATGAAATCCAGGAATTTCCTGACATCGCCACCAGTCTGAAGTTTTTCAAGCTCAAAGGAAATTACGATGTCATACTGAGCGGCTCCATGCTGGGACTGAACTACCGCCGGATCGAGAGCAACAGTGTCGGCTACAAGGAAGACTTTGAGATGACCTCCATGGACTTTGAGGAATTTCTTTGGGCAAAGGGCTATGGAGAAAGTCTCACCACAGACATGCTCTCCCACATGCAAAGCCTCACCCCTTTTTCCCAGCTGGAAATAGACCAATACGGAGCGCTCTTCCTGGACTACTGCCTCCTGGGCGGCATGCCCGACGTCGTGAAAACCTATATCGAGCAGAGGCACTTCTCACAAATTCTCCCCAAACAGCGCCAGCTGCTTCTGGACTATGAGGAAGACATCCGCAAATACCTCCCGGGTCTGGAGCAGACGAAGGTCCTCTCTATCTTCCGCAGCATCCCGGCTCAGCTCGCCAAGGAAAACAAGAAATTCCAAATCACAAAAGTCGCTCGTGGTGCGCGCCTCTCGCGCTACATGGACGCCATCGAGTGGCTGAATGATGCCGGCATGGTGAACCTCTGCTACTGCCTGAACTTCCCGGAGCTTCCACTCAAAGGAAATGGGGATCGCTCCCGCTTCAAGATTTATTTCAAAGACACCGGCCTGCTCATCGCCTCTCTGGACGAAGAAGCGCAAGAAGACCTCCGTGCCAACCAAAACCTTGGCGTATACAAGGGAGCGCTCTATGAGAATATGATCGCCGAAGCACTCTTCAAAGCAGGGCTTCCCCTTTTCTACTATAAGAAAGAAAATTCCAGCTTGGAAGAAGATTTCTTCATCCGTAGCCAGCATGAACTCATCCCGCTGGAAGTGAAAGCAGGAAATGGCGCGGCCGCCTCCCTCCGCCAGCTCATCAAGAACACGAACTACGGCGATATCCATCGCGGCATCAAGCTCGTTCGCGGGAATATCGGGTGCCAAGAAAACATCTATACCTTCCCGTACTTCTGCGCCTTCCTCCTGAAGCGATATATAAAGAGCCTAGGGAAACACTGATTCAATCGTTGTCATATTTTACTCTTGAATTTTTATGCATAGCGAGGAATCACCTGACTTGAATAGCGAGCTATGTAAGGAAGGCTATGACGAAGCTATGTATAAAAATTCTTGTAGAATCTGACTCTGCGATTGAATCAGCGTTTTCCTAGATGCGGCACGCACGTGAATCTCCCATAAAAAAAGAACTCCCGAAGGAGTTCTTTTTTAGTCTCAGCGGTGAGATTAGAATGCGTAGTTGAGTTCGACGCCCCACATATCATCGCCCTCAAGCTTCTTACCATTATTATCAGTGAGTTTGGACTTGCCGTTGAAGTAGTAGTAAGCATCGAGTTCGACGTTCTTCTGTACAGCTACGCCTGCTTTAGCCATCCAGAACTTAGCACCTACCAAAGTGGATGCATCAAGGAACTGAGACATATCCCAAGCAGTAACGCCGCCAACGTATGCGCCTGGATCAGCATCTACATAGTGAACGCCCAGAGTCCAAGAACCAACTTTATCGGTATCCACTTCGCCATAGGTCAGACCAGCGGTCCACATAGCTGCTTTATCAATTACTTTATTGGTGTTCTTAATGTAATCGCCATCAACAGTGAAATCCCCAACATTGAATGCTGCACCTACGCCCCAAGTCTTGAGGTTTTCAACAGTCCCTGCGAAGTGTTTCTGTTCGAGGTAGAAAGCAGAGAGGTCAGCTACGCCGCCAACATTGCCGCCAGCTTTAACAAACCAAGCTTCCGGAATATCAGCATCAAGCTGGTTAGTTTCATCAACGTAGTTATTCCACTTATCATAGACACCTTTGAAGCGGCCATAACCAGCGCCAACGTTGAATTTGCCATTATCATAGGTACCAGCAACGCCGTCGAAAATACCATCTTCATCCATGTAAATGCCAGTCTGAGACAGACCTACCCCAGTACGACCAAGATCAAAGGTCAGTTCATCAGTTGGGGTGTAAACGACATGGATACGATCCATTTCTGTATCAGCAGACTCGTTTCCTTTGAGGTCAGCTTCTGTAGACAGACGGCCTTCAACACGGACTTTGTCGTTAACCTGACCAGAAACGTTCAGACGCATACGAGCGCCATAAGCGTCATCCAGTCCATTCTGTGGATGCTGGTACTGCATACGAGCATCGCCGGACCAGGAGATGTTGCCGACTTTCTTTTCGAGGTTTGCTACGCGAACGCCGAGGTTGGCGAGTTCGTCAGCGTATTCGCCAGCGAGTTTGTCGAGAGTTGCCTGCTGTTCAGCATTCAGCTGGTCTTCTTTAGCCATGAGGCGAGCTACGATCTGAGCCAGTTCATAACGGGTCATGTTTCTTTCGCCTTTGAAGGTGCCGTCCGGATAGCCTTCTACGACGCCCTGAGCGGACAGGTCGGATACTGCCTGATAAGCCCAGTCATCAGCGGTGACATCGGAGAACGGATTTGCAGCGTAAGCGGATACGCCAGCGGTGAGTGCTGCTACAGCAGCCAGTGCGAGGATCTTTTTCATTTAGATTCGCTCCTTATATAGAAATATGGGTAGTCCTGATAAGGAGGAGCTTTCTAGAAGGAGTTCTGCGCGAGTGACCGTGTTTCCTCTGCGTTCCTTCTGTCTTTCTCCCGTCAACTGACAGGACTTCTCAGTTGGCTAGCTACAGTATAGCACTTTCATTAGAGCTTCGCAAATAAAAAATAATGTTCCATTATGAATACTTTGCATAGATTTGAAAATTAAGAAACAAAGTGTGGGAAAAAGGATGGAAAGTGGCTAGGGATTAGGGATTAGGAGCAAGCGGTGATTGAAATAGCGCAGTTGCATACTAACCGTTCTGCAGGAAGGATCTCTCGGCTACGCTCGAGATGACAACTGCGCGCAGCGCTATCAAAACTCCACGGCGCTTCCTAATTTTATGCGCCGTACCTTCACTCCTCACTCCTAACTCCTGACTTAATTCGGGAATTGACTTAAATGCCAGTTATTCAGAAGACGAAATATGAGTGTTTCTCTCGCATCGTCATTTCGAGCGAAGTCGAGAAATCTTCCTTGCAGAACGATAATCGACGTATGCGTGAAAGCAGGAATATGCCGTTTTGGGGCATCACCCCATATATACTCGCAGCGAAGCTGCCACCTTCATTCCTCATTACAATTCTCATTTTTTCTCCCTCTTGCAATTTTTTCTCAAATCCGCTATTCTAATTACATAGCACACTATATGATTCACGGAACTGAGCAAGCGAGGATATATTATGAGCAATATCGAACAACTCCTGATGGATAAGAAGATGAAGCGGACGAAGGCGCGTGTCCTGATCCTGAAGACACTCGCCAAAGGGCTCCCGCTCTCTGCGGGCGAAGTCTTCGAAGCGGTGCGTGTCAAGGATACACAGCTCTCGCTCTCGACGGTATATCGGAATTGCGAAGCGCTCGCTGAGCATGGGCTTCTCTCCCGCTCTACCACGATGTCTGATGGTCTCACGCGCTACGAATTCGACCACGGCACGCCCGTCCCTCATGCGATCTGCACCTCCTGCCATCGCATCTTCCCGATCGATATCCATCTCGAAGAGGGCTATAAAGAGAAGCTCTCACAGGAGTACGGCTTCGCCGTAGCCGATCCGCGCATTGAGATCTACGGGCTCTGTAAGGACTGCCAGAAGAAGGGGAACTAGGGACTAGGGACTAGGGACTTAGTGGCTAGGGATTAGGGACTAGTAGCTAGGGACTGGTGACTGGTGACTAGGGACTTGAATACCACTTTCGGGCATCGCCCATATAAGCCTTCCCCGCATGGGGAAGGGGGACCGCGCCAGCGGTGGATAGGGTTTTATCGTAAATCGTCGGCTTGAGATTCTCTTTCCCGCTCTCTTTCATACCGCCAGTGCCCTATCCGCCCCTTCGGGGCACCTTCCCCTCGAGGGGAAGGCAGTGTGTCGGGGATACCCTCTTCTAAAAAGGCGGCAAAGCCGCCACCTGAACCCTGAACCCTGAACCCTGAATAAAAAAAATACGTCATGATGCTTTCTCGCATCATGACGTATTTTTTATTTCATCTCATACCCGTAGTCTTCTTTCAGCGTGAGGATGGCTCCCTGATCACCTCGCATGGCGGCTTTGATGAGCCAGGACATGGCGGCTTTTTCATTCTTTTCACAACCTTCACCATTAGCGAGGGCGTAGCCGTAGTGAGCCATGCCGAAGGGATCGCCGGCTTCTGCGGATCTCTTATAGAAGGAGACGGCACGTGCGATGTCTTCCTCTATGCCGAGCCCGGCTTCATAGCAGAGACCGAGGGCGGCCATGGCCGCCGGAATGCCGTTTTCTGCCGCGCGCTTGTAGCACTCGAAGGCTTTCGGCAGGTGGTCTTTCTGGTTCGAAGCCGCGCTGTAGGTCTTGCCAAGGCGGTAGAAGACATCCTTATCGCCCAAGGCTTCCGCTTCTTCCGCCATCTGCCAGGCTTTCGCGGGGTCTACCTTCCCGGCAGCCCCTGTGATGTATTCGGAGGAGGCGACGGAGAGGAAGACGCGGAGCGTCTGATCGCCATCGGCATCTCCTTCCTCGCGTCCTTTGCGGATCCACATCTCAGCAGCCGTGAGATCCTTCGCCACGCTTGTCCCCTGTGCGTAGAAAAGACCGATCATCAGCATGGAGCTGGTATCACCTCTCTCAGCGGCGAGGAGGTAGTATCGGAAGGCCTGCTTGGGATTCACTTTCCCAAGCAGCCCTTCGTCATAGGCTTTGCCAAGCAGAGCGGCAGCTTCTCTATTTCCCATATCAGAAGCATCTTCTAAGGCGCGGCGGGCTTTCCTCGGATTTGGTTTTCCGCCATGGATGCCGCGAAGGTACATCTCGCCCAAGTACAGGCTGGCTTTCTCGATACCGTACTCGACACCTATTTTATAGCAGCTTTCTGCTTTTTCTTCATTTTTTTCTACCCCATCACCGGTTTCCATCTGGCGTCCGATGGCGCAGATCTCATAGGCGGCCTCGTCGGCTCCCATATTGGCGGCTTTGCGGAAATAGGTGACCGCATCGTCAAGAGCGCCATTCGTGAGGCAGTCCTGTCCCATGGAGTAGTAGTATTCCATCATACGATCGGATGACATGATCGGTTCTGCTCCTTTTCTACAACGGGGAAAATGATTTTTCTCTCCTTTCACTGAAAGGAGGTGGCGCATAGCGCCGGAGGTTGGCTTCGCTCTCTTTCGCCTTCGGCCAACCCCTTGCCCTTCGGGCATCCCCCTTCCATGGGAAGGGGGGATGGGTTACTCATCCCGCTTCTCCCTCCTTCCTCTGGAAGGAGGTGGCGCGCAGCGCCGGAGGTTGGCTTCGCTCTCTTTCGTCTTCGGCCAACCCCCTGCCCTTCGGGCATCCCCCTTCCATGGGAAGGGGATAGATGGGTTACTCATCCCGCTTCTCCCTCCTTCCTTTGGACGGAGATGGCGCGTAGCGTCGGAAGTTGGCTTCGCTCTCTTTCGCCTTCGGCCAACCCCCTGCCCTTCGGGCATCCCCCTTCCATGGGAAGGGGGTAGATGGACTACTCGCCCATAGTAGCACGCTCCATTATCCGTTCACGGAGAATGGTTTCCAGATATTGGCAACATTCATTGAACTGAAAATGAATCTGAAAATTGGTCAATCGCACTACTTTTAATCCATAATTCTCAAAGAAATGCGTTCTTACAGTATCATGCGCAAATCCTGACTCTGTACAATGCTGCTTTCCATCGATTTCGATGATCAGCCCAGCCTTTGCACAATAAAAATCAGCGATATACGGTCCCAGCACATACTGTCTTGTTACTCTAGGCCGATATGTTCTCAGAAAATGATACCATAGTTGCTTTTCTTCCGGAGTCATTTGATTTCTAAGTTCTCGCGAGCGCATACGCATGGACTTAGAAACCCGGGGGCGATTTGTAATCATAGGCATACCTGTTGCAAAACACTCTTTCCTATAAAAGGAGAGTAGATAGGTTTTTGCTGCTTCTCCCTCCTCTGGAAGGAAGTGGCGCATAGCGCCGGAGGTTGGCTTCGCTCTCTTTCGTCTTCGGCCAACCCCCGCCCTTCGGGCATCCCCCTTCCATGGGAAGGGGGTAGATTTCTCACCGCTTCTCCCGCTTTTCTCCGGAAGGAGGAGATCTGCTATCTGAATTCCTTGCAGAGGTCGTCGAAGACTTCCTGGCTCGGCTTTTCTACATAGTCGACAAGCGCGATATCTTTGGACGGTACGATGTCGCCGAAAGGAAGGGCGCCGGTCTCTTCGTAGATGACGCCGGTGACGAGGCTGTCGGTCTCTGCGAGGAGGTGGAAGGCCTGGGCTTTGCTGGTCGGATCATAGGATTCACGGACGTCGGAGATCTTCTTCAGGTGGGTGTTGTACCATTCGACGGTATTGAAATGGTTGAAGGTCACGCACGGGGTGAAGATATTGACGTAAGAGAAGCCTTTGTGATCGACGGCTTTTTCAATGATGTCGACGAGGTTCTTGCCATCGATGGCATAGGCCTGAGCAACGAAGGTAGCACCGGCTGCGATGGCCATGGATGGCGCATCGAGCGGGGTCATCGGGTTGCCGTCCGGGGTGGTCTTGGTGACGAAGCCCTGGGAGGAGGCCGGAGAGGTCTGGCCTTTGGTGAGGCCGTAGACCTGATTGTCAAAGACGAGGTAGGTGATGTCCATATTTCTCTTCATCGCATGCATGGCATGGCCGAGACCGATGGCGTAGGAGTCGCCGTCGCCGGAGCAGACGATCATATGGGTGTCCTTGTTTGCGCACTTGATGCCCTGTGCGAAGGGAAGGGCTCTGCCGTGGGTGGTATGAGCGCCGTAGCAGTACTGGTAGCCGCCGATACGGGATGAACAGCCGATGCCGGAGATCAGGGTGATGTCTTCATTCGCCCAGCCTTTTTTCGCACAAACGGCGCTGATGGCATTCTGAATGCCGTAGTCGCCGCAGCCGGGGCACCAGTTCGGAATAATGGTATTTTTATAGTCGCGCGGTGATGCCATCTTAGAAGACCTCCTTAGCTTTTTTGAGAATGGTGGATGCCGTGAACGGGGTGCCGTCATACTGCAGACAGGACAGCAGCTTGTCATGGCAGGAGAAATGGATCGCAAAGAGCTCACGGAGCTGCTCTGTCAGGTCTTCTTCTACGATGAGGACTTTCTTCGCACCTTCGATGTAGGGGCGAAGGGCTTCAGCCGGGAATGGCGAGAGCAGACGCAGGTGCAGGTGGTTGACCTTCTTGCCTTCTGCTTCGAGTGCTTCACAGGCTTCATCGATCGCACCGCCGGTGGAGGTGATGCCTACGAGGAGCAGGTCGCATTCTGTATCTTCGTGGTTGACATAGAATGGGGTGATCGCTTCCGGTACGCCGGCAAATTTGCGATGGCGCTTTTCCATCTCCATCACACGGTCGCCCACGCCTTCTGCCGGTTTGCCGAAGACATTGTGTTCGAGGCCCGTGGAGAGGAACATGCCGTTCTTCACGCCCGGGATGGTTCTCGGGGAGATGCCGTCTTCCACATCTTCGAAACGATGGAAGTATTCTTTCTTCTTCGTATCAAGCTCCGGCAGGCCTTCGCGGATGAGCTTGCCGCGCTCGATCCCGACGCGGTGAAGATCAAAGGCCGGGACGGACTGCTTGCACATGCCGAACTGCAGGTCGGAAAGAACGATGACCGGAGTCTGGAACTTTTCAGCGAGGTTGAAGGCTTCCTGGGTGATGTAGTAGCAGTCTTCGATAGAAGCGGCCGCAAGGACGATCTTTTCCGCATCGCCATGGCCGGAGCCGATCGCGTAGCGGATGTCGCTCTGTTCCACCTTGGTCGCCATGCCCGTGGACGGGCCGGCACGCATGACATCGATGATGACGACCTGGATCTCTGCGGTCGCTGCCATGGAGATCGACTCTGCCATCAGGGAGAGCCCTGGGCCGGAGGTCGCAGTGAAGGCGCGAACGCCTGCATAGCCGCCGCCCATCGCCATCATGCAGGAAGAGAGCTCATCTTCGGTCTGTACGACAGTGCCATGGATCTTATGGATGACCTTGATCATGTATTCCATGATCTCCGTCGCCGGCGTGATCGGGTAGGATGCCATGAAGCGAGCCCCTGCGGAAATCGCGCCAAGCGCTGCTGCTTCATTGCCGAGCAGGTAGAGCTGGTCCTTCTTCGGCGGGGTCGCGAGCTTTCCAAGCTCTACGCCGTGCATCGCAGCGATGGCAGTATCATAGCCATCCTTGAAGATCGCCTTGTTTTTAGAAATGATTTCATCGCCCTTCTTGGCAAAGCGGTCGGCGATGAAGCCATAGAATGGTTCTTCCGGGAATCCCAGCACGCCGGCACTCATGCCGAGCGCTGCGATATTCTTCATCTGCATGCTGCCGTATTTCTTCGCCAGCTCCGTGATCGGGAGCGCAAGGAACATACGGCCGGTATGTGCTTCAAATTTCGGGTGGAACGCATCATCGGCGATGATGACGCCGCCTTCCGGCACTTCCTTGCCATGGATATCGATCGTTTCCTGATCGAGTGCGACCAGACAGTCTACATGCTCGCCAATGGTCGCGATTTCTTTCGTCGCAATACGCAGCGCAATGGTGGTGTGGCCCCCCTTGATACGGGAAGCAAAGAGACGCTGGCTGAACAGAGAGTATCCTTCCTGCGCCAGGACCTTGCCGAGGATCTCACCGCAGGACTCGACACCCTGTCCCTGCTGGCCGCCCATCTTCCAGATAAAATCACGTTTCGTTTCCAATCCGTTTTCCTCCTTGATAGGGAAATGCTGAGGAAAGGAAGGCCGCGAGAGCCGCCCTTCCTTGTGACCGCAATACACACTCTCATTAACTAATTCATTATACCATAATATAAAGAGTGAATAATTAGAATATTTTTATAATCCATTCAAACCACTGTCGGGACATTTGATAGAATAGTGGAAAAATAGTGGCTGGGGACTAGTGGTTCGCGATCAGGGAAACGCTGAGGCTGCTTCCCCGCACCGTCATCCCGAGCACAGCCGAGGGATCCCCCTTGCAGGCAGGAAAATGCTGGGGGTTTGATGACGAGAAACGAGAAGTATTGAGCCTACCACCAAGGACACCAGTTGTGATATCCGGTGTGCAAGAAAGATTTCTCGACTTCGCTCTCTTTCGACTTTGGCCAACCCCCTGCCCTTCGGGCATCCCCCTTCCATGGGAAGGGGGTAGAAGAAGTGTAACAACGCTCATCTTATGGAAATGCTGATTAAATCGTTGTCAGATTTAATCAGTGTTTCCCTAATCGCCGCGGAGTATACATAATGGCGATACCCGAAAGTGACATTGAAGTCACGAGTCACTCGTAACACCTAATCCCTAGCCACTAATCCCTAATCCCTGCTTCCAGACTTGTGGTAGAATAAGAAAAATGGGGTTTTTGTAACTAATGACTAGTCACTGAGATCAGGGATTGGGGATTAGAAATTCGCACCAACTGAGCAGATCCTTGAAGAAGGGGCGCGCCGAAGGCAAAAGATGGACTTCCCCACCGATAGCCCCCATGTTTATAAAGGAGGTTTTCTTATGATGTACCCTTACATGACGCTGGATGATGGCACGGAAATCGTCCACTCGGAGCTGATTTCCAAAGACGGCACGGAACACGTCATTGTCCACTTCGAGCGGCCGACAGAAGACGGTTTCGACGACGCCCGTTGCGAGCTTCCCTCCTATACTTGGACTGATGTTCACGGATTTTCCAAGGAAGAACTGGCGCTCTTCGATGAGATGGTGCACGCAAGCGCGCACCTCTTTTATAAGTATGCGGCTTGCGGAGGGATCGAAAGTGCCTAGTCTATTCATGCTTCTCGGTTATAAAATTTACTTTTGGGCGAATGAGGGAAGCGAACCCATTCACGTTCATATCGCCAAAGGCAAGCCAACTGCCAACGGTACAAAAGTCTGGATTACGCAGCGAGGCGGCTGTATTCTCGCCAACAACAACGGACAGATTCCCGCTCGTGACCTCGCTAAACTACTCGAGGTCATCGAAAGCCAAGTTTTCTTCATCACACGGCGTTGGAAAGAATTCTTCTGCATTGATGATGTGACATACTTCTGCTAAGAGGTTCGTTGTACCCATTGTCCCCGAACCCCTAAGCTTCAAAGCAGAGAGCAGGAGCCTTGAGTGACTTGTGACTGGTGACTTGAATACTACTTTCGGGCATCGCCTTCTATAATAAAGCGACGCGAAGCTATGTATAAAAACTCTTGTAAAATCTGACTCTGCGATTCAATCAGCACTTCCCATGCTTTGCGCGACCAACCCCTTCCATAGGAAGGGGGGTAGATGGGCTACTCATCCCGCTTCTCCCTCCTTCCTTTGGAAGGAGGTGGCGCGTAGCGCCGGAGGTTGGCTTCGCTCTTTTTCGCCTTCGGCCAACCCCTTGCCCTTCGGGCGTTCCCCTTCCAAGGGAAGGGGATAGAAGAAGTGTAACAACGCTCAGCTTAAGGAAACGCTGATTCCTCATTCGTGCCGAGCTGTCATTCAGGGTCAAGGGCCAGCCGCCCCACGAACTAACCTTGAACCTTAAATTCCAAATTCAAAAGGCGATGTGAAATAACGATCATCTCATTTTCGCGTTCCATCTGCCGCGGGGGACTTGCAACTCTCATAGGAGTGACCGGGAAACCTTATCCCAACTGTCTTTCATGCCATAGTCACCCTATCCGCCCCTTTC
>ERZ1034973.1849-NODE-1849-length-11457-cov-18.290914_pt1 | contig 11457 bp, 10 predicted proteins | sample MGYA00520686_ERZ1034973 | MGnify/ENA primary metagenome ERZ1034973 (study PRJEB33766, sample SAMN09781775) | gut metagenome | biome: gut microbiome | host: Homo sapiens | place: Madagascar | study: EMG produced TPA metagenomics assembly of the PRJNA485056 data... | reverse complement strand
TTGATCGTGATCTTGTTCAGGGGCTTTTCCAGCAGCAGCTTTTTCAGCGATGCCTCCAGTGCCCGTTTGGTTGTCTGTGACACAAAAACCATCCTTTCCCGGCAGAGTGTCTCCCTGCCGTGTGCGGTTGAATCCCGTGAGAAGATTGTCATATCTTATTTTACCGCAAAAGTGCACAGTATTTCAAGTGTCCTTTTGGGCTGTTTTTTGAATTCTTTGTAAGATTTTCCACCCTGCATCGCAAAACGTCGGGTTCCTCCGTGAAGTGTGCCATACGGCATCGGTATGGCTGCCATGCTGTTTTCCGCCGCCGCAAAGGGTACTTCAGCCAAATAAAGCCTTTCCTTCCGGCCCCAGAATCGTCAATTCCACGAGCCTGAGCAAAAATGCAGCAAAGGCCCTTGATTTTACCCCTCCATGCGCTTAGAATGGGAGCAAGCAGACGTGAAATGCCTGCCATAAGGGAGGGTATGATTTATGATGGATACCATTGGTTTTCTGGGCTGCGGCAACATGGGCGGTGCCATCGCCCGCGCCGTGTGCAAGGCAGTTGACCCGAAGAAGGTCTTTCTGGCAAACCGCACTGCTGCCAAGGCACAGGCCCTTGCCAAAGAGCTGGGCTGCAAAACAGCCACCAACGCCGAAGTGGCCGGGGACTGTGACCTGATCTTTCTGGCCGTGAAACCCCAGATGATGGAAGCGCTGCTCCAGCCGCTCAAGTTCACGCTGGACGAGCGCCCCAAACGCTTCGTGCTGTGCAGCATGGCGGCGGGCCTTTCCATCGCCCGCATCCAGGAGATGGCCGGTGAGGATTTCCCGGTCATCCGCATCATGCCCAACACTCCGGCTTCGGTGGGCGAAGGCATGATCCAGTATTGCTCCGCCAACGTCACCGCCGAGGAAGAGCAGGAATTTTTGAAGATCATGGCCCCGGCCGGCCGTCTGGACGCCGTGCCGGAAAGCCTCATCGACGCGGCCAGCTGCGTTTCCGGCTGCGGCCCGGCATGGGTGTATCAGTTCATTGAGGCACTGGCCGACGGCGGCGTGGCCTGCGGCCTGCCCCGTGCCAAAGCACAGGAATATGCCGCCCAGATGGTGCTGGGCAGCGCAAAGCTGGTGCTGGAAAGCGGCAAACACCCCGGCGAGCTCAAGGACGCCGTGTGCAGCCCCGGCGGCAGCACCATTCAGGGCGTCCGCGTGCTGGAGGAGCACGGCCTGCGGGGTGCCGTGATGGACGCAGTGATCGCGTCGTACAATAAAACGAAGGAAATGGGAAAGGGTTAACGGAAACATGCGCATCGTTGTGAAAGTAGGCACTTCTACCCTGGCATACGCCACCGGGCGGCTGAACATCCGCCACACCGAACAGCTGGTCAAAGTGCTCAGCGACCTGAAAAACGAGGGCCACGAGGTCATTCTGGTATCCTCCGGTGCCATCGGCATGGGCGTGGGCAAGCTGTCGCTGCCTGCCCGCCCCAAGGACACCACCACCAAGCAGGCCTGTGCCGCTGTGGGTCAGTGTGAGCTGATGTACACCTACGACCGGCTGTTCAACGCCTACAACCACACTGTGGCGCAGATCTTGCTCACCGGCGTGGACGTGGAGCACACCGAGCGGCGCGTGAACTTCCAGAACACCCTGTCCCGCCTGCTGGAGCTGGGTGCTTTGCCCATCATCAACGAGAATGACACCGTTGCCACCGACGAGATCACCTCCATCGGCGACAACGACACGCTGGCCGCCATCGTGGCCTGCTGCGCCAAGGCAGACCTTCTGGTGCTGCTGAGCGACATCGACGGCCTGTACACGGCCAATCCTCACACCCACCCGGATGCAAAGCTCATCCCACTGGTGGAGGAGATCACCCCTGAGGTGATGGCGCTGGCCGATGGGGCCGGTTCGGCCCTCGGCACCGGCGGCATGGCCACCAAACTGCGTGCCGCCCGCATGGTGACCGGCAGCGGCGCAGACATGGTCATTGCCAACGGCGCACACCCGGAGCTTTTGTACGACATCGCTGCAGGCAAGCCCGCAGGCACCCGTTTTGCAGGCCATAAGGAGGACTGACCTATGACAACACAGCAAATTTTGGAAGCCGCACGCAGCGCCAAAGGCGCGCTGGCACTTGCTTCCAACGCCACCCGCAACACCGCCCTGCTGAGCATGGCAGACGCTTTGTGCGAGGCACAGAATCAGGCCGCCATCCTCGCCGCCAACGCCGAGGATATGGCTGCCGCCAAAGGACACATCAGCGATGTGATGCTGGATCGGCTGGCCCTGACCAAACAGCGCATCGAGGCCATGGCCCAGGGCATCCGGGAAGTGGCTGCCCTGCCCGACCCGGTGGGCAAGGTGCTGCGCCGGGTGGAGCGGCCCAACGGCCTGGTCATCGAAAAGACCGCCGTGCCCATGGGCGTGATCGCCATCATCTACGAGAGCCGCCCCAACGTGACCAGCGACGCCGCTGCCCTTGCCATCAAGAGCGGCAACGCCTGCATCCTACGCTGCGGCAAGGAAGCCTGGCGCAGTGCCCACGCCATCGTCACCGCTCTGCGGCAGGGCCTGCGCAAGGCCGGTCTGCCCGAAACGGCGGTGTGCCTGATCGAGGACACCACCCACGCTTCGGCCAACGCCTTGATGACCGCTGTGGGCTATGTGGACCTGCTGATCCCCCGCGGCGGTGCCGGGCTCATCCGCGCCTGTGTGGAGAACGCCAAAGTCCCCTGCATCCAGACCGGCACCGGCATCTGCCATGTGTACGTGGACGATACCGCCGATCTGGATAAGGCTCTGGACATCATCGAGAACGCCAAGGCCAGCCGCCCCAGTGTGTGCAACGCCGAGGAAGTGTGTCTGGTGCATTCTGCCATCGCCGCAGAGTTTTTGCCGCGTCTCGCGCAGCGTCTCGGCCCGGACCGCGCGGCCCGGGGCCTGCACCCGGTGGAACTGCGGCTGGATGCGCGCGCTGCGGCCCTCATCCCGGGCACCCCGGCCGGGCCGAAGGACTTCGACACCGAGTTTCTGGATTACATCCTGGCCATCAAGGTGGTGGACAGCGTGGAAGATGCCATCGACCACATCGCCGAGCACTCCACCGGTCACAGCGAAGCCATCCTGACCCGGACGCCTGCCCACGCCGACCTGTTCACGGCGGCTGTAGACAGCGCCGCCGTCTATGTCAACTGCTCCACCCGTTTCACCGATGGCGGCGAGTTCGGCCTGGGCTGCGAAATGGGCATCTCCACCCAGAAGCTGCACGCCCGCGGCCCCATGGGGCTGGAAGAACTGTGCAGCTACAAGTACGTCATCCACGGCAACGGACAGATCCGCTGACCGGCGCGTGCGTCATTTGTCCATTTGTTCCTTTCTTGATACAATTTTTTGAAAAGTTTTTTCTCCTGCAGACCGATGCAGCCCGCTTCGGTCTGCTTTTTTGTTTTTCGCGTGCAAGTTGTATTCATCTGAAAAACAATTTTTGGATCATGTTTTCACTTTTTTATAAAATCTTGCTCTGTTGCATGGAGGATTGTATCCAACAATTCTGCATTTATCACAAAGTTAAAGTATTACTTTCCCGGTTTTATACGGTAAAAATGCCAAAAAAGCTCTTGACAACCCCCATTTCGTTGCGGTAAAACTATATTGGAAATTTTGATAACGATTTCACCTGTTTTTCATTCAATCGTATAAAACCGTCCGCCGCTCACAACACTATACTGAGAACAAAGGAGAGAGCATTATGACCATCGCCATTCTTGCACACGATTCCCGCAAAGAGCTTGCGCTGCAGTTCTGCACTGCTTACAGCGCCATTTTGTCCAGAAATACCGTCATTGCCACCGGCACCACCGGACGGATGCTGGCACAGGCGACCGGCCTGCCCGTGCACTGCTATCTCTCCGGCAAACTGGGCGGCGTACAGCAGATCACCTCCCGCGTTGCCTGCGACGAAGTGGACCTGGTGCTGTTCTTCCGCGACCCGCTGAAGGCAGATGCCGCCAGCATCACCGAGCAGAACCTGCTCCGCCTGTGCGACATGCACAGCGTACCCATCGCCACCAACATTGCAACTGCCGAGGTCCTGCTGCGCGGCATGGATCAGGGCGACCTGGATTACCGCGAAGGGATGCATCCGGCTCTCGTGGAGCCGATGCCCGCAGCCATGCCCCGCCGCGTAACGGCCTGAGTTTTGTGTATAGAGAAGTAAGGGAAAGAAACAGCGCCGCAGGAGACAAGAATCTCCTGCGGCGCTGTTGTGTTGTTACAATGTTTTATTGTAAGCGTCCTCGCCCTCTCAGTCTCGCTTTTGCTCGACGGCTCTCCTACGGGAAAAGCCAAAAGCCTAACCGTTACGTTCTTGCCTCTCCCTCTGGGAGAGGTGGCATTGCGTAAGCAATGACGGAGAGGGCGAGCCCACTTTTATTTCAGCAGGTCTGCCAGCTTTTCCAGCCGGTGGATGGCTTCGTCCAGCACGTCGGTGCCGCGGGCAAAGTGCATGCGGATGAGATGGTTCACCGGCTCCCGGAAGAAGCTGGAACCCGGCACGGCAGCTACGCCGATCTCTTTGATCATCCACTCGCAGAACTCGAGGTCGGTCCAGCCCTTGAACTGCGGCAGAGCCAGGAAGTCCGAGATGTCGATCATCACGAAATAGGTACCCTGCGGGACGTTGTGCTTCAGCCCTACCCGATCCAGCCCGGCCAGGAAGTGGTCGCGCTTTGCGGTGTAAAGGGCCTGCAGTTCCTTATAGTAGTTTTCCGGCAGCTGCAGCCCGGCCACAGCAGCCTCCTGCAGGGGTGCTGCCGCGCCCACGGTGAGGAAGTCGTGCACCTTGCGGGCACCCTCGATGACCTCGGCGGGTCCGATGAGGTAGCCCAGACGCCAGCCGGTGATAGAGTAGGTCTTGGACAACGAATTGCAGGTGATGGTGTGCTCGAACATACCGGGCAGGCTTGCCATGCAGATGTGCTCAGCGGGCGCATAGATGATGTGCTCATACACTTCATCTGTCACCACAAAGGCATCGTACTTAATAGCAAGGGCCGCAATGGCTTCCAGTTCATCCCGGCGAAACACCTTGCCGCAGGGGTTGGAGGGGTTGCACAGGATCAGTGCCTTGGCACCCTCGGCAAAGCCTTTCTCGATAAGAGAAATATCAAACTCATAAGTCGGCGGAACCAGCGGGATATAAATGGGCTCTGCCCCGGAAAGAATGGCGTCGGCCCCGTAATTCTCGTAAAACGGCGAGAAGATCATCACCTTGTCGCCGGGGTTGCAGATGGTCATCATGGCTGCCATCATGGCTTCGGTGCCGCCGCAGGTCACGCAGACCTCGGTGTTGGGATTCACCTCGTGGTGCAGGGCAGGGCTGGTCTTTTTCGCCAGTGCCTCACGGAAGTTCTGCGCGCCAAAGGTCACGGCATACTGGTGCGGGCCGTTGTAGGCGGTCTTTGCCAGCGCATCCAGCAGCTGCTGCGGCGGGTCAAAGTCCGGAAAACCCTGCGAAAGGTTGATGGAATTGTACTGGTTATTGATGCGGGTCATGCGGCGGATGACGGAATCTGTAAACGTACCCACACGGTCACTTAAAACAGGCATATACTTTCCCCTTTTCTACTGTTTTACGCAAAAAGCTCTCCCGCACCGGGGAGAGCTGATCGGCTTGACTCAATCCTTAAAATACGCTTTCTGGATGGCCAGCAGCACGCCTGCACGGCTGGCGGCGAAGTTCAGGCCGCCCTGCAGGTAGCAGGTGTAGGGCTCACGCAGCGGGCCGTCACAGGAAAGCTCGATGGTGCTGCCCTGCGTAAAGCTGCCGCTTGCCATGACCACTTCATCGGTGTAGCCCGGCTCCGGGGAAGGTTCCGGGGCGGCATAGCTGTCCACCGGGCTGGCCGCCTGAATGCCCTGACAGAAGCCGATCAGGGCATCGGCGGTGCCGGCGTCAAAGCAGGTCACGATGTCGTTGTGGCCGTCGCAGTAGCGCGGCACCGGGTTCTTGCCCAGCAGTTCCAGCATGCACTGGGCGTAAATGGCAGTCTTGATGGCCTCGCACACCACGCCCGGGGCGTAGTAGAAGCCCAGATACATATCACGGGGCGTTTCCAGCGTGCAGCCAAGCTCCTTGCCCAAACCCGGAGCATTCAGGCGGTAGGCGCACAGCTCCACAAGGTCCTTGCGGCCCACGATGTAGCCGCCGGTGGGGGCAATGCCGCCGCCGGGGTTCTTGATGAGACTGCCCACTGCGATATCCGCACCCACCTGGCAGGGCTCTTTGGTCTGGGTGAACTCGCCATAGCAGTTGTCCACAAAGATGATGATCTCCGGGTTTGCAGCACGAGCGGTATCGGCAATTTTGCGGATGGTATCCAGATCAAAAGCGTTGCGCTGCAGATAACCGCGGCTGCGCTGGATGTGGCATACCTTTGCGCCGGGGGCTTTTTGGGCGATCAGGTCGTAGTCCGGGGTGAAATCCGCCTTCAGAGGGGCCTCATCGTAGTTTACGCCGTAATCCATCAGGGTGCCGGTGCCCTTGCCCTTGCCGTCCAGACCAATGACGCCTTCCAGCGTATCGTAGGGGCGGCCGGTGGCGGCCAGCAGGGTATCCCCTGCCCGCAGCAGACCGAACAGGGCCACGGCCAGCGTGTGGGTGCCGCTCTGGAACTGGCTGCGCACGAGGGCATCCTCGGCCCCCATCACCTCGGCAAAGATCTGCTCGAGTTTTGCGCGGCCGGTATCCCACAGGCCGTAGCCGGTGGTGCCCAGCATATCGGTGGAGGACATCTGGGTGTCCGCGAAAGCTTTCAGCATTTTGAGCTGGTTAAAATCGCGGATCTCCTCCATATGGCGGAAGTAGGGCTGGCACAGTTCCATGGCCTTTTCGTCCAGCGCCAGAACTTCGGGTTTATAATCGAAAAAGTGGTTCAGAATTGACATTATAGTGGTTCCTTAATTGTTATATTTTGCATACTCCCCCAGCTTTGCAAATCCCAGCCGAGTATAAAAGTGCACCCGCTCCGGGCTGCAGAGAAAAACCGGGCGGTATCCTTCTGCGGCAAGCTCGTTTGCCATCCGGACGATGAGGCGCCCACCGATGCCTTTGCCCCGCAGAGCTTCTGCCGTCTGCCCGCAGGCCATGTAGGCCTGCCCATTGGCGAGGGCATAGGCACCCACAGTGCAGACCGTCTCGCTCCTCCGCTGCAGCGTCCATGCAAGGGCTTTGCCGCGGGCGCGCTTCGAGCACAGTTCGGAGTAAAAATCCTCCTGCTTTGCGGTGTCCTCCGGGTAGAGCGCCCGGGCCACCGCCATGGCAGGCGGCTCCCGGTCAAGGGTCAGCTGCGCCCAGCGGGCTCCCTCTGCGGCGGGCAGCGGCAGCGTCTTGCCGGTGGCCAGGCCGAACACGGTCAGCGTCTCGGCTTTGTGCCAGCCGACAGGCGGCAGGCATTCCGCTTCGTCCAGAATCACGCTCTCGCACCCGCAGAAGGCCAGAAAGCTGGCCAGTTCTTCGGGGTTTGCGTGCCCGGCAAGCCATGCCATACTGCCGCTCAGTTCCAGCGCCAGCGTGGGCCCGGCGTAGAACCGCCAGGGCTGGCTTTTGCCGAACAGCGCGAGGTCCAGCGGCAGCGTTGCCCCCAGCACCGGTTTGCCCCGGCAGGCGTTTGCAAAGCGGGCACGGCGTTCTTTCGTGTTGACCTGCGCGATCACTTCAGTTCGTTGACGATCTTCTTGAACTCGCGGCCGCGCACCTCAAAGTTGGGGTACAGGTCAAAGGATGCGCTGGCCGGGGACAGGATGATGATGTCGCCGGGTTTTGCGCAGGCGCGGGCCAGCTCCACGGCATGCTGCATGTTGTCAGCGTGCTGGATGGGCAGTTCGGCTTCGTTGAAACCGGGGTCCTCACGCACAGCCTTTTCAATGCGGGGGCCGGTAGCGCCCATCAGTACGAGGTTCTTCACGTGAGCCACCACTTCCGGTGCGAGGGGCTCATAGGGGATGTGCTTGTCGTAGCCGCCCGCGATGAGGATGACCTTCTGGTTGAAACTGCGCAGACCGGCGATGGTACGCGTCGGGCTGGTGCCGATGGAGTCGTTGTAGTACAGCACACCGTCCAGCGTGCGCACCGGCTCGATGCGGTGCTCCACGCCGGTGAAGGTGCTGCCCACCTTCTGGATGGCTTCCACGGGCACCTCGCCCCACACGGCAGCGGCAGCAGCCAGCAGGTTCTCGATGTTGTGCAGGCCGCGCAGCTTCACGTCCTTCTGGGCCAGGAACGGGGTCACAACGCCGTCCTCGGCCATGCAGAGCATGTTGTCCTCCTTGCGCAGGAAGGCACCGTTGTCGGTGTCGTGCAGGCGGGTGAACCACACCTGCTTGCCCTTGCAGTCCTTCTGCATGCTGCGGCTGATCTCGTTCTCATAGCCCAGCACGGCGCGGCAGGGCTGCTTCTGGTACAGCAGGATGTTGCGCTTGGCGTCGATGTACTCCTGCATATCCTTGTGGTGGTCCAGATGGTTCGGGGTGACGTTGGTCACGACTGCAATGTTGGGGCTGGAGTGCATGCTGATGAGCTGGAAGCTGGACAGCTCCACCACAGCCACGTCCTCCGGGGCCACCTCGGGCAGCATGGGCAGCAGGGCCGCGCCGATGTTGCCGCCCAGATGCACCTTGCGGCCTGCGGCCTCGTAGAACTTGGAGATCAGGGTGGTGGTGGTGGTCTTGCCGTCCGAGCCGGTCACGGCCACGATCTCGCAGGGGCAGAAATCGAAGAACAGTTCCACCTCGCTGGTGACCATGGTACCAGCGGCCATGGCATCCTGCAGGGGCTTTTCAAAGTAGCCCACAAAACCCGGGGTGCGCATGATGATGTCCTGGCCCTTGAAGCCGTCCAGATAATTTTCGCCCAGGCTCAGGCCGATGCCCAGCTCCTTGATGGTGGCGGCGTAGTCGCCGAAGTCCTCCACGCTCTTTTTCTGGTCGCACAGGGTGACGTGTGCCCCCAGCTCCACGAACTCCTTGATGAGGGTCTTGTGGCTGACACCGGCACCGATGAAGGCCACCTTCTTGCCTTTGATCAGATCGACAAGCTTCTGCTGATCCTTCTGCATAAAAACAGTTCCTCCTTGCGTAGTATTGGTCATATGTAACGCACCCGTGGGTGCTGAGATGTTTCACTGTACCATTATAGTCCATTTATTCGCAATTGGCAACGGAAAACAGCCCTTTTGCACCAAAAAGCGCGGCAAATTCATAATTCTTCAATTGTATTTTGCCGCCGTTTCTGCTACACTTGTCGAAGCAGAGCGCTTTTTGTATACAAGAAACGTCTGCCTTTGAATATCACCATAGAACGAGGTCATCTCTTTTGAAGCGTTTCTTCCGTTTTACCGCAGTGGTGCTTGCTGCTGCGTTTCTGTTTTCCCTCACGGGCTGCGGCGGCAGTTCCAGTGCCGCCAGCTTTACATGGTTCGTGGATACCATTCCCACAAATCTCGACCCACAGGTGGCGTCGGCCGCGTCGGACGTCATTGCCTGCGAGAACCTTTACAGCGGCCTTGTGCGCAAAAATGCCGTCGGCGAGATCGTACCCGACCTGGCCGAGAGCTGGACCGTCTCCCCGGACGGCAAGACCTATACCTTCCAGCTGAAGGACGGCCTGACCTACCGGGCCGTCAAGGGCGCTTCCACCGACTACGCCATCACCGCTGAGGACTTCGTATTTGCCTTCCGGCGCATCTTCCAGCCGCAGACGAATTCCCCTTATGCCGTGGAGTTTTCTGCCCTTGAAAACAGCGCCGCCGTGCTGGCAGGCGAAGCCGACGCAAGCACTCTGGGCGTCTCGGCCAGCGGCCCGCTGACACTGGTGTTCCGCCTGAGCGAGAAGGATGACAACTTCCTTGCCAAGCTCACCCTGCCCGGTGCCATGCCCTGCGACGAGGAATTTTTCGACAGCACCCGGGGCACCTACGGCCTGACCGCCAAGACCACCCTTTCCAGCGGCAGCTTTTACCTCTACAACTGGACGGCCAGCGGCCTGTTTTTGCGCCGGGACGTTTCCGCGCCCCAGATCGGCAGCCTGCGTCTGGTGCAGAACACCAGCAATTCCGGTAAGAGCGCGGCCCAGCTCATCGCGGACGAAAAGTGCTCCGCCGCGCTGGACGACACCGGCGAGGCCACCGCGCTGCAGTCGGTGAGCTACTCTGACACCACATGGTCACTGCTGTTCAACAGCGCCGAGGGCAGCGTGTTCTCCAACACCGAGCTGCGGCAGGCGCTGGCAGGCATCGCGCGGGAGACGGTCACGGTGCCGTCTTCCGGCCTGTACACCGCCGCCGAGGGCCTTGTGCCCACAGGGCTGACCGTGGACGGCATCGACTACCGCACCTTTGCGGGTGACCCGCTGCCCACCATCACCGACCCGCGCACACTTTACCTGAACGCCCGGCAGGGCATGGCCAGCTCGGACTTTTCCGGCGTGACGCTGCTGGTGCCGAAGGAAGCGGGCCTGACTGAACTGGCCGAGCAGATCAACGGTGCCTGGCAGAAGGACTGCTCCCTGTTCTTCTCCATTGAGGAAGTGCCGCAGGAGGAGTTCGCCAAGCGCCTTGCCGCCGGCAATTACACCATTGCACTGGCCCCCATCCAGGCCGAGGGCGGCAGCGTGTACCAGATGCTGCAGCAGTTCGGCGGGGAGGCTTCCCTGACCGGCTGCGACGACCCGCTTTATGACCAGCTGCTTTCGGAGAGCGCCGCCCAGACCGGCAGTTCCCGCTGTGCGCTGCTTGCCCAGTGTGAGCGCCAGCTGCTGGACGGCTGCACCGTGGTGCCGCTGCTGGCCCAGCAAAAGCGCCTGCTGATCGCGGACGGCATCACCGGGCTGGTGTTCGACCCCTTCACGCCGGTGGTGGATGTGACCTTTGCCGAGAAGAACTGACCCGTTTCGCTCTTGACAAGCCCGCCCTGCTTTGCTACAATAAATGAGCAATGCAGGGTTAGCTCATCCGGTAGAGCGGCTGCTTCCCAAGCAGCAGGCGGCGGGTTCGGGTCCCGTACCCTGCTCCAAATGAACGGCAGAACGTTGTTGTCAGACGTCCTGCCGTTTTTTATTTTTACCCATTCATGACGAAGCATCGCAAATTTCACGATTTTTATATTGACATCCCGCGCAAATTACAATACAATGAGCGTAGAGTTCAAGCATCGTTTGGGAGGTGTTTTTATGAGTGACAGAGAGCGCATCGTTCAGCTTCTGGACGAAGTACCTGCCTATAAACTGGGTTATGTCCTCGCCTATGTACAGGGCCTGACTGCAGATGAAGATGCCGATGATGCTTACTGCGAGCAACTTTATCAGCATTATCTCAACGACCCGGAGCGGGGCCAGACTTACACCGAGGACGAGGTCTGCAAGGAACTCGGCATTGCTTTATGAGTTATACGATCCTGTATGAAAAAGCAGC
>ERZ1034973.1840-NODE-1840-length-11498-cov-11.258761_pt1 | contig 11498 bp, 5 predicted proteins | sample MGYA00520686_ERZ1034973 | MGnify/ENA primary metagenome ERZ1034973 (study PRJEB33766, sample SAMN09781775) | gut metagenome | biome: gut microbiome | host: Homo sapiens | place: Madagascar | study: EMG produced TPA metagenomics assembly of the PRJNA485056 data... | reverse complement strand
TTCAATCGCCAAAAATCTTCACAAACTGTAAATCTGCCTATGCTTTTATTTTTTTGCAAAAAACTCAACACTAGGGTTAATTAGAATTTTACGCCGTAATCAGCAGGATTTTTATCACTCACAAGAATTGGCTGGCTTGCAGTTCCACCAGCAAAAGTAACTTTTCCGCCGCTTACAACCGCAGACGCTCCGTCGTACCAGTTGTAAACCGTAGTTCCATCAGTGAACAAATCTTTTACGTCAACGCTAGATCCGCTGATTCCGATTGCAACCTTGCTTTCGCCGGCAGGGCCGCTGTAAGTTCGTTTTGTAGCCGAACCGGTTCCGGCGCCAACCGCAGGATTAAACTTGCGGAATGTTCCGACTTTGCCCCAGTGTTTTGCAGTTTCGCCAGCAGCGGCTGACCAGTTGAAGTCGCCGCGGGTCATCATGTCTGTATCGCCACAGCCAGTGTATGCCAAAGGCCTGCTCGTTTCATCACCGTAATAGATTTGAACTCCGCCTGGCAAAAGTGTAAGCATTGTTCCAACCTCTGACTGATTAGATGCACGGCAAAGCCTTGTATCATGACTTGAAACATAAGTCAAAACATTGTTGCGGTTTCCATTTTCATCCGAATCACCATTTTTGTTGATATTCAGATAACTTTCCCACGTATTTGAACTTGGATAACTTGAAGAAGTTCCTGAACCAGCCGCTCCATTGAAACTGAAGTTTATCATGCTGTCAAATTTTCCGGTTGTATAATAGTCGCCCTGACCAGCTGTAGAAGTCCATCCAAAACATTCACCTGTCATCCAGAATGATTCATCCCAATATTCAGCGCCTGTATCAGCACCTTTATAAGTCTTATCTTTAGAAGAATCGTTTCTCCAGGCTTCAAGCGCTGCTTCACAGGCAACTTTTAACTGTCCCCAACGGAATGGTTCAACATGTTTTGCAGTATCACATCGGAAACCGTCAATACCCAACTCGCGAACCCATGCAGAAAGCCATACAACCTGATAATCAGCAGGAGCGATATTCTTGTCTGTTCTGTAGTCACCAGAATATCCGTTCCAGTCTGCATTTGCTACAGAAGGATTATAATATTTCGCTTTATAATCATCGGAGTCAACACTATTCCATTTTTTTACAAGAACAGGAGCCATGCCAACACTGCTAGTCAATTCAGTTTTTACGTCAGGCAACCCACCGCAGCTTCCGCCGTATTCAGAACCAGAAGCATAACCGAAAGAACGAATCCATGGACCAAACCAAGTGGAATCCCAATAAGAGTTCTCCCATTTTACAGTATCGTTTGCATACCACTCAACCTGTCCAGATTTAGGATTAGTAGTTTTTTCAAGCCAGCCGTTTTCTGTATGTTCTGTGTAACCATGATTGAATGTAACCATATCCTGCGTATTGTTGTAGCCAACGTGATTCATTACAACATCCATAATTACACGGATTCCTTTTGAATGGCACGCATTTACAAAAGTCCTGAGATCTTCAACTGTACCCATGTTCTGATCCATGCTAGTCCAGTCAAGAGTATAATAGCCGTGGAACGCATAATGCGGGAACGCGCCATTTTTTCCGCCAACCCATCCGTGGGCCTGTTCATAAGGAGCAGTAATCCAGATTGCGTTTACACCAAGCTTGTCAAAATAGTCAAGTTTTTGGGTAAGTCCTGCAATATCTCCACCGTGGAAAGTAGCAACGTTTTCATCACCGCTCAAACCATTTTTTCTATAATAAGAATGGTCATTTGTTGTGTCACCATTATAGAAGCGGTCTGTAAGAACGAAGTATGCGTTTACGTTATCCCAAGTAAATACATCAACTTTAGAAGGATCGACATATCTGCTTGTATATGCCGCAGAAACCTTAGTTGTTCCCTGTCCATTTGTTACAGAAGCAGAAACATTAATCGGAACATTATCTGTGGTTATTCCCAAATCCTTTAAAGATTTTGTGAATGTTCCGGCAGCTGTTCCCATGTCATAAGAAGTTCCATTGATTTCAACACTTGCAAAAGAAATCGTGTCGTTTCCGTCTGTAAATATTACCGAGATTGAATCTGTAGTTCTGACTTTGCTTCCATCAGCAGGTTTTAATTTTACAGAAGGCTTAACAGGCTCAGGTTTTGTAGTCGGGTCAGAATCATAGAATGCTTTTTCTGCGCCGCACAAACCTTTTGCATCATACCAGAATGTAGCAGATTTTCCAGAATCAATATTTCCGCTGTTACTGTTCAATATGAAAGTAAAATCTTTACCAGCTGTATAGCAATTAGAGTCAAGCTCAAAAACATACCAGCCAGCATTATAGTTCAAATCAGCCGCAGGTTTCATTACTGGCTGTTTAGTCCAGCTATAGCCCATCAGTGCTGTAGTTGCTTTGCCGCTTTCTTGCCACAACCAGATTGTCGGCGCAGAATCAGCAGAAACATAAACTCTTGCAGCAGCAACAGGAACGTCCGGATTTATTACAGAAATGCTGACACCAGGCTCTCCGATTGCAGGCGAAGGATTTGTTTCTGTAGAAGAACTTCCGTCATACCAGAAAGTTCCAGCCTTGCCAAGAAGTTCACTATCAGCCCAATTAAGCTTGAATTTGATTGTTTTTCCTGTTGCATAGCTAGAATAATCAATCATGTACCAGCCGCTGCCATCTGCCATATATTCTGATGTAACAGCTGTCATTTTTGTCGCGGCAGAAGATTTATTCCATGTGCCGCCAGCTTTTTGTGTAAGAGCAACACCTCCCGCTCCGTCTTCCCAAGCCCAGATATCCGGAGCAGAATTTGCTTTTACAAAAATTATTGTCTTGTCTGAAAAATCATATCCGCTTCCACCCGCAGAATAAGAAAGACTTATTTTTGTTTCTTTTCCAGACACAACAACAACATCTTTTTCGCAAATTTTTGTGTTAGAAGAATCGTATGCAAAAACTTTCCATTCGCCAGGATATGCTTTTAATTCAAAAGACTCAGAATCGCCAGAAACCGTCTTTTTTTCAGAAGCGACATCAGTAACTTGAACAGTATAACCATTCACATTACTTGCAGAAACAGTCACCGTTCCATAATTCAAAAGATATGAACCTGAGCTAGTTCCATTCTTGAAGTCAGAAGCAATTTTTTCAGCATTAATCAAGCTTGCATGAGTTTCAGCAGGAATCATTTTCTGGATTGCATCTTTTTCTGCATCGCCATAGGTACTGATATTTACTCCGGCTTTTAAAAGTTCGTAATAAACATTTGCCAGGGCAGTTGTACTCCATGAAACAGAAACAGTATTTACAGTTCCTTCATTTACATCTGCAAGAGCCCTGATAACCGCTCCATCCACATTTGACTTTACAGTTACAATCCTGTTTTTTCCAACCAGAATATTTTCAACCGAAAAAGAACCTTTTCCGCCGCTTATTGCAACATTTTCTTTTACAATATCGTCCATTCCGGCACCGGAAACTGTAACTGTTGAAGTTTTTAAAGTATCAACATCAATTGCGCGTGATGACTGCAGCACTTCCTCAGAATCCTGAACAATTGAAATAGAACCATATTTTTTTTGACTATACGAATTAGAATCTGATTCCTCAATAAGATTGCTGCAACCGGCAATTGAAAAAAGAGCAACCGAAATGGCCGCAAGAAATATTTTTATTTTTTTCATTTTACAATCCAAAAGAAAAATAAAAGATAAAAACAGGAAGCCGGCATTTGCCAGCCACCTGATATTAAAAATAGTTAGTTATTAGTTGAAATTAACAGTACCGCCCACACTACCACTGCTAGCAGTTACTGTAACGGTTGCATTGCTGGATGTTTTCATAGCAGACTTTCCAGATGGTAAAGTATTTGTAATATCTACAGAATAGACGCCAGAATCATCTGTTGTAGCATTAGTTTTTACATAAGAAGCATCATTTGCATTAGGAATTGTCTGTCCATCTTTTTTCCACTGGTAAGAAAGTGTTCCACCATCAGGAGATTTAGCAACAACAGTAAGTTTTATTTCTCCGCCAGCTGCGACAGTAGCATCACCTGGTTGTGTTGTGATAACAGGAATTCCAGCATCATCTGAATGTTTTTCTTTTACCTTGCAAATACCACCGTTGGCAGAAGTCTTTTTCTGTCCACCCTTAGAGTTGACAGTAACTTTACAAGTATAATTACCTGTTGCCGTTGGTGTATAAGAAGCGGAAATCTCGCCAGAAATAATTTCATCATTACCAGAAGAAACTTCGCCAGTTTTATACCACTGATATGTTATAGATTCTACATCAACATTTGTAGAAACAGAAACTTCCAGCATCTCATCCACATACGATTCTTTACTCAGTCCACTAATTGTTATTTCTATTTCGCTTTCTTTTACTTTTATAGTTTTTGAAGCAACTTTCTGGGATTCTTTAGAACCGTTAACAGTCCACAGCATACAATAATAAGAACCAAAATTACCAGGTTTATAAGAAAGAGTTATATCATCATTTACAACCACTGCACCATTCTTATACCAAGCCGCATGAACCTCTCCTTCTTTTGGTTTAGTAGCTTCCACTTTAATAGCTTCAATATCACTAGACTTAGCATAAGAAACTTCATTGTCCAAATCCTTTGTAATCTCTGGAGGAGGAAGTTCATTAGCCGCAAGAACAACAATTGAAACAACATTTGATTTTACACTCTTTGAAGAATCTGATGCGTTAGAAACTACTACATAATAGTTACCTTTTTCAGTTGGTGTATACGATGCATTAGTTACCCCAGAAATAATATTTTCGTCTTTATACCACTGATAAGTCATGCTGCCGCTGGAAATTTCAGCTTCTACAGTCAATGCGGCGATAGTTTCTCCTTCTTTATAGGACGTCTTGCCTGCAACAGGCTGAACTTTAATGACAGGAACAGCCACAGTTTCCGAACCAGAAGAAGAACCTGTTATCTTCACAGTAAATTTAACTTCAGCTTTTATTTTTGGATTTGACTTAGAGCAAACTACAAGAGAATAGCTATAGGTTCCAGGAGTTGACGAAGCTCCTTTCAACCAAATTTTTTTATAAACCTTGACTACATCAATATCCACTGTATCATCAACAGAAAATTCTATCAATTTAAGGTTGTCATCATAAACACCTTTAATATCCAAGTCTTTTAAATAATTTTTACTTGTAACACAAATATACACATCTTCTCCGGAGTTGCGTTCCCAAGTAGTCTTTGGTGAAGCATGAGTATCACAAATCGTAACATCAAACTCAGGAGTCCCCCCCCCACTGCTTGAATCCGTTTTACAAGACAAGAACATCAGCGACAACGCTGAAAACAAAGAGAGCATCAACAAGAATGCTTTTTTCATTTTTTTCCTCCAAACTTTTTTTATAAAAAGCAAATTGGTTATAAGAATCCGGCTTTTCCCTTACCGGATTTTATACAGATTAGATAAACACTTTTTGAAATCCAAATACTCCATTAGTAATTTTAAAGTCAAATTTCTATATGTCAAATTAAAGATTTGTTATTTTTAAATAACTTAAAAGCGCCGTTCAAGCAGACCTAAAGATTTTCGTCCATCCATTTTATGCGGTTGTTTTGCCAGCCGGTGAAAAATTTATTCTCGTCCCCATAGGTTTTCCGGTCTTCGCATCCGGCAGGATTTTTCCATACAGACTTTCCAAGAATAGGCCAGCGGACAAAATTCAGCTCTGCCTCGTTATTATTAAGAACGGCAAGATTATTTTTATAAGACATATCTTCTGTTTTCTCAGAATTAAAATACGATTCCACCTGCGGCTTAACTTCAATCCAGCGTTCTTTCGCCTTTTTTACAAAGTTTTCATCCTGGCGAAGCCGTAAAATCCAGCTTTCCCAAGATTTTCCGCTTTCATTTTCTTCTTTGCCGGTAATTTTTTCTTCCGCCTTGAATCCTGTATATGATTCATCCGGATTGTAGAAATTTATATTTCCCCAGCCCAAATCAAAATCCCATACAGGTCCCATAAACAATTTTTTTTCATCCGGCTTAAAATACATATAGCAGCTTGAATAAAAATTTGAATCAGTATTTTTTGCAAGTTCTTCCATAAGCCACCAGTCCACAAATGAGTCAACATCCAGGAATTTTCCGTAGTAAGTTACAGATTCAGGATTCGCAAAATCTTCTGAATAAACGGCATTTTCCGCAGCCTGAATTTTTCCTCTAATTTTTTCCTGCAAACTTTCTTTTACAGACGGCTGCAAATCTTCGCCGCCGGGTTCTTTTAGAGAAAACGGAACATTCTTTTCTGTCTCAAAGTTAAAATCCTCATCTTGGCGGGAATCAATTTCAAGGATAAAGCCGAAATTTTCAAATTCTTCAATATTTTTACATTCAGAAACATCTGGAATATCTACACGGCTACCGCTGATTTTTATAGTTTCAACCGCAAGATAAACACCCTGATAAACATTGTTTATAAAAAGCTGCACACATTTTGTTCCCGGATTCCAAGGCATTTTGCCAAACACATTTTTTGCAAGTTCATAGGAAGTCATATTCCTTAGCAGGGTCTTGTCAAAATAATTTGCAATAAGGGCAAAAGATTTATTTTCGCCAAGTCCAAGAAAGTTCTGTTTTTCCTTGAATTTTATTGTATACGATTTTTTGGGAGCGTTTTTCCAGCTGGAATTCCCGCGGCCTTTTATCGTAAGTTCAGCAGATTTTATTTTTTCTTCACAATTAAAAACATCAAGCGTCGCATTCAGTTTTTTCTTATCTTTGAATTTTGAAAGATTTCCTGTTTCTGCTAAAAAATCGTCAATTTTCAAATTTACCGCAGGAATATTGATTTTTTTTGTTGTAACTACAAGCGGTTCGCTTTCTTCATTTTTTGAATTCAAAACGCGAAGTTCGTATCCAGAACCTTCCTCATCCAGAAGCAGAGAATAATATTTACAGTACGGCTTTGTGTCGTCCTCTTGTATTTCAATTTTTTCGTATGCAAGGGAAGCCGTTGTCTTGTAATCAAAAAGCTTATTTCCGGCAATATCATAAAGATTAAATTCCTTTATGTCCGGGCAGGAATTTGTATTTGCGTCAGAATCTTCCAGCTCCTCAAAGGTAAAACTGATGAATGTTTTTCCGGCCGCCGAGATGGCCGTAACGCGCTCAAAATTGCAGGAAATCTTTTTTGGAACAACGTTAATAGTTTTAGAATACGGCTGTCTGCCTATGTAACCGGTAAATTTTACGGAATATTTCTTTTCATTTTCCAAATTTAACACCTTCCGCTGTCTTTTTCCAGAAGCATCAGCAATTTCTTCAGAATAAACGACAGCATCTTCCTGTTCCACATGGACTTCTGAATTTAGTTCCTCGGAATTCAATTCTTTTACTTCAATAAAAACTTTTTCAAAGTCAACGACTGTTTTTTCAGTTGAAAAGCCAGTCCACGTTACAAAGGCAGATTTGTCGCGGGCATAGACTGAAACATCAAAACCTGTGGAAATTTCTTCTTTTATCTCCGCGGAATCTTCCAGACTGCATGAAATATTAAAAAACGCAGCAAAAATCACAGCAATAAAGACTAATGGCTGGAAAATTTTCTCCGATACACTGAACATTCTAAAATCCTTTTTTAGCCTTGCCGGCTATTTTAATTTATTCACCATTTTTGTAATTTCACTTTGTGTAAGACAGCCTGAAGAAACAAGATAATTCTGAACCGCATTCTGCAAGTCTGAAACCAACGTGATGTCTGATACATTCAGCATATTTTCAAACGAATATTTCAAGATGTTTGAATCCCTGAACTCGGCAATTCCCATGCCGCAAGATTTTTCGTAATCAGCTTTAATTTCTTCCCAGGACGCTCCGTTTAAAGCGGCTAAAATTCCACAGAAAACACCGGTTCTGTCAACACCGATTTCGCAATGAATTAAAAACGGCGCCTGATTTTTATCTTCGTTTATAAAACTGCAAATCTGGCTCAGCCACTGCTTCATCAAATCAGAATCAGAATAGTAATATACAAAATTTGCGCTTGGAACAATTCCGTTTCCGCCGGACTTTTCATCTCCCACATACAGAACACAGCCTGCGTTCATAATTTTTTTGTAATATTCAGGAATTGTTACCGTATAGTCATTTCCGCTTACAGAATAACGCATTCCTTCCATTATTGAACGATCGTTGCAAAGGTTTATGTCGGACTTAATTCCTTTTTCCTGCATAAATGCCTGAACCTGCTCAAGGCGAACCTGCTCTGCCGGCGACTGTTCATGGCTCGGATAGAACGGATGGTAAGAGCGGAATAGCTTTGCCGTATGCGGAACTTGCCTGAAATTTGAAACCCTCTGCCTGTCCTCATTATTTTCAAGATTAAACTCCGAAAGCTCCTTTATTTTCAAGGCGTTTTCGCTGTTCTGCATAATCTGGGAAATCCGTTCCTCATTATCAGACTTAAAAAGAATCAGCATATTGTCGCGTGAATTCCTGAAGCGGTATTTCTCTTCCACAAAAGCCGGAACATCCAGTTGACCACCGTTTTTATAGAACCTGTATTCCGGCTGTCCGCTGAATCCCGGACGCTTTATTTTTTCGTAAGGAACCGAAAGTGAATACCAGTTGTAATTTGCATCGTAAGAAAGCGTGAAATTTTCCTCATCTTCAACCCAGCGTTTTTTCGCGGGATTATAAACAGTTGTAAACGAACCGCGGACTGTCAACTTGGAGATATTTTCTTTTGAATCTTCCCAGGTTTTCAAATCATAAACAATCGTAATCGTCTTTTCATCGGCATCGTCAACATAACACCTTTTAATATTTTGCTCAGAATTCAATGCTTCCAAAGAAGAACGCTTTACCTTCAATGTATAGGTTTCAGAATTTCCGTCTTTCGCCGTTACTTTTATTACAAATTCCTTAAAGCCGCCGACTTCAACAGGCTGAATTTCCGACGGAGAAATAGAAACCGCCGCGCCCGAATAGTTCGGCGCAACTTTCACTTCTGCATTTTCTTTTTCATGAGGAATCGTATAGAACATTCTTTTTGAAATCATAACGGAAGAACCATTCACCGTCACAGATGAAATGCCCGTATCATCCTCTGAAGGCTCCATCGAGATTTTTGCATAAATTGAATCAACAAGACTATCGCCATGGTCAACATAAAGCCAGTTTCCCGTCGCTTTATCCCATGCGTTAAGTTTCAAAGTATTCGCTGTTTTTGTTTCTCCATCGACCGAAATTTCATTTCTTACATTCAAATCTTCAGTCTGATTCCAGCATTTATAAAGTCCGCTCCACGAAGTTTCATACCTTAGTTCTTTTCCGCGCGCGACAACCATTTTTTCCGCGCCAAAAGGAATCTCCAGACGTATGTATTCTTCATTAAATTTTTCAAAAGAATACCAGCTGCTGCTTAAGCCGTTTCCCCATATCCAGGCAACAACGGCAGCTCCGGCTTTTGCATAATTAACGCCACTAGCAGAAGAATCCGACACATCCAGATAAATAAAATTATTCTGCGCCTGCTCAGAAACAACTTCAACATTTGCATACGGACTGTAACGTGTTGAATTTTCTTCTATATATATAGCACGAAATCTGGTTTTTCCGGCTAAAGTCAAATCAACTTTTCCGGCATTTACGGCAAGAATAGCGCCATCTTCTACCTGCCATTCAACCTTATCCGTAACGTCTTTTTTTGTTTCATCCGAATATATCGCATTAACAATAAAAACAGGATTTTCCGCAGTTGACTCAATTGATTCTTCCATAGAAAGGCGTTTTAAATAAGCTTCCGGTAAAATGTAAGCTGAAATGTCCTTAAGGGACGAATTTTTAAAGTCTTCTGCCAGAAGAATGAAGTTTATTCTTTCCAGATTGTTTCCGCAGTCTTCAAGCGCCGGAGTGACATCCTCCAGCTGTTTTTCTTGCGTTTCTGTAAACAATGAAATATCTTCTTTATTTTCCAGCAGCGCCGAATAAATAAATCCTTTTATAGATGAAGAGCGGTTTATTGTCTCTATGTAATTTTCTCCCGGTTCAATGTTTACAACTGCCTTAAGAACAGCATCTGAAATCTCCTTTCCATCCGCGCCAATCCCCTGGACTGTAATAATCCTATTCTTGCCAACCGGAATTTTTTCAATTTTAAAAGAACCCATTCCAACATCAACGCGGCAGAAAACACAAATCTCATCTTCAATTCCGCTTCCAGTCACAGAAACTTTAGCAGATGAAACAGAGCCTACATCAAGAACAGTATAATTTACGCGTTCTCCGGAACGAACATATTCCAAACTTCCAAAATCCAAGGATTTTTCTTCCCTGCTGTCAGAAAGAGAATTAGAACAGCCGGATAAAAAAGAGAAAATCAATGCAAAGGTAAAAATCACAACACTTTTTTTCATTATTACTGTTTATGATAAGTCGGTTATTGCAGGATGTCAAATTTTCAAGGAATAGCAACAGGTAATAAATGAAATACGACTCAAAAATCAGATTTTCCAGCAGACAAACCTTCATGAAATTTCGTACTGGCCAAGCAAAAACAAAAGGGTTTCGCAATTTATTACGCCAAAAGACTTGCAAATCTTAGACATTTCTTTTTTTACGGTCGACTTGCTTGTGGAAAAAGTTTCTGCAAGTTTTTTGTAACTCATGTCTCCCTTTTTATATTCCTTTAAAAGATTTATCTGCCTTTCTGAAAGTCCAAAATCCGCAAGTTTTATGATTTCGCCCGGTTCAGGCAATTTTGCATCTGAAATTCTATGCGCATGAAAAGGAAAGAATTTAGACAGCTTGCTTTTTATTATTACATAAATATGAAAATAGGAAAAAAGAATGAAAAACAAATACGCGGTAGCCATAAAAAACATAAAAACATTCTTAAACAAAATCGGCATAAAGGATATTAACAAGGAAAATATGCAGATAGTGACTTTAACATTCTTTTTTGAATTTAAATAATCGTAGCAGAACAAAAGTATGATTCCAAGACTGTATAAAAAAACGCCCAGAAATATAAGGCTGTTCAGCGTCATAACAATTCCCTGAACAAAAAGAACCATTAAGTGCAAGATACGGATTTTAGGAAACGCAAGAAGAAAAAAGCAGACTGCCGCGCAGGAAATATTTGCGACAGGAACAATGATATTAAAATAAGGAAGATAAGACTTTGAAAAATCTTCTATATTAATACTGATAAAGAAACCGATAAGCTGAACCAGACCCGCGAAAAAAATCATCAGCCGTTCATAATAAACTTTTTTAATATTCATAAAAAAATTATATAACGGGAAAAACATAAATAAAAGAAAAATATCTGACATTTCACAAAAAAACATTCAGAACAGAAATAACCAGGGACAAATTCTTAAGTAACCCGGTTATTTTTAAATAACTTTGGTTAATTTTTAATAACTTCGGTTATTTCGTATTCCAGCAGGTTTACAACACCGTTTATAAAAATATAATTTTTATATCAAGCTTGAAAAGTTTTCGCATGAAGACTTAAACAAA
>ERZ1034973.1839-NODE-1839-length-11505-cov-29.482707_pt1 | contig 11505 bp, 7 predicted proteins | sample MGYA00520686_ERZ1034973 | MGnify/ENA primary metagenome ERZ1034973 (study PRJEB33766, sample SAMN09781775) | gut metagenome | biome: gut microbiome | host: Homo sapiens | place: Madagascar | study: EMG produced TPA metagenomics assembly of the PRJNA485056 data... | reverse complement strand
CTTCTCTTATTTAAATTAAATATTATCCTTTTTGGGACATGAAAATGTCCTTTGTAATTATAAATTTGCGTGCAAAGGTATAAACATAAGAGGCAAGACAGAATTTGTTTAACAAGATTTATCGGATTTAACCTTTATTTTTTGGTGATATGAAGAGCTGAATAGAGGTGAATGCCGATAAGACTACTCCCGGGAAACTTCTGAACTTGCGAAACTTGAATCAACTTAAAAAAATAAATACAATACAATCCTTTCCGAAAATCGGCTAGATGTGGAAAGGATAGCAAACTGCACAAATCTCTCAAATATGCGCAACGACAAAAGAAAAAAAGGATTGCATATTATCTTAACAGAGCCCACTTATTAAAGCGGGTTCTGTTTATTACTATAGTTACGTTTACTGTATCTTAAGCCTGAATCATTTTTTTTATTTCATCCATACTTAAGTTAAGAGTACTTGCCACAATATCAGCTGATACTCCAGCCTGTAGAAGTTTTTTGGCTGATTGCAATTTTTCCTCATTAGCTCTTTTTAATTGCTCCTCAGCTTCCTTTCTCTGCTCCTCAGCTTCCTTTCTTTGCTCCTCAGCTTCCTTTCTCTGCTCCTCAGCTTCCTTTCTCTGCTCCTCAGCTTCTTTTCTCTGCTCCTCAGCTTCTTTTAACTGACTAGATGTTGCCTCCAGCTGACTAGATGTTGCCTCCAGCTGACTAGATGTTGCCTTAAGTTTCTCCTCAGTATCATCATTAGCCTTCGTCAAACGCTCCAACCTGCCGGCAAGCGTCTTCTCTACGCTCACCATATCCCAGAATTCATCATAACCCAGAAGTTCCTCCTCGGTATAGGCTGATTCTTCAATCTCTGATACGGCTTTGGCTATCTCCGGATTAGCCAGCAGTTCTGCCGGAACTTCCTTCGTTTTCTCATCAATTTCTGTCAGATACCTAAGCCATAAAACCTGCATTTTCTTCTCTGTAAACGTATGAGGCGTAAACTTCGGCAACTCAACAAATACCAGATGCAAACCATCAATTACTTTTTCGGTATGTTCCTCATGAACAAGATGGTAATAGTGGTAATAATCATCCAGTTCAGGCTCAAATACTTCATTAACCAAGTTGAGAGAATAAACTGGCTTCAGAAGAGAATAATCTTCTCCCCTGTTTAGCTGCTTTACATATGCCTTGGAAGCATTGAAGAGAACTCGCTGCTTAAACTCCGCAGACCAAACCATCTGCATTTCTACAATAAACTGACGTCCTTGGGCATCCTCGCATCTCACATCCACTATGCTATATTTTCGTGTGGGTGTCTGGGGAACCATTTCAGGCGTAAGATATGTCACAGAAGTGATTTCCTCTTCCTCACTCTTAAAAGGAAGAAGGGCGTTAAGCAAACTTTTTACCAACTCTGGATGTTCGCCAAACACTTTTTTGAAGGTCAAATCGGCCTTAGGATCCAAATATTTCATAAGCCTTTCTTTTTTTCTGCAAATATACGCCAATATTCCGAAACTTGCAAGCCTTTTCCATATTTTTTTTGAATTTCTCTTCTTTACACAATAATTAAAGCCCGATAGGAGAGTGTTGCTGCTTCCTGTCGGGCTTTTATTATTACGTATCGTTTAAGCGATTTGTAAAGGCTTAACAGATTTGGTGATTACTTGTTTTCGTATGTAACAATGAGCTTGCTACCATAGGTTCCGGAAATCTGCTCAAGATCCTTGAATGATAGGAAGTCGATGCTCAATACATTGTCCTTGAATGTAGTGTTCAGATTAACGTCAGCCCACTTGTTCTCACCTGTCTCGAAATCCTGGTAACCGAAGTGTGCCTTGGCTGGCATATAGCTTGAATTAGTTACCTGCTGGTTGAGAAGCAGACCTACGAAAATATCCTCACCCTGGAATACATAAGAGAAGAGATCCAGGAGATAACGTACATCGATGGTACCAGGAATAGCCTTGATGCTCTTATCTGCGGTGAACTTCATGCTGCCACCAAATTCGTAAGAAGCCAGATTGCCATCCTCCATGGTGATGTCGGTCAGCTGCAAACCTCTATACCACTTGTCCTTGTTTGTAACAGATGCAAGGGTATTGTCGTTGTTGTATGTCCAATAATCATATTGGGTTGTAGGGTAATCAGCCTCTGCCTTAGCTGCTGTGCTCTTTACAACCTTTCCGTTTTCGATGGTAAAATCGAGTTCACCATCAGTAATAGGGCTAACAGTCTTCACTACATTGCCATCGTAGGTGAATTTCCAACCAAGACCTTCTGCAGAAGCAATTTCTGCAAGTGTACCGTCTGCATTGTAAGTGAAGTTCATGGTTACGCTCTGAGCACCAATCATGGCCAACAAACCGTTTTCGAAATAGATGCTCTTGATACGCTTTGGCTGGAAGGCATATACCTTACCCAACTCCCAAGAAGCACTGCCGCGAACCAGAGATACGGCATATTCGCCCTCTGCCAAATCAGCAGGAATAGTAACCTTTACGCCATCAGTTGTAACTGTTGTCTCTAATGTCTTGTCACCAACTACAATCTTGTCGCCCTGGGCAAAACCGATACCGGTAAGGGTTACTTCCTCGCCAATACCCATCTCGCCTGGCAATGACAAGGTAGAGATTGGGTTGTCAGCTGCAAGAAGAGTCATGCTGCCCAATGTCCAGCTATCATTACCTGTCTTCAATACTACGTTTACCTTACCTTCAGTCATGGTGTAAGGAATGGTGAAGGTTGCACCGTTAGAAGACATCTTGGCATTGGTGTTAACCTCAGTTCCCTGCTCAGGCTGGAGATAAAGAGTCTGACCAGCAGCGAAACCGCTACCCTGTACGGTTACCTCGGCACCAATCTTTGCAGATGTTGGAACCACTGCATTGCTTACTGGGTTAGTAGGACCATTGTCGTCTGACGAACACGCTGAGAAAGTGATGAATGCACAAAGCATCAACATCATTGAAATCAATTTTTTCATAGTGCTGTGTTTTAATTAATTAATAAATATATTGTTTTTAAACTCTATTCTTACAACCCAGGCTGACTGTTCAGAATCTTCTCTGTGTCCTCGCTTGAAGGACGGGTCATGTCTGGATTCACGATTCTGCCGTTAGGATCGAGGAGGATGAAGCGAGGAATGCCGCTGATGCGGTAATCGCTTTGGAACTTGCTGCCCTTACCGATATAAAGTTGGGTACCGCTCAGTGCACCGCTCTTCACCCTGGCAGCCCACTTCGCTTTGTCCTGGTCGATAGAAAGACCTACGAAAACGATGTTTCTGCCCTTGAACTTCTCTTCCAGTTTCTTGAGGAATGGCAACTCTTTCTGGCATGGCCCGCACCAGGTAGCCCACATATCTATATATATGTACTTGCCACGGAAATCACGGAGCGTCATCTCCTTGCCGTTTACATCCACACCCTTGAACATAGGTGATGGACGGCCCACAGCCGCTTTGTCCCATTTGGCACATGCCTTCTTGAAGATTTCATTCAGGCGAGGCGATGTAACATAGGTATAGTACAGATTCTGCAGATCGGTGATGTTTTCCACGCCATTACCTTCAACATAGGTGAAAGCCAGAAAATGAATCAGCGATTCGCGCACCTTGTCGCTCTTCGTATTCTCGCCGATATAGCTCATCTCTGCAAGCACCTTAGGATAGAGTTGGCGGATGTTCTTTCCCGCTTCATCAAATACGTGGGCTGTCTCAATCATATAGTTGCGATACTCATCGTTGTCGGCGAGATCATCATCCTCCTTCACATACTGGCGCAGGGTATCGTAATAGTCCTTACCCAATACCAGAGTGGTATCCTGAGTGAGATAAGTATGACTTACCGGATACATCAGGAAGGCATTGGCATAGAAGTAGGTGATTCTGCCTTCTTCCATCTTCAGGAATTTGTCGTCGGCAGCAAACTTGCGTGCCTTCAGCAGGCGTTTCATCGAAGCTATCTTCTTGTCGACGGTAGCCTTAAACTCGCTCCAAGGCTGGATGTAAGCCTCATTAGGCAAGCCGGTTAACTGAATCTTGTTCAAGTAATCGATAGCCTTCTCGTTGCCGCCCATTACGGCGAAAGTATTGTCGAAATCGTTGGCATCGAACGAGATGGTTACATCGTCGCCCTTCTGCAGATATACGTTCTTGGTCTTCTCGCCATAATAAACGTTGGCGTAGAGAGCATCCATGCCGTCGAGCTGCACGGTAGCCTTTCCGTCGGTCAGTGGAAATTCGTTGACGCTCATGTGATAGACGAGTACCACATTGGAGAGCACCGGATTCTTGACGTCAAATCTAATGGTGATGCCCTCAGCTGCGTGCATGTTCACTGCAGCAAGCAGGAACAGAAGCAATGATAATATTCTATTCTTCATTTTTACTTTCTTTTTTAAAGTTGATGATTAGTTGGTACGTTCACGGTAAGTAGCATCTACTATCTTGCCGAAGCCTGAATAGCTGGTAGGTGTAACCTTAGAGAAATCGCCCTCTGCGCTCATGCCGTCGTAGATGCGGAGTGTACCCGAACCATTGCTGTTCTCTGAACCTACGATGAGATCGTAATCATGGGCTGAAGCTGAATTCTGATAGAAATTAAACTTCATCATCGTGATGGTTTCGCCGTTGAAACTGAACTGGCGCTCTGCCTTCAATGGTTTCTCCGAGAGGTTCACGCGATAAACGGTACCGCCTACAGCATAATACATGTAGTTCTTCTGTGAACTGAAGGCGAAGCAAGAGGCATTGGCGATGTCTTTGCAGTCGCTCAAGTCGCCGTAGTAAGCCTTACCCAGTGCAAAGGTGCAGTCGGCATAGCAGAGCATATCACCCAGCTGAATGCCATACAGTTCAAACTTCTTTCCGCTGCGCAGGATGGTATAGGTGATGCCCATTTTGGCATTTCCCGGGTCATATTTCGTATTCTCCATATAGACGAAATCCATGCCGGTAGGATATTCGCTGAAGGCTTTGCCGGTTACCATATCCGATCCCTTGTATCCGGTAGCAATCTCTTCCATATCCTTCATGCTGTGATAGGAAACATCAGAGAGCGAAAGGCCCGGCAGGAATGGACTGCAGGACATGAAGCACTTGTTCACATTATCATAAAGCAGATAGATGGATGCGTAAGAGGATGCTCCGATGTTGGCTCCTACAGCTGGTGCAAGAACAGGCTGCTTGTTGACGGCAGCGAAGAGTCCCTGGATACCCATGTTGGATGCCGAATATGCATAGCCGTCGCTCACAATCATTCTCATCATGCCGCTCTGGTCGCATACCATGCTCTGTGGCTTCAGATTGGTCTGCTTGGCTACCTCGTACTTGAAGTCGTAATCCTTCTGCCATACAAAACTGTTCTTTGACAGACGGGTGGCTCCGTCGGCAGTAAAGAGATAGAAAGGAGAGTCGGAATGTCCGCTGTTTGGCGCATACTGGATGCTGTATGGATGATTCAACTCAGGCATTCCGCTGGTCTTGAGGATGTCGAGATAGGTTTTGCCTGTAACCTTCGATATCATGTCGAGACGGGTCTTGCCGTTCACATCACAGAGCACCATCCAGCCTTCTGAAGAGGTATCGCTCACGGTGAGTGTATAGCTCTGCTGCCAGAAGAGTCCGGTCTTCTTCTCTGTTGCGGTGAAGTAGAGGGTATATTCTCCTGCAGGAAGCGTCATTTCCTGCACGAGATGTTTTTCGTTGCCAAGCACGGTCACATCGTTGTCGCCCGACTTATTGATGACCTTCCACTCGTAGTTGTAGGCATCGAGGTCGGTGATGTTATCGCCCAGATTCGGGTCGAGGTCGATGTTGGCATGGGTGAGTACCGAGATGGTCTCAGGTACGCCGGTGATAGTAGGCTCGTTCAGACTGTGATAATCGTAGTTGCCCTCATCTTGCGAGCATCCTGCCATCATCGTAGCCATCATCAGAGCCGCTGCCATTATTTTATAATTTCTCATAATCTTCCAGTTTTTTTTATTCTCCATAGAAAACCAGCGCATTGCCCTTTGCATCGAATGCATCAGCATCGTATGCTTCGCCGTTGTTGCGAAGTTTCTGCTGTTCTCTCACATAGCTCTGCATCTCAGAACTTACATAGCTCTGCATGGCAAGCGTCATCTTAGAATCGTCGTTGAAATCGGCTGGGTCCAGGTCGAGTACCTTGCAAGCCAGTTCGAACTTCTGCTGGGTGAAATCGCCGAGCAGATCGGTCTTCCATGCCTTTGGTGCCGTGGTAAACTTGTCAGAGAAGATAATCTGATAAGAAAGGGTAGAAACCACATCGCCGTTGGCTGTCGTCTCTTCGGTAACAGGAAGAGTGAAGTTCTCGTTAGGCTGCAGACTTACCTGTATATGCTTCTCCTGAGTTTTCAGGATGGCAGTACGTTTCAGCGTAATCATATATTCCAGTACGGTTTCGCCCGCCGGCATCTCAGCCTTTTCCGGCAGGATGTAGTCTGTGCCTTCCTGTGCATCCTCCGAGCTAACCATTAGGGCTATCTCGCGAGGCTGGTCTGTAGGACGGCCTACCAGCTGTATCTTGACAGGCACCTGCATCTCATCGCCTTTCTGATAGACAAAGGTCACATTGGTGTTTGCCTGTAGGATATTGGTATTGGAGCGATTGTTCAGGTAAACGCCGTTAATGTTCTGAAAAACATCCGGTTCCTGTTCGCTGCATGAGCCTAGAGATAGGGCTGCCATCGCTCCAATCAATAGAGTCTTTATCTGATATTTCATATAAAAATCGTATATAATTAGTCTTAACTATAAACTATTAACTAGTTCTCTGTCTCAGAGTCAGGCAGTGGAACCACGAAGATGAGGTCGCTTGCCTTTGGATTCTTGTTCGCGTTAGAAGAGGTGATGATGTCGCTGTTCAATCGCTTGTAGAGATAGAACAGCTGGCCTTCGCCATACAACTCGCGGATGTACTCATACTTCAGCAAATCAGGAGTCAGGGTCTGAAGGTTTGCCACACCACGGTTTCTGCGCAGGGCGTTGACATACTGTACTCCGTTAGCCAGGTTGTCGCTCTGGCTCTCGGCTGCAATGAGGAACATCTCACCCAGACGTATCATCGGAATCATCGTGTTCTGGATGCTTCCGTTAGCCACCATATCGCTATACTTGTAGAAATAACGGTTGCTTCCTGTTGCTATCCAGTTGGCACGGTAACGGTAGTCGTCCTGATAGCCGCCGGTTGTTGCTGCACCGCCATACACGATGTTGCTCATCAGGTTATCGTCCATGCGGAACACATAGTTTGGCAATCGTGACGGATCGTAGAAATTCTTGTGAATCTTGCTACGGCTGGTGTTGGTCAGTGCAAACAGTACCTCTGAAGAGAAGATGCGGTCAGGGTCGGCTGGCGAACCTATAACCAGACTCTTGTCTACGAATGGGAAGATGCCCTGGTCGGCAGTCTTGATGACATCGGTAGCATACTTGAACGCTTCGGTCTTATTGCCCATATAGAGATTCACACGAGCCAGAAGGGCCTCTACGGCATAGTAGTTGAGTCGGAGAGCACGGTAGCGCATGAAGTTGCTGGTACCGTTCTGCGAACCGCTCATCAGGGTTCCTTCTGTCTTCACCGGGTCGTTGGCAAGCAGGATGCGGGCTTCCTCCAGGTCGGCAACCACCTTCTCTGCCACCTCCTTGGCAGTGAGGATAGGCTCCGGACTGTTGGTCTGCTTATTATAATAAGGTATCGCCTTCTTATCGCTGTCCTTGGCATAAACCGGACCGAAGAGGCGTAGCATGTCGAAGTGCAGCATCGCTCTCAGCGCCAGTGCTTCTCCCTTTACGGCATAATAGTTGCCGCCTATAAAGAGACCCTGGTTCTGGTCGATACTTTCCAGAATCTTGTTGCAGTTCAGAATCAGCGCATAAGCCTTGTTCCAGGTCTGGTCCAGGCGGTTGCGCCAGTATTCTGTGCCATACTGGTAGTTGGAGAGGTCTTTGTAGTTGCCCCATACGCTGTTGTCGGTACCGATGGCGTATGCACCACCCATCACCTCAATCATCTCTACCGACAGCGACTGACCGTAGAGTGCATCGCTGTTGAGGTCGATGTAGATACCGTTGAGCATTTTCTGGTAGCCTTCTTCTGATTTCTGAAGCTCACCCTCCGATATCTTGTCGTATGGTTTCACTTCCAACCAGCTGTCGCACGATATCATCAGCGTGCTGCAGGCTATGATCATTGTATATAATATCTTTTTCATTGCGTTCTTTTTAGAATGTTGCACCTATTGAGAATGATACAGTACGGGCAAAAGGATAGTCGATGCCTCGCTCTGCTTTTACGGTAGACCAGCGGAAGATGTCGTTCATGTTGGCCTGAACTGAGAGTGCCTGCATGCCAAACTTCTTGGCGATGTTGAGCGGGAATTCGTAACCCAGATTGATTGACTCGCATGTAAGTGTATTCTCATCCATCACGAAGCGGGATGACTTGTCGGTCTTCTGTACCATCGAGATGCCCTTGAACTGGGCATTGCGGTTGTTGATGCTCCAGCGGTCGTAGAGGGCACGGCGGTCCTGGTTGTTGTAGATGTCGGCTGTTCCGATGTTCTCTACCTTGTCGAAGAGCGAACTGTTGAAGAGCTGGCTGCCATACTGGTAGCGGAAGAAGCAGCTGAATGAGAATCCCTTGTAATAGAAGGTGGTTCCCAGCAGTCCCTCTACATCCGGTTCGGTATCGCCGCATACTACCTCGTCGCTGGCATCATAGGTAAACGAATAGGTGCCGTCGCGCTTGATGAACAGCTCCTTGCCGGTAGCTGGATCGATGCCTGCAGAACGTACTGCCCAGATGGCTGTAGGACTTCCGCCGTCGTAATAGCGGGTGGTGTTGTGAAGTCCTGTCTTTCCGCTCTCGTTCAGTGCGCTGAAAGCATTGCCGATGTTGGCATATTTCGACTTGGAGTGGGTGGCACTCAGCGAGATATTCCAGTTGATGCGCTCATGAGGCATATAAATAGGAGAGAACTTGATGGTGGCTTCCCATCCGTTGGTCTTCTGTTTACCGGCATTCAGAGCCTCGCTCGTTACACCCATAGAACCTGGGGTGGTAATGATGGCGAGCAATGGGTCGGTGTTCTTGATGTAGTAATCAAGCGTCAGATTCAGACGGTTGCCCAGCGTGGTGATATCGGCTCCCACGTTGTAGTTGATGGTCTCCTGCCATGCCAGATCGTTGTTGCCCAAGCTGTTGATGATGACACCGGTACCGAATACGTTGGTCATCAGACTGTTGAACATATAGGTGGTATAAGCCTGATAGGCAGAGAAGTTCTGGTTGCCCGGATTGCCCACAGAGGCACGCAGCTTGAGCATCTGGAAGATGCCGTTCTCCTGCATCCACTCTTCGTTGTGGATATTCCAACCCAGACCTACTGACCAGGTGGTACGGAACCGGTTGTCGGTGCCAAACATTGAGGCACCATCGTTGCGCAGGTTGAAGTCCAGCAGATAGCGGTTGTCGTAGGCATAGCCACCGTTCAGATAGAAACTGGAGGCATGCTTGATGCTTTCGCTGTAGCTTGGTTTGCCGCCTGTAGGGTAGTTGTTGGCAAAGGATGGGGCATCAAACTGGTCGTCGGTAAAACCGGTGGCTGAGTAGCCATTGGTCTTGCTGGTGGTATTGCTGAAGTTGAAACCCAATACGGCGTTTATCTGATGCTTCTCTGCTATCAGCTTGCCGTAGGTGGCAGAAAGGTCGCCCTCGTAATAGAGATATTTCTGCAGGCTGTGTTTGAACAGTCCCTTCTGGGTTGCTTCCTGGTCATCGAAGTCGGTATGCTCTGGCGAGAGGCGCTTGTCCTGGGTATCATCATACTTGGTGATACCGAATTTGCCACGCACACGGAGATCATCTGTAGCAAACCATTCGGCGATGAAGTTGTTGGTAAAGCCGAAACGCTGTCCCTTGTCGTAGTTGTTGAGATGCGCATTCCAGAGTGGGTTTGATACAGGGTTGTCATTCAGCCCCTCTTCCGGATAGTAAAGATACTTGTTGATCTTGCCGTCGGCGCCATACTTCTTGTAATATGGGTTGGCATAGGCATATTCCGAGAAACTAACGGTCGGGTTGTTGGTCTCCAGATAGTCGATGGAGAGTTTGTTACTGAACTGGAATTTGCCGGTGCGGTAAATCAGGTCGAGGTTTCCGCCCAGAGTCTGGCGGTCTGAGCCCTTCATCACGCCGTTCACCTGTCCGAAGTTCAGTCCCAGTCCGTATCTCACGTTGCCTTCTCCACCTTCGGCATATACGTTGTGCTTATGGGTGAATCCGGTGCGCAGAGGCACACTGAGCCAGTAGGTATCTACGCCCTGCTCGATATCGCGCAGACGGGAATTGTAGAGATTATCCAACTTGATCTGGTTGAACGGATCGTTGGTATTGTCCTTGTATACGCCTGCCAGTTTTTCGAACTCCAGTTTTTCGCGTGAGTTCATCAGGTTGTAGTCTGAAAGGTCGGCGAATTCCAGACTGTAGTCGCCCTTATATGAAATCTGCAGTTTTCCCTTTACCGGAGCCTTGGTCTCAATGACAACCACACCGTTGGCAGCCTTTGAACCGTAGATGGCTGTAGATGCCGCATCCTTGAGCAGCGTAACCGATGCTACGCGGTTCATGTTGAGGTTCATCACGGTTTCCAGGGTTGTTTCGAAACCATCCAGAATAAAGAGAGGCTGGTTAGGGTCGGAACCGTATTCCTCCTTCAGTCCCGCCACGCTCGACTTGCCACGGATTTCCACATCCGGCATCTTGTTAGGGTTAGATCCTGAGAGTGCGTTGTCCATAATCTTGAAAGATGGGTCCAGGGTTTTCAGACTCTGGAGCACGTTCTGTGCACCTACGCTCTTGAGTTCATCGCCCTTGAAGGTAGCCGAAGAACCGGTAAAGCTATCTTTCTTGCGTCGGTATACACCTGTAACCACCACATCCTTGATACTCTGGGCTTCAGATTTCATCATGATGCGGGCAAAGTCGGCATAGTTGCTGCCTGTAAATCGGATGACTGTCTTTTTGTAGCCGATGACGGAGAGTACGATGTTGCACTCTTTCCTAACAGGCAGTTCGAAGTGTCCGTCGATGTCTGTCGTTACGGCGTTGGTTGTACCTTCGATAGCTACGGTTACACCAATCATGGGTTCATGGTCCCCGCTATCGAAAACTTTTCCCTCTATCACTCCTTGCTTGACAGCAATTTCTGTTTGGGCTGCTCCGTTTCCATTCACATTCTGTGCCTGTATCGAGGCAAGGGATGGAGGGGTGAGGCAACAACCTAGCAAAATCCAGCGGCAAGCACTAGGGGTAAACTGATTTTTTTGCATAAAGTTTATTTTTTGTTTCTTGTATTCTATTTGTAGTTTTTCTGCAAGCTCTTGCTTTTTATTGTGTATGTTTTTTGCAAATTCTTGCTATATCTTTTGCAAAGATAATGCAAATGAGCGCAATGAAAGCTTGCTTTCAAATTGCCGAGTGC
>ERZ1034973.1837-NODE-1837-length-11514-cov-46.929400_pt1 | contig 11514 bp, 6 predicted proteins | sample MGYA00520686_ERZ1034973 | MGnify/ENA primary metagenome ERZ1034973 (study PRJEB33766, sample SAMN09781775) | gut metagenome | biome: gut microbiome | host: Homo sapiens | place: Madagascar | study: EMG produced TPA metagenomics assembly of the PRJNA485056 data... | reverse complement strand
CAAAACACTGGCTGATGATCTCCAGACCCTGACGGATCTGAGCGTCTTCAATGGTGAGCGGTACAAGGATGCGCAGCACGTTGTAATACGGGCCGCAGGAGAGAAGAATCAGGCCTTTATCGCGGGCGCGAGCCACGATCTCGGCGGTGAGTTTGGCGTCCGGCTTGTTGTGATCGCCGTCTTCAAACAGCTCAATGGCGATCATCGCCCCCAGCCCGCGTACGTCGCCGATCTCCGGGTGTTTTTCGGCTATCGCCAGCAATCCGTCTTTCAACTTCTGCCCCAGATCGTTGGCTTTTTGCAGCAGATTTTCCTGCTCAAACACCTTCAACACTTCCAGCGCCGCCACGCAGGCAATCGGGTTACCGGCATAGGTGCCGCCCAGACCGCCTGGAGCGACGGCATCCATCACTTCCGCGCGCCCGGTGACGCCCGCCAGCGGGAAGCCGCCCGCGATCGATTTCGCAAAGGTGGTAAGATCCGGCGCAACGCCCATCTGCTCCATCGCAAACAGCGTGCCGGTACGCCCCGCGCCGCTCTGCACTTCATCGGCAATCAGCATGATCCCGTGCTCGTCACACAGCGCGCGTAAACGCTGCATAAAGGCTGGCGACGCGGCGTAGAAACCGCCTTCGCCCTGAACCGGCTCAATCACGATGGCGGCGATATCTTCCGGCGCGGCATCATTTTTGAAGATCCGGTGGATGCTGGCGATAGCGTCATCCTCGCTTATGCCGTGCAGCGGGCAAGGATAAAGCGCGCGATAAACATGACCCGGCATCAGCCCCATGCCCGCAGAGTACGGATTCACCTTGCCGGTCAGCGCCAGCGTGTAATGCGTGCGCCCGTGATACGCGCCGCTAAAAGCGATGGTGCCGCTACGTTTGGTGGCGGCGCGGGCGATTTTTACCGCGTTTTCCACCGCTTCGGAACCGGTCGTAACCAGCAGCGTTTTCTTGGCGAAATCGCCCGGCACCTTCTGATTCATAATCTCGCACAGCTCCAGATACGGCTCGTAGGCCAGCACCTGGAAGCAGGTGTGCGACAGTTTTTTCAACTGCGCTTCCACCGCGGCCACCACCTTCGGATGCAGGTGCCCGGTATTGAGCACCGCAATCCCGCCCGCGAAATCAAGATACTCACGGCCTTCAACGTCCCACACCCGGCAGTTTTCCGCGCGGTCAGCGAAAATCGGGTGAATTTGCCCAACGCCACGGGGAATCGCCTGACTGCGGCGCTGCATTAACTCTTTATTGCTGCTCATTCGCGTTCTCCAGTTAAAGACCGATGCACATATATTTGATTTCTAAGTAATCTTCGATGCCATACTTCGAACCTTCACGACCCAGACCCGAGGCTTTGATGCCGCCGAACGGGGCCACTTCATTGGAAATAATGCCGGTATTGATGCCGACGATGCCGTACTCCAGCGCTTCGCCCACGCGGAAGACGCGGCTTAAATCACGGGCGTAGAAATAGGCGGCAAGGCCAAACTCGGTGTCATTGGCTTGCGCAATCACATCGGCTTCATCTTTAAAACGGAACAGTGGGGCGAGGGGGCCGAACGTCTCTTCTTTCGACACTTTGGCGTTGGCCGGAACGTCCACCAGAATGGTCGGCTGGAAGAAGTTGCCGCCGCGTTCATCCGCTTTACCGCCGCAAACCACACGCGCACCTTTCTCCAGCGCATCGGCAATATGCTCTTCCACTTTTGCTACCGCTTTTTCATCGATCAGCGGCCCGATGGTGACGCCTTTCTCCAGCCCGTCGCCGATGTGCAGTTTGCTCACCGCCTGCTGCAATTTTTCGGCAAAGCGGTCATACACGCCGTCCTGCACGTATAAACGGTTGGCGCAGACGCAGGTTTGCCCGGCGTTGCGGAATTTCGAGGCCAGCGCGCCTTCCACGGCTTTATCGAGGTCGGCATCGTCAAAGACGATAAACGGCGCGTTGCCGCCCAGCTCCAGCGACACTTTTTTGATGTCTTTCGCGCACTGTTCCATTAACTGGCGGCCAATTTCGGTCGAACCGGTAAACGACAGTTTGCGCACCAGCGGGTTACTGGTCAGTTCGTTACCGACCGCGCCCGCCGAACCGGTGACCACGTTAAATACCCCAGCCGGAATGCCCGCGCGAATCGCCAGCTCCGCCAGCGCCAGCGCAGAGAACGGCGTCTGACTGGCGGGCTTCAGCACCATGGTGCAGCCTGCCGCCAGCGCCGGACCGGCTTTACGGGTAATCATCGCCGCCGGGAAGTTCCACGGCGTGATAGCTGCGGTAACGCCAATCGGCTGCTTGATAACAATCAGGCGTTTATCGGCCTGATGACCAGGAATGGTGTCGCCATAAATGCGTTTGCCTTCTTCGGCAAACCACTCAATAAAAGAGGCGGCGTAGCTGATTTCGCCTTTCGCTTCGGCCAGTGGTTTGCCCTGTTCGAGGGTCATCAGGCGCGCTAAATCGTCCTGATGCTCCATCATCAAATTGAACCAGTTGCGCAGAATGTTGGCGCGTTCTTTGGCGGTGAGCGCACGCCAGGCGGGCAGAGCGCGGTTGGCGGCGTCGATAGCGGCGCGGGTTTCATCAGCGCCCATTTTGGGTACGCTACCCAGCTTGTCGCCGTTCGCCGGATTGGTGACGTCGATGACTTCACCATTGTTGGCGTCCAGCCATTCCCCGTTAATCAACGCCTGCTGGCGGAATAAGTTACTGTCGTTAAGTTTCATTGTTACGTCCTGTTTTCAAAGGTTATTGATTAAATGCGGCGTGTAAGGCATCCACACTACGTGCCGCTCGCAGCGTGCGTCCGGGGTTACTCTGGCTTGCCAACAGCGTTTGTACCTTGCTGACAATATGCGCACCAATAGGAATTGCTGATGTCGCTGCCGGGGAGGGCGCATTGCAGGTGTGGATCGTGCGCGGGGTGGTGACAAACAGAAAATCGTCAATCAGCTTGCCGTCCGGCGATACCGCCTGCGCCCGCACACCGGCGGGCCAGGGCTGGAGATCGCTTAACGAAAGCCGGGGACAATACTTTTGCACCAGCCGCAGATAGCCGCTTTTGCACAGCGAGTTTTTCATCTCGCCCAGTCCTGAGCGTAGATGGTTTTGCAGCACCCGGCGAATCCCCGACGAGCCCAAAATCTCCAGCGTGTCGCTAAATGAGAAGTCGCGCTTGCGATAGCCTTCGCGTTTGAAAGCCAGCACCGCGTTTGGCCCGACGGTCACGCTGCCATCGATCATTCGGGTGAGATGCACGCCCAAAAACGGCATTGCCGGGTCGGGAATGGGGTAAATCAGGTGGTTAACAATCTGGTTATGCTCCGGCGCAAGGCGGAAATACTCGCCACGGAACGGGCAGATGATAAAGCCCGGTTCGAGTCCGAGCATTTTCACCAGCCGGTCAGCCATCAGCCCGGAACAGCTAATCAGCGTCGATGCTTCATATTCGCCGCCCTGGCGGGTACGTATCACCACGCCGTTTTTATGCTCACTGAGGCCGCTGACTTCGGCGTTATAGATAATCTCGCCGCCTCTGGCCTGGAAAATTTTTGCCATCGCCGCCGTTACTTCGCGGTAGCTGACAATGCCGCTGGACGGCACAAAAATGCCGCCGAGCCCGGTGATATTCGGTTCGCGCTCGCGCAGTTCGTCGGCGTTAAGCCACTCGCGCTCGATACCGTTCGCCGCTGTGCGTTCCCATAAGGCGCGCATCCGTTCCATTTCGAGATCGGACGTGGCGACCAGCATCTTGCCGCAGTTGTCGTAGCGAATGCCGTTTTGATCGCAAAAGGCTTTGGTGGCGCGGTTTCCCGCCAGGCAAAACTGCGCCTTCAGGCTACCGGGCGTGTAATAAACCCCGGCATGGATCACGCCGCTGTTGTGGCCCGTCTGGTGACAGGCCGGGCCGGACTCTTTTTCCAGCAACGCAATGCGGGCGTCCGGATAGACATCAATCAGTTGCATGGCGGTCGACATGCCGATGATGCCGCCGCCAATAATCACAAAATCATACATCCGCTCAATTCCTTTGCGCTTACTGATGCGTCTGGTAGTGGTGAGTGGCGTAAGCGAAATAGCCACGCTGACGCATCAGTTCACGGCGCAGATCCGGGTGCGGAGTAAAGCGGTCGCGACCGTGCAGCCAGAACAGGTTGTTAATCAACAGGAATTTGCCAACGGGAACGGGCACAGAAAGAATGCCTTTGCTGGTTTCAATGGCGTCGGAAAGCTCGCTCAACCACACGCCTTCTTCAAAATCTTTTGGCTGGACGAACTGGTCGATATAGCGCATCACCGGGCGACCCTGTTGATCAACGTCGAACACTGGATGGAAAACATCTTTGCTGACGTTTTTGCTCGGCGGCGCGGCAAAGCGCATCGGGCGACGCGCCAGTGGATGGCGGAAATAGTGGTCCAGATGTTCCCAGTCATCGAGATGCAGCAGCAACGAATTTCCACCCTGCATGTTTTGCTCATCGATTTTCATCATCAGCACGTAATCGGTGATCTCTTCGACATACGTGCCGTCGTTGTGCAGTTCCATCACGCGGTGCGGCTGACGCAGATAGCTGTCTGAGTTATCGACATTTTTCACCACGAAACGCGCGTAATACTGACCGCTCATCGCATCGAAATTTGAGCGACCAATCAGATGCGCTACCGCCGTTGCCAGCTTCACCATCTCATCTGCCTGCGCCACATCATCGATACCCACCGCATTGATCAACAGCGCACCTTCAGCACGGTTTAGCAGGGTCTTCAACAGCAATGGTTGCAGCTGATTCGCACACAGATCGTCAAGAATTTTGCCTACCCGAAAACGCAGAAACGATTTGTACTCCAGCGCCTGCACGGGCCATTCGGCAACCTGTTCGAGAAACTGTTTGGTCGTCTGTTCGGTGAAGGTGAGTTCCAGCAGACGCGGGGATTGCGCCGACGGGATGAGAGTGAATCCGCTATAGTCCTGGCCTGAATCGACAGCGTTATTGTGTACGGCGGTCAGTGCATTCATCAGAAGCGATCCTCTTATGAGATGTAGGGTGACATGGCGATGCTCATTTCGTAGCCATAATCTAAAAATATCTACATTTCTGAAAAATGCGCACAAAAGCGACATATTGTTTTCTTATTGTGATCAAAAGCAACAAATTAGTAACATTTAACGTAGGGTATTAAGGCAAAGTGAGACAGGAAATGAATAACTAAAGCAACAGGTTAGGGGGAGTTAACATTAGAGAACAGATTATCTGGTCGATAAAAAACAGTAAATGGCTTCACTGCAAAATGACCGTTAGTAAACTAAACATATTATCTGCCCCGTTTTATCGGGGCAGATATAACATTAAATTATAAATAGAGATAGTTCGGCGGTTCTCCTGTTTTCCCTAAAAGAAGAGCGCTACGCCCAGGAATATTGATATTTAGAGTTCCGCCTCTAAGCGTAAATACTTTACCAGGGGGGATAATTTTTCGGGTATTATTAATAATAATGTTAACGCTATTACTCCCCATGTTTTTGTATATTCCAGGTTGCAATTTGTTAGGCCAGGTACCTTCAACTTCTTCGTTTCCTTTATTTATTATAACTAGTCCATCATGAGGAGAGTGATTAATGTTCACAGAATCCCCACGACTAAAGGCCAGAACGTTTTTAGTTGCAAATACACCCTCAAATGCGCTCCATATTCCTGCTTTATCTATATATAATGCGTGGAATTCATTGTAGAGCTGCTGATAGGTAGAGCAACCTTTATTAAGCTACGCCTCACCGCCGACACGCGTGGACCCATCATAATTTTTAATTTCAGTCGTTGATTTTAATACTTGGCCATCCCAGTAAACTAAAGGCCTGCTGAACGGCAGAGCGGCTATATATGCCATTGCTAATTGTTCATCTTGTTGATGGTTAAATAGAAAGTCATTGAAAAGATTACCATTGTTAGGAAAATCGTGGTTAATGTTAATCAATATCCGTCTTTCTGATGGGATACTTGAGATTGTGGAACCCGGTTTTGATGCAAGGGTTTGAAGATCTCCACCAAATGAAAAGGCTTTTATCGTTTTCATGAGCAATGAAAAATCAATGGCGCTTAAATCATCTCTTTCATAAAGCAGTGATGACATTTGTTGTTCATCCAACTGACAAGTTACCAGATATTCCATGTAATTCATAACGGCTTTTTTATGATATTTTGGGTTAAATAAGTTAGTATTGTGTAACCGCTCATTATAATTTTTAAGCGGTGGGGTTATTGATCTTTCTATTTGTTCATGTTTTGAGTGTTTTGCCGCATCATAACGTAAACCTCGTACGCCATATTTTCGCATTTCACGAACGTATTGATTTTGCAACATAATAACCTGGTCACTTTTGGGTGTTGTTTTAGGCATTCCATTTAAACGCTTTTCTTTTAATGCATGGAGGTTTTCCCATTCATCCTTAGAGATGTTATCTTTACTTGCTTCGAAGTCTTTTGCAGTGAGATGTATATCTTCTGGATGGATTTGTTTACGTTCTTTTGTTACTGGATCTTTAATGAATGGAATCAAAACCTGACCTTGCCAATAGCCAGGGATACCACCTTCTATATCTTTACTGATCTTCGCTCGTATATCAGCAGAGGGATAATCCAGGTCATTTTTACCACTACCCCCAATTCCCATAAAGTTAAAGGTATAATCAGGAATGATATCGATACCAAATTTTTTAGCATCTTTAACCAATGCGATAAAATCCTGCAAATCTCCCATTGGATTATGGATGGTACAAAGATCTTCGGGTTGATAAGCATGAAACCAGTAACCCTTTTCTTCTTCGGGAGTTTCTGGTCCGTCGGCGCGGAAAGTTGTCACTGGAGGGATTTGTATATACCCATAATGGCAACGTGCAAATTCAGACATATTTTCTCTGATCTGCTGGTAGGTGGCATTAAAAGCATGAAGAATCGCTTCGCCAGGTTTTTTGGGGGTGATGATTTCACATTGTGATTTCTGAACAGCAGTAAGAGATTTACGCTCAAGTGTTTGCCGTAGATGTTCTGGATTGATTAGTATTTTAAATGTTTCTTGCTGTCCGGAAGGTGACGTCACGTTAATATTATATACATCGGCTGCCAGCTCATAGTCAGGAATGTTAATAGCATATGCAACATATTTATCTTTTGGGGAAGGTTTGTCAGATATAATGTGGGTGAAATGTTCAGCAGGACCATACTGATAAACACCGCTGTTATCACCTCTTTCAATCATTGTATCTCGTTGATAAACCCATGTTTTTCCTTCTCCTATCCTGTCTGGCGCTGTAATGCTACGCTGTGCTGCTTTATTCAACTCTCGATAAGTTGTATCTGGAGAAAGGGAAATTTTATAATCGTTTTTTAACAGATCATTAATAACTTTTTCTGCGTGAAAAGTTGATATAATTTCTCTGTCTTTTAATCCTTGAGGGTAAACTCCACAAGAATTAATAATATTTGTTATACAGTTTAGATATTCTAATGTATTTAATTTGGAATTTAGATCCCCGTCAGTAATGTTCCATGATAACAATGTGGGGTTGTCGATAGGTAAATTTCTGGGTCCTGGTTTTATAGAAAACATAATAAAGTTCCTCTAATGGTAGAGTAATATGATGTATACGGAAACATAAAAATGTTTAATTGTTGTGAAAGTAATTGCAAACAGATGTCCTACTTTTATCCAATATTTATATGGAAAAGGATAATGCTTAAATCTGTTTTATTAATTATCGATGTGGTCTGGAGAGGCAACTGTCAAAAATCGCTCATACGAAACTAATGATTAGCAGAATAAGATCTATGAAAGAATATATTGCTATACGAAGTTTATTTTTATGGAGTGAAAAGTAACAGATATCATAATGATGCGAAAACTCTTCAGCTAATGTAATAAAGTTATATTATTAGATACAAAATCATTACAAAGTATCATTGAATCGATGATAACTATAGATAGTGCTAATTATTAACATTTGCTTGTTGACTGCGAGTATCGACTTTGCGAATGGAGGCGGTGTCGGGTTTTATGTCGCGTGTAATCACGACCCAAGGTGAATGGGAACGCATAAAAATCTGTTATTTACATCATATGATCATCATGTTTATTGCGTGGTTTATAAGTATTGTTATTGCACACTCAAGGCCCTTTAGCTCAGTGGTTAGAGCAGGCGACTCATAATCGCTTGGTCGCTGGTTCAAGTCCAGCAAGGGCCACCAAATCATTATTTACGTATCAGGAAGAGTTAAGGGTACAAGGGGTACTCGATGGCGGTCTATATTTCATGACTAACGCCATTTCAAGGAAGAAGTGCGGTGGGTGGTTTCGAATGAGGGCTGGTGTTTTGGTACGTGGCACGCCACTGCAATGTATTTATCCATCAGTACTCATTCAAAAGTACCTGGAAAAAATGCCTGCTATGCCAAGCGGGCAAATTGCTTACATGTGGAATTAAGTAATTAACGATAAAGCCAGAGTATTATCATTTATTATACCCCTTCATTTAATCAGGTTAATTACTCAAATCACTGAACTATTCTCTGTTCGCTCACTGATGATAAGTGAGTACCACAACCAATGTATGTAGAACAATGCCGTAGAGTAAGGATGAAATGTCTCTGCCACGCCTTAAACATCTACTACTGACCAGAACACCCGCCGCAGGCAGATGAGTTTTGTGAGCGTTACAGGAGCGTGGCTATGCTCATTAACCAACGCTATTGAGATATAAATTTCTAACACTTGAAAAACGATTTTCACTAATAAATTATAACGGTTTTTTTTATCATACAGCGAAATAACCTTTTGTTTATTAAATTTAACATTCCTGTGCTAATTTAATTAAAAGTTCCATGCGTAGCAAGTGAAGCAGTTAATGTCAGTAATTGTCTCAAATGAGCGTTTTTTTATAGTGACAAACAGTAATAACATTAAAAATAGCCATGTAGACATTAATTGAGGAATAGACAATGTTAGTTAGTAAAAGCAACGGATTTAACGCTAGCGCAGTTTTGGGTAGTGGAAGTTATAATGAAAATAAATCTTCTAAACACATGGAGCTACTAGCTCATAGTATTTTAAAATTAATTTGTAAGGAAGCTGCATCAGAGACGTATCGCGGTGCTCTTGAAACTTTACAAAAAATGATGTCTGAATGTATATATCAAGAAGGCAACGCCTTTGTCATTATGGGAGCTGGAGAACAATTAAAACGTATTAAATATGAAGTTGGTGAAAATAACTTAAAGGTATTCAACGTACACTTTAATAATAATCACGAGTTAGTTAGTTCTGGTGAGCCTGACGTAATATGTTTAAGCAAGCAGGTCTGGGAAAATCTTCTCATTAAACTAAAGCTGGAAAACAATGAAAATGTGTTTTCTGAAACTAAAAAATTATCGAATAAAAATAATGCCGATCAGTTTTTTGAATGCGCTAAAAGAAATGAATAGAACCTTTTCGATAATATAAGAAAAAGTGATTTTCATGTTGGTTTACTTAAGCCAAGTAGTACGCGTAGTGTTATTTTAGAAACGCCGCCAAATGTCTGTATGGAATCACGTAATTCATATGAAAACAAAATAGATGAGATTTCATCTTTGTCAGAGTCAAAGGAACACCCCATAGATATTCAAGAAAAAAAAGATGCGTTTGTGAATGAGTTCAAGGGGGTATTATTTGATAAAAATACAAGGTCTTCAGAGCTTCTGTTTAATTTTTATGAGTGTTGCTATAAGTTTTTACCAAGAGCTCAGCCTCAAGATAAAATCGATAGCTATAATTCAGCACTGCAAGCTTTTTCCATTTTTTGTTCATCTACGTTGACACATAATAATATAGGCTTTGATTTCAAATTATTTCCTGAAGTCAAGCTGTCTGGAGAACATCTTGAAACGGTATTCAAATACAAAAATGGCGATGATGTCCGGGAGATAGCCAAAATTAACATTACTCTCCAAAAAGAAGAGGGTGGTTTATATAATTTACGTGGATTGGATTTTAAGGGGTGCTTCTTTTCTGGACAGAACTTCAGTAACTATGATATTCAATATGTGAACTGGGGAACGTCATTGTTTGATGTTGATACTCCGTGTATTTTTAATGCGCCTGCTTACAACAAGAGTAATGAAAAATCATTAAAACCTGTGAGCGAAAACGGTTTAAGTGGAGTATTGACTGATCGTAATAATAAAATAAAACTCATCACGGGCGTGGCACCATTCGATGATATTTTATTTATGGATGATGACTTTGATGATAGTTCCTCTGAGGATGATCCCGTTGAGAATAGTCCTGTTGTGACTAGTCCCGTTGTATCAAGTTCTAAAAGCAGTTTTCAATGATTAATAAATGGCAATTTTTACAAAGAGATAATAACGTAGATTGAAACAATATGTATTATTGATTGAGTAAACGGGATTATTCTTCACACTACATCCATTTTAGTGTCACTACCAAAGAAAAAGGGGCTACGTTTTCATGTAACCCCTTGATTTATTTGGTGGGCTGGCAGTGACTGAATTGGTGCTGTAATTGGTTGAAATATTTCATCTAATGTCTGGTTCAACTTTCCTTAGCTGCCTGAAAGTTTTTTGATCTTACCCAGCAATAACAGCGTTACGGTGCACCACGCCTGACTGAAGAACTGCGTGCTCAGGGTTACCACTTCAACGTAAAACCGTGGCAGGAGGTCCGGACTGAAAAAACTGGTCAGGACATCATCGGCAGGGAACGCACTGCTAGTCTGTAAACTGAACCGACTGGGGCGCAGTATGTGGCATCTTGTCGTGCTGTTGGAGGAGCTGTGCGAACGTGGTATTAACTTTCGTGCTCTGGCCCAATCTATATTTGCCCAACAATGGGGGGACGAATGCTGTAAAAGTAAAACAATCTGCGATCTCAAAGTTATTGTGTGATTTTTATGTGAGCAGAAGATATTCATCAGAAACGATTATGTAAATCATTTTATTTTGCCAACGGCCTCATTGTCGAAAGAAAAGAATACGCCCGTATTTCCTGAATGGATTGACTTTTTTATCCAACCACACTTCAGCGCACTGCGTTTAAAAAATGCCTCATTCTTATGCGGAATATCATCATTTCATCATGATGTCTTTGATGAGCGGTGAACACAATACACTTGCGCTGTCTCTTCAGGATGAATCCCCTGGTCTGGTGCCTGTGGGCTGATGTTGCAGCAAAGCTAAGGTCGCTTAAACGCTACTCAGTATTCACTTTTCAGAGGATGAAATTTATGAACAGGACCAGTCCCTATTATTGTCGCCGCTCAGTACTTTCCTTATTGATATCTGCCTTGATATATGCCCCGCCCGGGATGGCTGCCTTCACTACTAATGTTATTGGTGTGGTAAACGATGAGACTGTAGATGGCGTCCAAAAAGTAGATGAACGAGGTACAACAAATAACACTCATATTATCAACCATGGCCAGCAGAATGTTCATGGCGGGGTATCTAATGGAAGTCTTATTGAATC
>ERZ1034973.1831-NODE-1831-length-11575-cov-5.298958_pt1 | contig 11575 bp, 10 predicted proteins | sample MGYA00520686_ERZ1034973 | MGnify/ENA primary metagenome ERZ1034973 (study PRJEB33766, sample SAMN09781775) | gut metagenome | biome: gut microbiome | host: Homo sapiens | place: Madagascar | study: EMG produced TPA metagenomics assembly of the PRJNA485056 data... | reverse complement strand
TTGGAGTTCCGTCGGGCGCCGTCATGGTTGGCGGAACGGCATGATATGCACGATGCATCAACGAGTTTCCGTCAATCACGGCAACGGTTTTAGGCATAAGGGTTCCTCCTGTTTTCGAACTCTTTGATTATAGCGTGTTGGCGAATTTCTCGAAGGGCCTTCGATGCGTGAGCCGCTCGCTGCCGTCCGGCTCCGAGGCTAGGCGGGTATTCGAGCCACCCACTCCGCTACCGCTCGCTTACGCTCGCTATGCACTGCGTTCCGTCGTTCAATTTTTGAATAAATAAAGTTTGAAACGCCGAGTGCTCTCGCCTACCCCGCCTAGCCCCGGAACCTGCCCGACTAATCCATGAAAAGTTAAAAAACAGCGAGAGGCGCCCTGGTGAGTGCGGAAGCCTCGAAAGAGGAAGGGGCTGGCCTTTGGCCGCCCCGACCGATTGAAAGGCTTCCGTGCCACCAGGGCGCCTCGCAGCGTCAGGTCGTTTCGTATGTGCGTTTCGCTGATCGTAGATCAGCGAAACATCCTAATCCCACAGGTACCCAACGCCGCGGACGGTTTCAAGGTGCTGAGAAAGCTCGGGGCCGAGCTTGGCGCGTACGCGTCGAACATGAACGTCGACTGTACGAGAGCCGCCAAAATAGTCGAATCCCCAAACGCGACGAAGCAAAGCATCGCGCGAATACGTACGTCCAGGATGTGTTACCAGGAATGCCAGCAATGCGTACTCCAGATAGGTGAAGTCGATCGGTTCACCGTTTACGGCAACTTGATACGTGGCCAAATTGATGGTCATGCCATCAACCGAGATGAAATCGTTCGTAGAGCTTTCGTTCCCTGGCCATAATAGCTGTCGAATGCGAAGGGAGCATTCCTCTGAACTTGCCCCATGCACAACAAAATCGCAATTGATCTGGACAGGCAAACGGAAGCCCGAAAGCATATCCTCCTTCACGATGATGAGCATCGGCACGCCGCCATCGTCGATAAGCGCTTGCTCAACAGCAATCAGTGTTTGCGCCGATTCTGCGGTTGCCTCGTAGATAACCAAATCATACGAGGGATTGTCAGCCAAGAGCTTCTTGAACTGCATAGACGAACCTGCCGCCACATCGACGTCGAGGCTGGAAAGAACCGCCTGGAACTTATGGGCGTTGTCGAGACTGTCTGCAATGAATATGACGTTCTTTCTTTGTTGCATAATACGCCTCCGCTACAGTACGCCCAGATAACGGTCAAGCTCCCAGCTGGAAACCTGGCGCTGGTACTCGTTCCACTCTTCGCGCTTTACCTTCACAAGGAACGAATGGATGTGCTCGCCAAGCACTTCTTTCATGAGCTCAGATTCGGCAAACAGCTCAACCGCTTCGCCAAGCGTGTCGGGCAAAGACGCGAACCCTCGCGCACGCAGCTCCTGGCGAGAAAGCCCGCGAGCGGAATCTTCCTCCATGGGCGGGCACAACTCGAGTTCTTCCTCTATGCCCTTCAAACCAGCAGCGAGCACTGCCGAAAATACCAGGTACGGATTGGCAGCGGAATCGGGGCTTCGCAACTCTACGCGGCATGCCTCTTCCTTGTCGGGCTTGTAACCAGGAATGCGTACCAACGCAGAACGGTTATTGCGCGCCCACGAGATATGAACCGGCGCTTCGCCACCAGGAACCAGGCGCTTATAAGAATTAACGCTCGGATTGGTAAGAAGGCTGAATTCGGGAACGTACTTAAGCAAACCGGCAATATAGTGCTTTGCCACTTTGGAAAGGTTGTATCCATCGGGGTCGTTGGCGTCGAAGAATGCATTGTTGCCTTCTTCGTCGAACAGGCTCTGGTGAATATGCATACCCGAGCCGGGAGCGCCAGAAATAGGCTTGGGCATGAAAGAGGCATAGACCCCGTGTTTCATGGCGATTTCCTTGACAACCATCTTGTAGGTCATTACGTTGTCGGCCATGCTCAGCGCATCCGCGAAACGCAAGTCGATTTCCTGCTGAGATGGACCGTTTTCGTGATGGGAGTACTCGACGGGTATGCCCATCTTTTCCAAGGTAAGAATGGTGTCACGTCGAAGGTCGCTTGCCATGTCGAGGGAGGTTAGGTCGAAGTAGCCACCGTGGTCAAGCACTTCCGTCCCATTGGGATCCTTGAAGTAGTAATACTCGAGCTCAGGGCCAACATTCATCACATAGCCCAAGCGCTCGGCCTTTGCAGCCTGACGCTTCAGCACGTTTCGAGAATCACCGTCGAAATAATCGCCTTCGGGCGTTTTAATGGAGCAGAACATACGTCCAACAGCATTGCGCTCCGGACGCCAGGGCAAAATCTGAAACGTGGAAGCTTCGGGATATGCGAGCATGTCCGATTCGCTTGTAGAGGCAAAACCGCGAATGCAGCTACCGTCAAAGCCCATTCCTTCTTCGAAGGCATTTTCCAATTCGCTAGGAATAACCGCAAATGACTTCATGTGACCCAGCACATCGCAGAACCAAAAACGCACGAAGTGCACGTCGCGGCTTTTTATGGTTTTAAGGACGAAATCCTGGTCTGGGCTGGTGCTCATAGCTTGTCCTTCCGTGGCTTGCTCATATTTGTTTCATTGTAACAAGCAAGGTGTTACAAGCGCGTTTCGCCGAATTCTTTTGCCGTTGAACCGATAGTTGTTGCACATATTTTCAGGCAGAAGTCTTGCTTCACTCGTCAAAAGGCAACGCCTCAGGGATATAGGGACAGGTCTCATTTTCTCTTTTAGGTGGAAAAATGGGGCCTGTCCCTATATCCCCGGTGTCGGCAGGCATAAAAAATGGCCCGCCTGAGCGAGCCATTTCAAATTACTTTTTGCGATCGATCTTCCGAGCAGCAAGGTCGCAGCCGCTTTGAACGATTTGGACCAGAACGATAAGAATGACGATGGTGGCAATCATCACGTCAACCATGTAGCGCTGATAACCATAGCGGATAGCGATGTCGCCCAGGCCACCTGCACCAACGGTGCCTGCCATTGCGGAATAGCCAAGCAACGTGATAAGAACGATGGAAAAGCCCCTAATCAGAGAGGGCAAACTCTCCCACAAGAACACCTTCACAACAATCTGCCAAGTGGAAGCGCCGAAAGACTGAGCGGCTTCAACCAGGCCAGCATCGACTTCGGCAAGGCTTTGCTCAACCATGCGACCCACAAAAGGCGCAGCCGCCACAACCAGCGGCACTACCGCTCCGGGAACGCCCAGTGAAGTGCCCACAACCAGACGGGTAAACGGAATGATGGCCACGAGCAGGATAATGAACGGGATCGAGCGGCCGATATTCACGATCCAACCAAGGACGGCATTCACTGCTTTGTGAGGCAGCAAGCCTTTCTTTGGATCGGTTAGCACCAAGAATACGCCGAGGGGAATACCGATTACGTAGGCAAGCGCCGTGGAAACCAAGCTCATAACGATGGTGTCCCAAGTTCCCTGCGCCAGAAGCGCCCCATACTGGGCGAAGAACGTCTGCAAGTATTCCACGATTACAACCTCTTCTCCAGCAACTTGCGAGCAACGTCACTTTGCGGATTCGCAAAGATATCTTCCGTTTTGCCCTCTTCCACGATTTTGCCCTCATCGATTACCACCACGTTGTCGCAAATAAGCTCTGCAACGGCCAGCGAATGGGTGATAAGCACGATGGTTACGCCCATCTCTTCGTTGATGTCTTTCAGCAACTTCAGGATGGAGTGCGTGGTCATAGAGTCGAGCGCGCTGGTTGCCTCATCGCACAACATGATGGACGGATTGTTCACCAATGCACGCGCAATGGCAACACGCTGCTGCTGGCCGCCGGAAAGCTGACTAGGATACTTGTTGCACTTGTCGGCCAAGCCCACCAGCTCCAGCAGTTCGCGTGCGCGCTTTTCTGCCTCTTTCTTGTCGGCATGGCGAAGCTCGAGAGGAAACATAACATTGCGAAGAACGGTGCGCTGCTGAAGCAGGCTGAAGTTCTGGAAGATCATGCTTACCGAGCTGCGGAACTCGCGCAATTCCTTTTCGGAAAGGTTTGTGATGTCGCGCCCATTGATGATGATCGAGCCAGAGGTAGGACGCTCAAGCAGGTTAAGGCAACGCACAAGGGTTGACTTGCCGGCGCCCGATTGGCCGATAATGCCAAACACAGACCCGTCTTCGATGGTCAAATTGATATCGGTCAGGGCAGTATGCGTTTCCCCCTGACGCGACACATATGTCTTATTGAGATGTTCTATTTGAATCATTCGTTGTTCCTCTTATACCGCGCAGCACAATTGGCGCGCATAAAACAGCCTACCTACCATACCGCAGCCCAACGCATAGGCAGGAAAATGCCACAGCTCAAACTGCATGCGGCTTATACATAAAACTAATAACTGGCAATAAGCTTGAAGAATAGCTATTGAACAGGGCCAAGCAGGAAGTATGGCGCATGCGGGTCAAGGCACGAGCTCATATACGGGTCGCCGTCTACGAACAGATGTGGCCAACGATAATGCAAGAAGGCCTTTTCCCGCTCTGCGCGCAGCTGCTGCTTCTTGGTAAGCGCCGAACGACCATCGGAGCCACTCCCCTTGCGATAGGCTTCCACGCCACCGTTATAGGCAATCAAGTAGCCCTCTTTTGCCACCTTCAAACAGAAGTCGACATCGCAATTGCAAAGCTGAAAGCGCTCGTCAAAGCCCTTAGCTTTATCGTAGGCAGCGCGCTTCACCATCATGGCAGAGAGGGAAACCGCCGAAACATTGCTAGCGCACTGCAAGCGCCCCAAATAACCACGAGCGCTGCGAGGCATATTCACGCCAATCTCCGAAGCCGATCCGTACGGACCAACCATCATGCCTGCATGGCGTATAGTGTCGTCGGCAAACAGGGTTTTCGCCCCCACAACGCCCACGCCCTCACGAATGCAATGGGTCAGCATGCAGTTCAACGCTTCGGGATCTGCAAACTCAACGTCTCCATCGACTACCAGCACATACTCGGAAGTGCTTTGCGAAAAGCCCAAATTTGCCATAGCGGCACGGTTGCTGGGGCCTTGGTAGGCAATAACCCTAGCGCGGTTCTTCCGCACCAGATGCTCTCCGTACACCGCAACATCACGGGAGGTTTCCTGATTCACCACCACATATATAGGCGTGTCGCGCGGCATCACGCTCTGCTCGATTGAGGAAAGGCAGGCGTCGAGCAACGACGCATCGTCACCGGCAAGCACAACCACCGAAAGAGTCGGCGTCTCATCGGGCATTCGATAGCGGACGGTATAGAGTCGATCGGAGACATCGGCAAGAACCAGCGCATCGATACCATTGCGACGCAAGTGGTTGGCAAGCACCTTCCTTCCCGTGCGGAAGGCTTCCTCTTCGCGACGGGAGCTGATCCTATCGGCATCGGGGGAAATAGAGGCCGCATTCTGAACGTGGTACAAAACCTTGTCGATTCGCTCTACGCGCTCTGCCTGAGCGGTTGCCTTCAGCACCAAATCGTAGTCGAATGATTCGGAGGAAAAGCCCACCGACGACTGTATTGCCCCCAAAATACGACGAGAAAGGAACACCAGAGGACCGAGATAGTTGTAGGAATACAGCAAATCAGGCGAAAAAACCGGCTTGAATTGGGGGCTGTGCAAGCCGCCGTCGCGATCGAAGCTGTCATGGTTCGTATACACGACATCGCACGGGCCCACGCCGCTATCGTTTTTGACTCCTTCTTTCTCCATAACTTCGTTGATGCGGCGAACGTATTCGTAGAGAGCCTCGGGGGCCAAGACAACGCTCGGCTCCAATACTGCGCAAACTTCACCCTTGGACTGAAGCAGGCCAGTCAGGCGCGCCGCACCCTCATCGAGCTCGGCCTCAGGCACCAGATGGACAACGCGCTCATCGCCCTCCCATTCGCGGAGAGCTGAGGTGAGGCTCAATTCGTTGGCGCCCATGTCGACCAGAATAAGCTCGAAACGGGTGTAGGTTTGAAGGCTCAAAGAAGCCAAGGCGGCAGACAAATAGCATTCGTCGCCCGGATACAGGGGCATTACCAAGCTGATCTGGGGCTGAACGGCAAACGAACGAGATCGCTGCCCCTCAAGGCCAGCAAGCGTTTCGCAATGACGCACGAACCAGCGACCGTAGCGCGAATCGATGGAAGCATCTATGGCGCAATAGGAGAACGACTCGTGCAGCGGACCAAACGTTTCGTCGCAAAAATAAGCAAATCCTCCAGAAATCTGTTCATTGGCATCGTAGACCGTTACGCAGAAATCCTTAGCAACAGCGGCAACGCGCACAGAAAAGCCGATGCGCAGACGTTCACCTTCACCGTAACCCGCAGGGGGAATCACCTCATCTACCAACGGATACACGGGCAGGTCGACCTCCGTGCCATAGCCATCGGTGAAATCGACCATCACATCGGAGCCTTCGGCATGAGGCATATCTGCGAGCATCTTAACCACGATTTCATCGCCGTCCTCGATGGCGTCGGTGAAATAAACGTTCATACGACCCGAGCAATACTCACGCTCGATGTCAAACATCTGCTCCAAAAGCTCATTATGGACAAAGGCATTGAAGCGCGTGCGCCAGCGCATCATGTTCAGTTCCACGGTAAGGCGACTCTGGGTAAGGGGCGAGCCCTCCCCTACGTACTCCAGGAACGTCAAGTCGACTTCGCGCACATCGAAATGAGGAAGTACCACCACATAATTGGCCTGAGATGTTTCTTCCAGCGGATTAAAAGGGAACAAGTGAGCGGGGATCTTGGCGCCATCCTTCAAACGAGCATCAAGAAGCACCTCGGCATCAGGGTGCATACGGTCAAGCACCATTTGCAGGTAGACCTTGCCATCGCCGTGACTCATGCTTTCGATTCGTGCGTTCATGCAGTTATCCTCGGGGTTTTCCGCGCTTCATGGCGAAATAAGAGCTGTCGGGGTTCAGATTGCGGTTGTAGAAGGCATCGTCTTCGAGGAATATTCTCGGCCACGCCGACTGCAGCAAGGCGGCTTCTCTGCGGCGTCGGATGCTGATCTCCTTGGAGCGGATACGCATACGCGAAACGCTATGAAGATGGCTCAGGAGCACATGGGGGGTAAATACCGTGTAGTAGCCGGCATTGCGCACCTTAAGGCAGAAGTCGACATCGGCGTAGAACAAGGTAAATTCCTCGCTGAAGCCTCCCACCTCTTCGTAAGCGCTGCGGCGAAGCATCATGCAATCGCCGGTAACTGCCGAAACGTTCTGGGCAACAACGGCGCGATCCAAATACCCTTGGCTTTCCGCATCCATGTGGCGGAAGAGGGGCGTTACCACGCGCGAACCCCCCACCACGATGCCAGCATGCTCAACCGTGCCGTCGATGAACAGTTGCTTGGGGCCCACCACACCCACATCGGGGCGCTGGAAGTAACCCAGGAGCTGCTCGAGGGCACAATCGGTAAGGATGCGAGCGTCGTCGTTGAGGAACAGTAAGAATTCGCCTTGCGTGTTCTTCACCGCAAAGTTGGCAATCTGGGCCTTATTGAATGGGCCGTCCCATTCAAGAACCGAAAGGTTATCGTGATCTTCGGTCAATTCGGCCAGACAAGCTTTCGTTTTCTGGGCAAACGCAGCAGTGCTTACCACCACGATCTCAAAATTGACATAGTCGATTTTCTCGTACAGGTCACGCACACACGTACGAAGCAGCGGCGCATTGCCCTCAAAGATAAGCACCACCGAAACGTGCGGCGATTCGGCAAGCACATGGCGTACACGATAATGGCCCGGTTCGCGGTCGTTCAGCACCTCGGCGTTGATGCCTACGCGCTGACAGTGGGCAACCAGCGCCTTGCGGCCTGCTTCTTGTTCGATTTGAGTGGCTTTGAAACCTTCAGAGGTATCGATCGTGGCAAAACGACGATGGCACAGAACACGCGGGACATGACATACACGGCGGGCCTTCTCCGTAACGCGAAGCGCCAAATCGTAGCCCGCTGCGCCCATGATGGCGTACGGGAGGTTAGGCAAGCCGGAAAGCAAAGAAGAACGCACCACCACCAGATCGCGCAAGTAGTTGTACGAACGCAACAGCTCGGGCGAAAAGTCTGGGCGGAACACAGGCTGAAAGTGCATGCCATCGGCATCGAAGGCATCCACATCGGTATAGAGCACATCGCAATCAGAATATTCATTGATAGCGCGGGCGCATTCGAACAGCGCATCGGGAGCCATGACGTCGCACGGCTTCATGAACACGACGAAATCGCCTTCCACGGTTGCCATGCCAGCCGCAAAGCGCTCGTTGATACCAAGCGATTGGTCGGTTTCCACCACGTACACGCGATCGCTATCAAGCGAATCCTTCAAATCGGCCGCTTCGCTGCCCGACGACCCAGCATCGACCAAAATAAGCTCCCAGCGGCCATAGCTCTGAAGCGCAATGGAGTTCATAAGATCGTGAACATGGTGCGATGGAGTGTCGTCAAGCACGCAAACGATGCTGAAAAGAGGCTCGTAATCGAAACGGGTTGCCACCTGCTCGAGCAAATCTGGGACATCGGCACGATGCTGTTCCACGAACCACTCATGGTATTCAGGATCAAGCGCCGCACTCGTAGTCTGCTCGTCGAATTCGGCAACAAGGGATTCAAGGGTGCGATTGCCCAACATGGCAAACCCGGGTGCCACGGTAGATGCGGTGTCGGTTGCGCAGAGGCATACCTGGGGGTTATCGGCATCGACCAAAAACGAAAGCTCGATATAACGACGTCGCAAAGCGCCATACCCAGGGCTTTGCGAGACGGAATCCTCTACGATGATCGGCCGGAGATCAAGCCGGCGCCCCGTCTTATCAAGGAAGTCGCATTCGACCACGCTTGCTTCGTGATACGGCATTTCCAGCAATGCCGAAACACGGATTTTGCCTTCGGTCTCAAACGCACGCAAGAAGCTCACGTGGATGCGATCATGGATAAAGCGGCCATCGAGGTCTTCGATAAGGGAAGGCACCGCTGTGCTGCGCTGAGGCGCCATCACCTTCAGGCTGGTTGCCCGAACATCGAGCGCCTTGCGGCAAGAGGTAATAACGTTGCCCGATGAGTCTATGGCATTGAACTCAAGTTCCCACCTACGACAGCTCAACCAAGGAAGCACGATAACGAAAAAACGCACACCGGCTGAATTCTTGGTGTGAAGAGGAGGGAAAGGCATTTCCCTGTTCGCCAGCGCTCCGTCGGAAAGAACTTGACGCAAAGCCAGCGGGTCGGCAACGTCACAATATGGAAAAGTGTCGGACGGAATACGAGCGCCCGATTCCGTCGAAGCGGCAAGCACTACAGGAAGACGCTCGTCGTAACCGGAAATCTCAGACAAGATATAAACCTTATCGCCCGAACGGCGGATGGTTTTGAACGATACATTCATGAGCCTCTCCCTTCCTGAAATGCTTGCCTTGCACCATTTCAGCAAAGAATATTATCGCCCGAATTAATCGTGAGCTTCGAGGAAAATCTTCCTAGTTACGAAGTTCCATACCGCCACAACAACCGTAACAACGATCTTTGACAGACGATAGTCGATGTAGAGGCTGTCAACCATGAGCCACATAAGAAGATCGTTGATGCCCAAGCCGCAAACAGAAAGCACAATGAAGATGATGAATTCGCGCCTGCGACTCATATCGTCTTTGCGCTTGAACACAAAGCGCATAGAAGCGAAGTAGTTGAAGATCACCGAAACGACAAAAGAAACCGTGGTACTGATGAGGTAGGGAACGCCAAATACCTCGGTGAGGAAGATCATCAAGCCATAATCGATAACAAACGCGATGACGCCAACGATACCGAATTTCATGAACTGGGCGATGAGCTTCTTCAAGCCAACTCCTTTAGTCTGCCTACATAAGAAAAAAGGCCCTGCAAAGCAGAGCCTGTTCATTCATGGTGCCCCCAACGGGACTCGAACCCGTGTTTCAGCCTTGAAAGGGCCGCGTCCTAACCGCTAGACGATGGGGACTTATTGCTTACTGCGAAGCAACAGCTCGGTTATTATTGCAAAGCTCAGAAAATATGGCAAGTACTTTTTCGAAAATTTTTTTCAGATCCCTATCGCACCCCAGATAGCACCCTTGGACGAAAGGTGTATTTCAAAACCGTAGAAAAGACTATCGTTGACTCAGGTACCAGAAATGATGTTAGGAAGTCATGAGAATTGCCGTTGCAAGTGAGGGTTTGGATGTCAGCAGCCATTTCGGCTGTTGTACCAACTTTAACTTCTACCAGGTTCAAAACGGCGAGCTCGTAGACTCTCGGAACCTCCCTAGCCAAGGGCACCTTTGCGGATCACAGGCAAATTTCTTACGGCAGATAGAGGTAAAGGTTCTTTTATGCGGCACCATCTCGGAAAAAGATGCAGAAAGCATGAAGGCCGCTGGCATTACCGTGGTGAAGGGCGCACAAGGTCGGGCAATTACCGCCGCCGATAACTACCTGAAACAAGCAAGCCCTGAAGAATTGGCAGCGCTGGGATAACCCCCTCCCAGCAGCGTACCCGCCAAGCTGACGTGCTCGGCAAGGGAATCGGCCTTGCTAGATAGCCGGGGAATACGTACGCCTTCCCCGTTAGTCCCGCTCTAGCGGCGCAACGCCATCAGATGCTACTCGCAGCCGAAGTGCTGACGGAAATTATTTTCAGTTGCCACAATAGCACCAGCTTCTTTAAGCATTTTTGTCGCAACGCCATCGCCTGGCACCAGCACGCCCGAAAAAGTACCGTCATACACTTCCCCAACGCCGCATGAAGGGCTTTTCGCCTTCAAGATGGCATGGGTGCAGCCCGAATCACAAACTAATGAGCAAGCAGCACGAGCACCCGCCTCGAATGCTTCCGTATGATCGTTCCCCTCGCCATCAACCACACGGATTTGTCCGTCAACAGCACATTGCTCATGGGGAGGATGGGGAATGGAAAGCCCTCCCATAACCTCTGGGCAGATTTTCACCACCTGACATCCGCGGTCTTCCAGAAAACGCTGTACTTCCATGGAAGGCTTTGAGCGACCATCGAAACGGCATCGGACTCCTAATAAACATGCGCTAACTGCAACTTTCATGATTATCTCCCGTCTGGGCGTTGCAAGAATGGCCCTCAAAAGACTGCATACAACGCAAAAAAGGCCCGCCTTAAGCGGACCCTTTTGAATAAATGGTGGAGCATAGGGGGATCGAACCCCTGACCTCATAGCTGCCAGCCATGCGCTCTCCCAGCTGAGCTAATGCCCCGAAGTGCTTGATTAATATACCCTCGCCACCACGCTAGGTCAAGGATTATTTTCAGAATTATGAAAAGCAGCCCATAATCGATGAAGCGCCGCTATGCGAGTTCAACATGACCTGCCCATTACAGTCTGAGATAGGCCGTCGATGAACTTCGGTGGCGATCATCCGGCGCCTGGCCATGGCAAGATATCGACCCGGTGCGTTCCCAAGCTGCCGACCATGGCAAGATTGCGCCCTGATGCATCCCCGTGCTGCCGGCCGTGGCAAGGTATCGCCCCGATGCGTTCCCGAAGGGGCCTCGGACGGGAAAAACACCGGTTCGTG
>ERZ1034973.1819-NODE-1819-length-11661-cov-7.879804_pt1 | contig 11661 bp, 3 predicted proteins | sample MGYA00520686_ERZ1034973 | MGnify/ENA primary metagenome ERZ1034973 (study PRJEB33766, sample SAMN09781775) | gut metagenome | biome: gut microbiome | host: Homo sapiens | place: Madagascar | study: EMG produced TPA metagenomics assembly of the PRJNA485056 data... | reverse complement strand
CAAAATATTGCTAAAAAACACACCCTAATTTTTTTAGGATGTGTTTTTTTGTTTTTATTTATTATTAAATTTAGCAGAAACCTAATTTTTCTAGTTTAGATTTGTAGAACCCTACGTTGATATTAAGTTTTTCTCCTATATTTAATAATAGTTTGATGAATTTAATATCTTTATCTCGAGGTTCTTTTTCGTTGTTTTCTAAAATATCACCTATTCTATGATAGATTTTGTTATAATAAATGTTTTGAGCTTCTGAAATATCTATTTGTAGGTCAAGTTTCTCAATCATTTCAAACAGTTCTATAATTGTATCTGCTTGTTGAATTTCAAAACTCTTTGTCAATCTATTTAGGTTTGTGATGATTCTTTTTGCAAAGTTTTTGTTAGAAGGAGTTTTATCAATATCGATATTCATTCTCTTTGCTTCATAGTTAATATCTTTGATTTGTTGAACAATAGGATCTTCTACAAATCCATCACTACCTGCTAATAAGTCATTATATCTATGGCTTAGTGCATATTCAGCAGAAATCTTAAATTCTTTAGGGATTTCTAATCCAAGATTTTGCATATGATAGATTGAACCTTTTCCTTGGTCATACATTTCTTTGTATGTATTTCCAAATTTTTCAAGCTGGTCTTTTAGAAGAATTTGCAAAATTTTCTTTCTTTCTTCGATAAAAATATCTTTCAATGTAAAGTATTCTTTCCCAAATTTTTCATCAAGAGTTCTAATAATTTCAGTTATTGGATTAAGTGCAAATGTTTTTATTAGAGTTGCTTGTAGTTCATTGAATTCAGCATCATTTGAGAATTCTTTTATTGCACAGTGGAAATCTCCTCCAGCGTATTGCATTAGTGCAAACATTAAATCTGCTTTTTGTAATGTTACTTTTGAACTTATTTCAATATGCCCTACAAGGAAATTAGAGCTTCCTTTTTGTACTTTTTGGTAACTATGGCGTTTAACTGTGTAGCAATAAACGTCTTCTTCGTCTTCAAAATCTTGATACAATGAAGAAATTGCCCACAAACAAGCGAGTTGTTTTGCTGTTACAACAGATGGTTTTACAAAACGCTCGTAAATATCTTTTCCTGTCCCAAATTCTGCAATGTTACTTTTTGCTTGAGATAGAATGTCTTTGAAATGAGTTTCAAAGTCTTCGTTTGTGAATCTTGCAACGAGTTGCATAGCTCTTGCTGCATATTTCATAATTTGAACAGTTTCAATTCCAGAAATTTCTGAGAAGAACCATCCGCAACTTGTGTACATCAACATTGCTTGTCGTTGAATTTCAAGAAGTTCCATACCTTTAACCTTTTGTTCTTCTGTTAGGTCTGGTTTAAAGTTTTCTTTTTGGAATTTTCTTATTGTTACATAATTTCTGTCTAAAATTACGTCAATATATTTGTTTCTGATAGCCCAAGGATTATCGTTGAAATATTTTGGACCTTCTGCTTCAAATATTTTTGCAAGTCCATCACGAAGGTAATCAAGTGCATTTCTTAGAGGTTCTCTCCATTTTTGGTTCCATCCAGGATGGCCTCCAGTTGAACATCCACAATCTTCTTTCCATCTGCCAACGCCGTGGAAACAGCTCCAAGAAGAAGCTTGTTTAATATCAACTTCATAGTCGCTTTCGTACTTGTCTAGATACTCTGCGTAATTGGTGATTTTAAAACCTTCATCTTCTGCCTTAATTTTTAAAACGTATGATAATGCCATATCTCCGAATTTTGTATGGTGTCCGTAGCTTTCGCCATCAGTTGCAATGTTAACTAATTGAGGATAATTTCTTGTTTCAGAAACACCTTCTTTTAATCTCTTGATAAATCTGTTGCCATCTTTTAGTAATTCGTCAAAAGCAACTGATTTTGAGATAGCACCATCATAGAAGAATAAAGCTATTGATTTTTTTGAATCGCCTTTAAGGGTGTATTTGTAGGATCTTGCAGGGTCAATATTTCCCCAGCTTACATCTTGCCATTCTTTATCTCCAGTTTTTCTTATTTTTAGAGCTTGGTATGGTGAAAGAATAGTAAATTTTATGCCATTATCTACAAGAACTTTTAATGTCGCATCGTCAACAGCTGTTTCTGCAAGCCAGATTCCCTCTGGTTTTCTACCGAAACGATATTCAAAATCACGGATTCCCCATTTAACTTGGGTTTCTTTGTCATGAGCATTTGCAAGTGGCATAATCATATGGTTATATACTTGAGCAAGTGCGTTGCCGTGTCCAGAGTGTTCTGAAATGCTGTCAATATCTGCTTTAATAATTCTTTCATATGTAAGAGGTGCAAATTCTTCCATCCAAGAAAGCAAAGTTGGACCGAAGTTGAAGCTCATGTATTGGTAGTTATTTACAATATCAAGAATTTGGTTTTTGTTATCCACAATTCTTGATACAGAGTTTGGATTGTAACATTCTTTGCAGATTCTTTCATTCCAGTCGTGGAAAGGTAATGCACTATCCTGCAACTCAATAGCTTCAAGCCATGGGTTTTCTCTTGGCGGTTGGTAAAAATGACCGTGTATTGTTAAAAATTTTTCTGTTGTACTCTTTTCCATAATTTTATTCCATCTTTTGTTTTGTTATCTAGTTCTCAGCAGATTCTTTTTTAGGCTTTTTTACAGTTAGGACTTTGAAAGAATCTACATCCATCCAAGGATCTCCAAGTGCTGTTGAGAAAACTTTTCCCGTGAATTCAATTTCATCTCCAGCATCAAGGTCGATATTTTTTTCAGCAACTTCTTTTTTTAAGAAGATTTTTAATTCTGAAAGTGGGATGTCGTGGCTTGTCATATCAGGTCTTTGGATAAGGAATGAGATGTATTTTTCAGAAGATCTCATTGCAGGAGAATAATCCAGACCTAAAGTTGAAAACTTGTCAAATTTTGCTTTGATTTTAATATTTCTTCTCAAATATCTGTAAGGATTTGCAACAACGTCAAGTGGATTAACTGAAACATATTCAACTGGAGCTTGTTGTTGAGGAACGGCAGCTCTTACAATTGTTGGAGTTGTTGTTTGAGAACAAACTTTGTTTATAGTTAGCCCTGTTCCAAGAGAAATAATCAAGGCTAAAGTAATTATTTTAAATTTTTTCATTTCTACCTCTTACTTAAACTTTTAACACCTATATTTTAGCACATAATTCAAATAAAATAAACTGTACGAGCTGGTATAAATGTATTATTTTTGTTAATAATAGGCTTGAATTATTAATTAAAAAGTATTATAATAGAAAGATACATTTAAGATACATTTTTTGATGGATGAAATTTTATATTTAGACATTATATCATATTAATATTACACTAATTTATTTTTTTTATTTTACATAAATGTCCCAGAATTTATAAAAAGCTCGGAGTAATTGAGATGAGAAAGACTAAAAATTTTTCAAAAAGAACTACTAAGCCCAATAAGAATGCAATCAAAGCTCTATCTGTAGCAACAATTGCTGGTCTAGCCATGATTGGTGCAGCTTCTCCTGCATGTGCAGAGGTTGACAATCGTATTATCATTGATACTATTGACCAAACTGTCACTGGTGATTATTCAAATAGAATTAACAATAATGATTGGCACGCTGATGATTGGTCTAGCGGTTGGTATGATGAGTGGAATGTTGAAGGTGGTGTTGTAAAAAATAGCTCTCAAAATTTGACTATTAAAGATTCAACTTTTGATAGCAATACTCTAAATGTTCACAATCCAAATATTGTTGGTGATGATTCTGATCCTAAATGGATGAGTGCAAATGGTGGTATCATTGGTAATACCACTGGTTCTTCTATTAAATCAATAGATAATGTAACTTTCTCAAATAATAAAACGAATGCAACTTATGGTCCACAATTTGTAAAAGGTGGTGTTATTGGTAATTCTGGAACAATTGAATCTATTACGAATACAAAATTTACAGGAAATGTTTCTTCTGCTAGTTATCAAGCGATGGGTGGAGCTATTTTTAATGCGGATACTGGTGTTATAGATAAAATTTCTAAGTCAGAATTTATTGGGAATAAATCTGGTAGCGGTGGTGCGATTTATAATGATGGTACAATTACAACTATTTCTGAATCTGAAATAGGCAATAACCAAGCTTCTAGTGGTTCTGCCATTTATAATACTGGTCATATCGGAACTATTGATAATACTAATATTCACGATAATACTGGAGGAGATTCAATTCTAAATAGAGGAACGATTGATTTAATTTCAAATTCTAAAATTACTGGTAGTTCTTCTACTGGTATTAACTCAATTAAGGCGGATAGTTCCGATACCGCTCATATCGGAAGAATTGTAAATACTGAAATCAGTAACAATAAGGGCTACGGTATAAATTCTTTTAAAAGTGATATTGATGAACTTGATGGCGTTATAATCAAAGATAACGCTAATAGCGGTATTCGTCTTGCTGGAAGTGGCGAAAGTCACAAGATTGGCTCAATTAAGAATTCTCTATTTGAAAATAATGGTCGTACTGGACATAATTCAGCATTATGTCTAGATGTAGATTCTTCTCTTGGTGATGTTTCTGATACAAAGTTTATTTCAAATTATGGTTCAAGTGGAGGTGCTATCTCTGTAAATAACCGTGGTTATAGCGGTATTTCTGCTTCTATTGGTAATTTTACAAATGTATTGTTTGAAAATAATGAGTCAAGTTATGCTGGAGGTGCAATCGTTTTTGACTCTGGCGATTCTTCTCCATTGACTGTTGGCAAGTTTAAAGATATTACATTTAAAGACAACAAAGCTGGGCAAAATGCTGGGGCTTTGGCAGTGAATGGTGGTGTGACATTAGATGATTTTGAAAATGTCAAATTTGAAGGGAATACTGCAAATGGTGCTGGAGGTGCTATTTGTGTAAATGACGGTAAAAATATAAAATTTGGCAACTTTACAAATGTGTCATTTGAAAATAATGAAGCTGCTTCTGGTTCTGCAATTTCTGCAATGGCTGGTGGAACATTTAAAGATTGGAAAAAAGTTTACTTCGTAGATAATAAAGTGACTGGTAATGGTGGTGCTGGTGGTGTTGTATCTTTGAATAACGCAACTGTCGGCAATTGGGATACTGGTGTTATGCAAAGTGCTGATTCTGATTATCGAGTTTCAAATGGTGGTGGTATTTATGCTGGTTATTCAAATTTTGGAAATATCTCAAATGTAGCATTTAAAAATTTACATGCGGAATCTGCTGGTGGTGGAATTTGGAATTCTAGTAGTACTTTTGGAAATTTTACAGATGTTTCATTTGAAAATATTAGTGCTTCTAACGGTGGTGGTATTTGGAATCACTATGGAACTATTGGTAATTTAACAAATGTAACTTTTGACAAAGTTGGCATTGAGTCAAGTTCTGCAAATAAAGCTGGTAATGGTGGTGTTATCAACAATGTCAGTGGTACAATCGGAGATTGGATTAATGGTTATGCTTACGGTTTAGGCGGTGCTGATAATAATATTGCATCACAAGGTGGTGCTATCTGGAATAATAGTCAATTTGGTAAGATTACAAATGTTTTGATTAAAGATTACTATGCCAAAACTGGTGGTGCAATTTGGAATATGGGAACAATGAAAGGTCTTGAAAAAGTATCTTTCATCAATAACCATGCTACAGAAAGTACTGGTGGTGCGATTTGGAACACTGGTTCAAATCCATTTGGCTTAATTTCTTCATCATTGTTCCAAGATAACTTGGCTCATTCCTATGGTGGTGCTATTGCGAATAGTGGTATTTTAACTAGTGTTATTGATACTGCATTTGTTAATAATACTGCTTCTGACGGTGGTGGTATCTATTCCGCAAATGAAAATGTTGGTCAATTAAAGAATTTGACCTTTATTGGCAACAAAGCTGTTGGTAAAGATGACGAAGGAAGATATAATCCTGCTACGGCTGGAAATGGTGGTGCTATTGCCATTACTCCATCTCGTGAAAGCTATCAATTTAACCTAGAAGGTCAAAATAAATTTGTTAATAACTCTGCTAAAACAAGTGGGGGTGCAATATTTCTTACGAGGGGTTCAATTTCTGATTTAGGTGAATCTTATTTTGAAGGAAATACTTCAGGTTCAACAGGAGGTGCAATTCACGTTTATGGGTCTATTGACAAGGTAAATAACTCTACGTTCATAAATAACAAAACAGAGGGCAAAGAATCTACTGCTCAGAGTTTGACTTATAGCGGTGGTGGTGCAATATTTACTTCTGGAGAGATAAAAGATATTTCAAATTCAACATTTGTCGGCAACGAAGTTACTGGAATGACAAGTAATACCTTTATTTCTGGTAATGGTGGTGCTATTTTTTCATTTAGTAATATCGAAAATATTTCAAATTCAGAATTTAATGGCAACAAGGCTATTAATAAAGGTGGTGCTATTTGGACATCTCAACGAATTAACAGTATTGAAAACTCAACTTTTGCAAATAACAAAGCAGGAGAAAATGGCGGAGCTTTGATTGCAGAGGCAGGAATTGGTACAATTACAAATTCATCATTTATCAATAACACTTCAACTAATGGTAAAGGTGGAGCAATTTATACAACAAAAGATTTGAATATTATATCTAAAAATGGTTACAATTCTTTATTCACTGGAAACACTGCAAAGATAGACGGCAAAGTTGAACAAAACGCAATCTATATGGAAACCCCAGAGGATGAGGGTGATGTTACTTTGACTCTAGATGCCCAATCAAGTGGTAAATTTGTCCTAAACGATACAATCAACGGCAATAGCTACAACTTGAAAATGACTGGTGACAAAACAGGAGAAGTATATTTCAACAATAAAATTGTAAATGCTAATATTACTCAAAATAATGTAACAAGTTATGTTAATGATGCTTCTCAGTTGAACTATAACAATAATCTAGCTATAAATAGCGGAATTATGAATATTAACAATATGGGATTAGCTCCATTGCATTTGAACTCTTTTGTGAACGATGGAACAATCAATATTAATTCAGTTGATATTAACCCAGCAACTGAAACTATGGGTAAAATAACCGCAGATAGTTATGGTTCTCAAACAGGTACAATTAACGTTAATGGTTTAAATGTTTTGGCTGATCCTAATCCAGACAAACTTCAAACGAATGTATTCTTTGCTGATAGTGCATTTGCAAATACCGTAAAATATAATGGCTCAAATGAATATATGGGCAAGATATACAAATACACCGTAGGATATTCGCCAGAATCTGGTGAATTCCAATTTGTTCGTGGAGGTGGCTCTAGTGGTGCTGATTCCTTCAACCCATCTGTATTGAGTTCATCTGTAAATGCTCAAGCTGGTACTAACGCTACTGTTAACGAAACATTCCATTATGTATTTGAACACGCAGATTCGTTTACTCAATTACCTTCAATGGATAGATTTGCTAAAATCAATGAAAATAGATACGCATTAAGTTCTGATTTCAATAACAATATACCAGGGCTTGCCCCAGAATTTAACAATAAAGCTGGATGGTTCAGACCATATGTTACATTTGAAAAAATGAACTTGAGAAATGCTGGTGCTGTAAATGCTACAACTTACGGTTCATTAGTTGGGTTTGATAGCGATTTCCAAGATTTGAAACACGGATGGACAGGTGTTACAACTGGTTATATTGGTTATACTGGTTCTCAGTTAAGATATTCTGGTGCTGATACTACAATGAACGGTGGTTTGATTGGTTTCACTCAAACTTTTTATAAAGGCGACTTCTGGACAGCGTTGACTTTGAGTACAGGTGCTAGTGCTGGGCAAACTAATACAATGTACGGCAAGGAAGATTTTACAACTCTATTTGCTGGTGTTGGTTCAAAGACTGGTTATAACTTTGAATTTAAAGAAGGTAAATATATTATTCAGCCTGTTTGGTTTATGAGTTACACAATGGGTAAAACATTTGATTATACAAATGCGGCAGGTGTGAGAATTGAATCATCTCCAATGCATTCAATTATGTTAAATCCAAGTTTGCGATTTATAGCTAACACTAAAAACGGATGGCAACCGTACGCAAGTGTTGGAATGGTATGGAATGCGATGAATGAATCAAGTACATCAGCAAATGGGACTAAGTTGCCAGAATCAAGCATAAAACCATATGTGGAATATGGCGTAGGGCTACAAAAACGATTTAAAGATGACTTTATTGCATTTGGACAAGCAATGATAAGAAATGGCGGTCGTAACGGTATATCTTTAACCGCAGGTTTCCGTTGGGCAATCGGACGAGATAAAGAAAAACCATTAGAAAAAGTTCAAGGTGTAAATAATAAGACTATTGGCTCTGGAACTAAAGCTGGCGACAAAACTGTTTCAATGAAGAAATTTCTTCCTCCAACAGTATCTATAAAAGTTGGGGATAGTAAGGTTTCACATACAACAGACGGAAGAAAAATTGTGAAACAATTATCTCAAGCTCAAAGAGAAAAAATAGCAAAACAATACCAAAATACGACAAGAACAACTTCTATCGGCGATATGAAAAAATTATAATTCTTAAGTACTTTAAAGAATAAAGTTTATGGGCAGAGATATTTTTTCTGCCCTTTACTTTTTTAATTTTCTCTTGTATAATCTTGGTGTGAGGGTTAAGGGGGTTATAGATTTAACTCTATTGGAAGTTTGTCCCCTTAAAAAAGAAAGAGATATGCTCTATCGATGAGTAAAGCAACAGAATTTAATTACAAGTTTATAAAAGAACAAGCTGGCGCTGGAAACTGGCGTAGAGGCTATGAATACTATTTGAAAGACATGGTATTTGATAATTATCCTGAAAAGAATTTTTATATGGGAAAAGTTAAGGGTAATTTTCAAGACCATTACAATACAGATTTAATTTTTAAGAAAAATAAAGTCGAAGCTCGTTGTAGCTGTCCATTAAAAGATGAATGGTGCAAACACTCTGTTGCAGTTGCACTTAAAGCTATTAACGAACATGCTTATGAAGATTGGCTAGAAACAAAGTTTGGAATGGAATTTGATTTTCCAGATGAAAACACTGCTCTGACCGAAGAGCCTCAAGGTAATTATATTTTTCACTTTAACCCTAAGCGTAAAGCTAATTTTTTCTCTATTCTTGTTCGTTCAAGAGATACAGGAAAAATTGTCCGTCAAATTGAACCTATTTTGCGTGGGGTGATTGAGGCTCAAAAGCAAGATCCTAATTTTGATTTAAACAATTCTCAAAAAGTTGAGTTGCTAATCTTTCAACAATTATTAAAGATTTCTAGACAAGATAAAAAAGCTGGTTGGTACGATATTCCAATTGCTAAATTTGGACAAGTTTTTTCTTTGCTTTCAAAAGCGGATGAAGTTTTAGACGAGAAAACTAAAGACCGTTTGAAATTTGCGGATGATGAATGGAAACTTGTTTTATATGTAAATTCTTCGTCTGTTGCTGGAACATTATTGTTATCTCTTGAATGGCAAAGACCAGACAAAGATGATGTTTATCCATTTGAAGAAGTTAGATATTTTTCAAGACATTTAAAATGGGGTAGATACAAAAATGTTATTTTCCCTACAAATGTTGCTATTCAATCTATCCCTCAAAATATTACAAAATCATCTTTTACAGATTTGAAAGATGCTGAGTGTGGAAAATTTATTTATGAAGATTTACCAAAGCTTCGTCAAGTAATGGATGTTGTTATTGATGAAAAAATTTCTAAATTGATGTTGGAAGAACGTCCTCCAATCAATGTTGTAACAATGGGTATTGATTATGACCAATCGTTGAAAGCATCTTTGGATTTTGAATATGACGGAGTTAGAGTTCCTTATTCAAAATCAACAAACGAAAAACCACCATATATTACAATCAAAAAGCCTGATGAGGATATGATTTATTGGGTTAAACGTAATATAAAACACGAAAATGAAGCATATGCGATGCTTTTGGCTTGTAAATTTGTTCCTATGCAGACAAATAACCTTGCCTTAGAAAAAGAAAATGCAATTGATTTCTATAATTATTATTTAAAACAAGCTGGCTCTGGATGGAAATTTGAAGAAAAAGATGATATGTCATTTTTCAAGATTATGGAAGATCCATTTAGATTATGTGCCGAAATTGATTTCTCTGATGAACAACCAGATAGTTTTGATATTAAAATTTATGGTAAAGTTGGGGATGAAGTTATCGACTTTGATGAGATTTATGACACAATTCAAAGTGATGAAAAGTATGCTAGAATTAGAAGTTTAGGTTTTGTAGAATATCCAGCTCAAAATATTTATTCAATGATGAGATCATTCAATTCATTTGATGTTTATAGAAATCCTGACAATCGATTTACCGTTAAAACTTATCGTGCTGGTTTGATTAATGAACTTAAAAACCTTGGTGCAGAACTGATTTTAAGTGATAGATTTAAAACGTTCTGGGAACAAATGTCAACTTTCTCAACTGCTGAGGAAACAACTCTTCCTCAGGGGATTAATGCTGAATTTCGTGAATACCAATTGAAAGGTTTTGGTTGGTTATGGTTCATGTATAAGTATGGGCTAAATGGTATTTTGGCAGATGATATGGGGTTAGGTAAAACTCTTCAAGCCTTGACTGTATTGCAAAAGGCGAAGGAAGAAGACGGACCTATGCCAACACTGGTTATTGCACCAACAACAGTTGTATTTAACTGGGAATCTGAAATTCAAAAGTTTGCTCCGACTTTATCTTGTTTGAAATTGCAAGGAGGAGAAAGAAAACAATTTTTCAAAAAAATCCCAGAATACGACGTAATTATTACTAGTTATGCTCTTGTTCGTCGTGATATTGCTAAGTTGAAAGATATTAATTTTAGATATGTAATTTTAGATGAATCTCAAAATATCAAAAATGCAACTTCTCAAACAGCTCAAGCAGTTAAACAGTTGAACTCTCAGCATAAGTTAGCTCTTTCTGGTACTCCAATAGAAAATAAATTGGAAGAGTTGTGGTCTGTATTTGATTTCTTGATGCCAGGATTCTTGTTCTCAATGGCAGATTTTAATTCAAGATATGTTAATCCAATTATGGAACGTCAAGACAAAATTGTTGAAAAACGCTTGAAATTACAGATTTATCCATTCATCTTACGTCGTATGAAACGTGATGTAGCGAAAGATTTGCCAGATAAAGTTGAAAATATTGCGTACTGTGAATTAACTGATGAACAAAAGGATTTCTATTTACAAGTTCTTGATAGTACAAAAGAAGAATTGTTCAAATCTATTGAACAAAATGGACTTGAAAAAAGCAGATTGTCTATTTTCTCTGCACTTCTTCGTATGCGTCAAATTTGTTGTCACCCAAGACTATATGACAAGAATAATGTTAAAAATGTTATTTCGTCTGGTAAGTTTGAAAAACTTAAGGTTATGTTGGAAGAAATTATTTCAGAAAAACACCGTATTTTGTTATTCAGCCAATTTGTTGACATGTTAGATATTGTGAAAGCTTGGTTGGATAAATCTGGAATTAAATACGAATATTTGACAGGTAAAACAAAAGACCGTCAAGGTGCAGTTGAAAGATTTAATAATGACCCAACTATCCCAATTTTCTTAATCAGTTTGAAGGCTGGTGGTACTGGTTTGAACTTGACAGGTGCAGATTATGTAATTCACTATGACCCATGGTGGAACC
>ERZ1034973.1816-NODE-1816-length-11671-cov-11.483213_pt1 | contig 11671 bp, 9 predicted proteins | sample MGYA00520686_ERZ1034973 | MGnify/ENA primary metagenome ERZ1034973 (study PRJEB33766, sample SAMN09781775) | gut metagenome | biome: gut microbiome | host: Homo sapiens | place: Madagascar | study: EMG produced TPA metagenomics assembly of the PRJNA485056 data... | reverse complement strand
CAGGATCTATACCTGCGAGTGTGCTTCGCTCCACGAGGTGCGCAGAAAGCTCGAAGGCGGAGAACTATGAGCCGCAGCAGACCCGCACCACTTGTGAAATTTCAACATATCATCTGACAAATATCAATGGATTTCGTCATGACCCGGCTTGCTCCCACAGCCGTTTCCAAACTTGAAGCGCTCTCTGAAATACATTATAATAGTGGGAAAACGACTGATTTCCTGCGCTATGAATGGAGTTTGCATCATGAAGAATGATTCTTCCCGGTTCGGGCATATCATCCAGCTTTTCACCGTCCTTCTCACAGCCATCCTTATCAGCCTGTTTTTCGGTGTCCTCGTGCTGGTGGGCAAGATACAGGGTACGGCCCGCGTCGTCAACTATGCCGGCCTCGTGCGCGGCAAGACCCAGCTCATCGTCAAGCTCGAAATTTCCGGCACGCCGGAAGATGATCTCCTCGGCGATGTGGCCTCCTACATCGAAGGCCTCCGCTTCGGCAGCAGCGAGCTGAACCTGGTGCAGCTGGACGACGCGGATTTTCAGACCAAGATGACCGCTCTTTCCAGCGAATTCGACGACCTGAGAAACGAACTCATCCTTGTCCGTCAGCGCGGCTACACCGAGACAGCCATCATCGCCAAGAGCGAGCATTTCTTCCAGACCTGCGACGAGGCCACCCACCTGGCCGAGGTCTACTCCCAGAAGCGGGCCACGGCCCTCGACTTTCTGGAAAAAGTCGTCCTCGCGGACATCGTGGGGCTGCTGCTTTTGTTCGGTTATCAGATCTTCAAGGCCCTGCGGTACGCGGCCATGAACCGCATTCTGCAGCGCAAAGTCTACCTCGATGAGGCCACCGGCCTGCCCAACAAGAACAAGTGCGAAGAGCTCCTGGACGCGCCCGACCCGCCGGACGGGAACACGGCGCTCTGCGTCTTTGACCTCAACAACCTGCGCACCATCAACAATAACCTCGGCCACGACAAGGGCGACGAGTACATCCGCTCCTTTGCCGAACAGCTGCGTCTGGCCGTGCCATCCCAGCACTTCGTGGGCCGCGACGGCGGCGACGAGTTCATCGCTATCCTCTACGGCGTGGACTGGGACGGCGCACAGGATGTGCTGCGCAGCATCCGGGCGCAGGCGGCAGAGTATTCCCGCCAGCACCCTGAGATGCCCCTGAGCTATGCGGCAGGCTGCGCCATCGCCAGCGACTTCGAGGGCAGCACCCTGCGGGAGCTGTTCCGCCACGCCGACAAGAATATGTATGTGGACAAAAACCGTGCAAATCGCGAGGAGGCCGAGGCTCAGAAACTGCAGAACCAGCAGCTTCTGCATTGGGTCAACGCCCATGGGTATCAGTTCTCGAACTGCCTCTACTGCGACGCCCTGCTGGACCAGTACCGCGTCCTGCGCACCTCATCGGGCTTTTTCCTTGCTGACAACGGCAGCTATTCGGGTGCAGTGGAGCAGATCGTGGACGAGTACGCCGCCTCCGCCACCCGCAAGAAAATGCGGGAAGCGTTGCAGCTGAGCACGCTGTCTGCCGCCCTCAGTGCTGAGCACCCCAAGCAGGAGATTGAGCTGGATTTTGAGACCGACGGCGTGACCCAGCGCGGGCGGCTGACCCTCCTGTTCTGCGACGCCGATCTCCATGGGCGGCTGCACCACTTCCTCGTGGGCTTCGAGTATTTCCGGGACAAGAGCACCGCCTTCGACGAGCGCCAGCCCCTGACCCAGTATTACGAGCAGATGAAGCACTCCCTGCTGGAAAACGACAACTATGTGGATGCCCTCATCGACGCAAACGACGCCCTGTTCACTGTGGACCTGACCCACGGCCAGCTCGAGCAGATCTTCTACCGGACTACCGCGCTGCGGCAGTTCGATCTGCAGATGACGCTGCCCTGCTCCTACGACGACTACTGCGCCCAGCGCCGTCACTTCGTCACTCCTGAGACGCTGGAAAACTACCGCATCGTGGACACGGCGTCAAAACTGCTGGAGCGCTTCCACTCGGGCTTCAAGTACGTGACAGTGGAGTACCGGGAACAGACCTCCTGCGGCGAGCCGGTCTGGCTCCAGAAGACCGTCCTCATGGCGCAGGATACCGTCTTTGATGCGGCCTCCGGGCGGGAGATGCCGGTCATCCACGGTATCATCCTCTTCCGGGATACTTCCATCTTCCATGCACAGGAGCAGGCCGAGAATCAGCGCCTGCAAGAAGCTTTTGAAGAAGCCGACTCGGCCAGCAAAGCCAAGACCGCCTTCATGAACCGGATGAGCCACGACATCCGCACCCCCATCAACGGCATTCTCGGTATGCTGGACATCCTCCGCTCCAACCGGGACGATGCCCGGAAGGTGGACAGCTGCCTTGATAAAATAGACCTCTCCGCTCACCATCTTCTGGCACTGGTCAACGACGTGCTGGACATGAGCAAACTGGAAGCCGGGCAGATGGTGATGGAACAGGAGCCCTTTGACATCGAGGTGCTGATGCACGGCGTCTCGTCGCTGGTGGAGGCACAGATAGAAAAGGGCGGCCTGACCTACCACCGCCACCGGGAGAACGTCCAGCACACCGCCCTCGTGGGCAGCTCCCTCAAGCTGCGGCAGATCATGGTGAACCTGTTCAGCAACGCCATCAAATACAATAAGCCCGGCGGGTCCATCGACACCTACGCCAGGGAGCTCTCCTGCAACGGCACCACCGTGTGGTACGAGTTCCGCATCACGGACACCGGCATCGGCATGAGCCGGGATTTCCTGGAGAACCAGCTGTTCAAGCCCTTTACCCAGGAGTCCGCCGACGCCCGCACCCAGTACAGGGGTACCGGCCTCGGGATGTCCATCGTCAAGGAGCTGGTCAGCCAGATGGGCGGCAGCATCTCTGCCGAGAGCCAGCTGGGGGAGGGGACTGCCTTCACCTTCCAGCTGCCCTTCCTGCTGGACAAGAACGCCGCCGCAAAGCCCCAGCTCAAGCCCACCGACAACGGGCGGCTGGACGGGATGCACATCCTGCTGGTGGAGGACAACGACATCAACATGGAAGTGGCCGAGTTCCAGCTCACCAGTCAGGGCGCAGCGGTGGACAAGGCATGGAACGGCAGGGAAGCCGTGGAGCGCTTTGCCGCCAGTGCGCCGGGCGGGTATCAGGCCATCCTCATGGATGTGATGATGCCGGTGATGGACGGCTTCGAGGCGTCCCGGGCCATCCGCGCCCTCGACCGGCCCGACGCCGCCACCGTTCCCATCCTCGCCATGACGGCACAGGCTTCCGACGAGTGCGCCCAGTCCTGCCATCAGGTCGGTATGAATGGCCGTCTCGTCAAGCCTCTGGACGCCAAAAAGCTGGCAAAGAGCATCCGGGAGGCTGTACAAAACAAGCAATAAAGGAGACGTTCTCATGAAAATCGCAGTTCCGTTCGAAGACGGTCAGGTGTTCCAGCACTTTGGCCGCTCCGCACAGTTCAAGTTCTATGAGGCCGAAAATGGCCAGCTCCTGCGCACCGAGGTCATCCCGACGAATGGTCAGGGCCACGGCGCACTGGCGGGCTTTCTCGTACAGCATGGCGCAGATGTTGTGCTCTGCGGCGGCATCGGCACCGGTGCGCAGGTAGCACTGATGCAGGCAGGCATCCAGCTGTTCGGCGGCCTTTCCGGCGCCGCAGACGCCGCTGTGGCCGACTATCTGGCCGGGAAGCTGGTCTTCGACCCGGACATCCACTGCACCCACCACGACCACGACGAGGGCCACAGCTGCGGCTCCCACTGCGGGGGCGGGTGCCACTGATATTCCCGATACTCCCATCAGCATCTGCTACAATGTCCCGGTAGCTTATGGCACAGACCGTGAAGCTTCTGCAGGAAAAGGGGTTGACCGAATCGTCTGTGGATCTTGGCAGGGTGCGTCCGGGTGGCGCACCCTGTTTTTGTTTTGCCTTATTTTCCCTTGTTCCGCAGTTCTTTTTTCGTTGCCCACAGACTGTAAGCGCAGGCGATCGCCTCGGACACCCAGAACGCAAACCACGCTTTTTCGATGCCCATAGTGCGGATCAGCAGCCACAGGCAGGGCACCAGCACCACCAACTGCCGCAGCGCACCGCCGATCATATTGACCACGCCGTTGCCAAGACCGGAGGCAAAGTAGCCGCACAGAATAGTTGTGACCGCAAACAGGAAGGTCACCGAGATGATGCGCAGAGCGGGCACACCGAAAGCCAGCATCTCGTCACTGGCAGAGAACAGCCCCAGCTCCTTGAACAGGGTCAGGTACTGGTAAAAATCATTGGTGTGGAGCAGCGCCTGATAATGTTCTGCCAGCGCTGCCTGTACCCCCGCCGGGATGGGCAGCTTCTCCTCTTTGATGCGTGCAAGGTCGGCTGCCGCCTGCTGTGGCGGGGTCACCGGGCGCAGGGCATCTTCCACAAAGTTTGCCTCGTGCAATCTGAGCAGAATGCCCAGTACAAATCTTGTGCAAAACTGCCTTTGCAAATCCCCGGCGGGCAGGCTATAATGATTTCGTACAACGAGTAGCACTCATGCGTAAAACCGGTTGCATGAGGGCTGCCCGTTGTTTTTGTTTGCCCCAAAATGGAAAGGTAAAGGTGAATCCCATGGAAAGTTCCAATCAATTCCTTGGCACGGAGCGCATCGGCAAGCTGATGCAGAAATACGCGATCCCGTGCATTATTTCGCTGCTTGTGGGTGCGCTGTACAACATCGTGGACCAGATCTTTATTGCAAACGCCAGCTATCTTGGCTCTTATGGCAACGCCGCCAATACGGTCGTTTTCCCCCTGACGGTGGTAGCGCTGGCCATTGCCGTGATGATCGGTGACGGCTGCTGCGCCTTCGTCAGCATCAGCCTTGGGCAGAACGAAGTCCCCAAGGCAAAGCGCAGCGTTGGCAACGCAGTAGTGCTGTGTCTGGTCAGCAGCATTGTATTGACCATGCCCTGGCCCAGGAAGGCCTTGCGAGCGGTCTTTTCGTCCTTGGAGGTGTAGATACGGGTACGGTGGGTGGGGGTGCCGATAACGCCCATGGCTGTGGACAAGACCAGTGCTATGGCAGCCATGACACCGTAGGAGCCCAGGCCGTAGAAGATCATTGCGCCAGGCTTGCCAACGGCGGTGAAGGTATCCACCACGTTCTGGTAGCCGCCTGCCAGGGGGATGGCACGGAAAGCGATGGTCAGGAATCCTTTGTTCTTTGCCTTGGTGAACAGCAGCATGGAAAGGATACCTGCCGATGCACCCAAGCCGTAGATGGCGCCGCCCCAGCCGTGGTTGTAGCCGTTGCCGATCGCGCCCATGGAAGAACCGGTGCCGATCATCGTAGCACCAACGGTGCAGAGTCCGCTCGGGCCGATGTGGCTGTCAGACATTTCCCCGCCGCGGGCCGGCACCGCGGGATAGTTGTCCGGCAACAACTTCGCTGCCATAAATTCACCAATTTTCTTCCTTTTCGTCAATAGCTCTTTAACATTTTCCGCACAAACATGGATTTCCGGCGCAAGTTATAATTTTTTCATACCCTGTTTTGTCATTTTCACGAAAATAAAACCACCTCTTGCAGTCCTAAAAACAGCGTCGTATACTAAATTTAGAGGAGCTCATCAGGCAGCCGAACCTCCGCTTTCTAAAAATCAATCGGCATTTCGTCAATTTCAAGTTTGTTTCCGCAAGAAAAAGTTGTCCGACAACGCCGCAAAGCCACCCCAGAACCCCACAAACCCCCTCTCCCGGGGGCTGGCAGTTCAATTCAGCCGCCCAAAAAAGCGGCTGAACCCCCGGATGACAGGGGCTGGAGCCCAACATAACACGCTCAGTTTGTTCGGATATAAGAACGCATAGTTCATCACATCCCCATATCCGAACAGAAATCATTCTTCCGAGCCCCAGAGCTGGCCCGAACCTCCGGCCCCGGCCCGGCCCTTTTATAATAAGGAAAGGAAGTGATCCTTCTATGCCTTCCGGAGACGCCCACCGTTCCCTGGCCCGGGCCCTGGATATCCTGGAGCTGTGCAGCCAGAACGGCGTTGGTTACACCCTGACCCAGCTGTCCCAGCAGCTGGGCATTGCCAAGGGCAGCATCTCTCCCCTGCTGCACACCCTGCAGGACCGGGGGTATCTGACCTTGGACGAGCAGGACCACCACTACCGCATCGGCCGCATGGCGTTCCGCATTGGGAACACCTACCTAGACGATGCCAGTGCCCTGCAAGAGATCCACCGCCTGATGAAGGATATCGTGGCGGTCTGCCACGAGACCTGCCACCTGGGCTGCCTGAAAAACGGGGATGTATACTATCTGAAAAAGGTGGATAGCCCTCTGTACAGCCACACCGTCACGGTGGAGGGCCGCAGCCTGCCAGCCTACGCCACCGGCGTGGGCAAGGCCCTGCTGGCAGACTACCAGCTGCCTCAGCTGAAGGCTCTGTACTACGACGGCCTGTACCCCCTCACGGAGCACACCATCACCGACTTTCGGCAACTGGCCGACCAGCTGGCGGAGATCCGGGCCAATGGCTTTGCCTACGAGTGCGAGGAGAGCACCCGGGGCATCCGGTGCATCGGCGTGCCCCTGCGGAAGAACGGCCGGGTGGCTGCCGCCCTCAGCGTAGCCTTCCCTCTGGAGCGGTACAACCCCCAGGCGGCTACCCGGGCAGAAAAAGCCCTGGACGAGGCCCGGCGTCAGATCGAACGAATGCTTTGCAGCGTAGAGCTGCAATTCTGAGCCTTACTTATAAGAAAAGGAGTGTTTTTATGCCACAGTTGATCACTATCGGCGAGACCATGGCCGCCTTTACCCCCGATAGCGTAGGTGCCCTGCGCTATGTGCAGAACTTCGGCATCCGCACCGCCGGAGCCGAAAGCAATGTGGCCGTAGGCCTGGCCAAGCTGGGCCTGGAGGCCGCCTGGGTCAGCCGCCTGGGCACCGACGAGTTTGGCTGCTTTATCCGCAACCAGCTCCGGGCCGAGGGCGTGGACTGCTCCCGGGTCATCTACGACCCGGACCACCGCACCGGCATCATGTTCAAGGAGACCGGCGTAGGCGAGACCAAGGTATTCTATTACCGGGAGAACAGTGCCGCCAGCCACCTGTGCCCGGAGGATGTGACCCCGGCCCTGCTGGAGGGGGTCAAGATCCTGCACATGAGCGGCATCACCCCGGTGCTCAGCGAAAGCTGCCTGGCCATGACCAAGGCTGCCTTTGCCCTGGCCAAGGAGCAGGGGGTGGCCATCAGCTTTGACCCCAACATCCGCCGCAAGCTGTGGAAGGGCCAGGACTACGCCCCCCTCATCCGGGACCTGACCCTCCAGAGCCAGATCGTGCTGCTGGGCCTGGACGAGGCCGAGGCTCTGTTTGGCCTCCGGGACCCGGACGCCATCTTCGACCTGCTGTTCCAGCAGGGCTACGCTGTGTGGGCCGCCATCAAGGACGGGGGCAACGGTGCCTGGGTAGCAGACAAGACCACCCGTGAGAAGCTGCCGCCCTACCCCTGCAAGCCTGTGGAGCCCATCGGAGCCGGAGACGGCTTCAACGCCGGGTTCCTGGCCGGGTACCTACAGGGCCGGGACGTGATCACCGCCGGGCGCATGGGTGCCGTCTGCGGTGCCCTGGCCACCCAGACCCCCGGCGACGTGGAGGGTTACCCCGACGCCGCCCAGATGGAGGCTGCCCTGACGGGAGCCGCCATCACCTACCGTTGATCCGCTGAAACCGCCGGTTTCATTGTTTGCCGAAAGGAGTTTTTCTGTATGGACACTTATGATCTGGTTTCCAAACACCCTTTGCTGGCCATCCTGCGGAACGTTCCGTTGGAAAAGACCATCGATTACGCCGAAGCTGCCGTGCAGGGCGGTGCTCCCTTCTTTGAGGTGGCACTGAACAGCCCCCACGCTCTGGAACAGATTACGATGCTGCGCACCCATTTCGGCGATCGCTGCACCGTAGGTGCCGGCACCGCCATTACCGTGGACCGCTGCAAGGCTGCTCTGGACGCCGGTGCACAGTTCCTGCTGACCCCCGGCACCCCTCTGGATGTGTTCGGCTACTGCGCCGACCACGACATTGCCCTGCTGCCCGGCGTGCTGACCCCCACCGACGTGGCCACCAGCCTGCAGTTTGGCTACAAGACCATGAAGCTGTTCCCTGCCGGCAGTATGCCCCGGCACTATGTCAAGGACCTGCAGGGTCCCTTTGACGGCACCAACTACATGGCCATTGGCGGCGTGAGCCCTGCCAACATCCGCGAGTTCTTTGACGCCGGCTGCATCAGCGTAGGGTTGGCTTCCAGCCTGATGCCCAAGGATGCCGTAGCCGCCAATGACTGGGAGGCCTGCGCCGCCTATGTCCGCAGCATGGTGGAGCAGATCCAGCGCTGAAATCCGGAAGCCGTCTAAACATTCTGTAGTATCTGCGATATGCAATATAAGAAAGGATGATTTTCCATGAAGATCGTTGAAGTCAACACCTATACCGTCCGCCCCCGCTGGGGCTTTGTTGAGATCGTGACCGACGAGGGCTTTACCGGCTGGGGCGAGCCTGTGCTGGAGGGCCACTGCTCCACCGTGCTGGCCTGTGTCCAGGAGATGAAGCCTTACCTCATTGGCCAGGACCCCATGCGGATCGAAGATTTTTCCGCCGTGCTGTACCGTGCCGGGTTCTATCGGGGCGGCGGCGTGCTCATGAGCGCCATTGCCGGCATTGATCAGGCTCTGTGGGACATCAAGGGCAAGTTCTTCAATGCCCCGGTGTACCAGCTCATGGGCGGTGCCTGCCGTGACAACATGCGTGTGTACAGCTGGATCGGTGGCGATCGCCCCAGCGATGTGGGCGCTGCCGCTCTGGAACGCAAGAACGCCGGCTTTACCGCCATCAAGATGAACGCCACCGAAGAGCTACAGATGATCGACACCTACGACAAAGTGGACGCTGTGCTGGAGCGTGTGGCTGCCATCCGGGAAAGCTGCGGCAAGTACTTTGGCATTGCCATCGACTTCCACGGCCGTGTCCACAAGCCCATGGCCAAGGTGCTGGCCAAAAAGCTGGAGGAGTTTGACCCCATGTTCATCGAGGAGCCGGTGCTGTGCGAGAACATGGAGGTGTTCAAGGAGATCGCCGCTGCCTGCAATGTGCCCATTGCCACCGGCGAGCGTCTGTTCACCAAGTACGACTTCAAGCGTCTGCTGCAGGCTGGCGGCGTGGACATCATCCAGCCGGACCTGAGCCATGCCGGCGGCCTTACGGAGGTGAAAAAGATCGCCTCCATGGCCGAGGCCTATGACGTAGCCCTGGCCCCCCACTGCCCCCTGGGCCCCATCGCTCTGGCCAGCTGCCTGAATGTGGATGCCACCTGCTACAACGCCGTGATCCAGGAGCAGAGCATCGGCATCCACTACAACGTGGGCAAGAGCGTGCTGGACTATGTGACCAACCAGGAGGACTTTAAGTTCGTGGATGGCCGTGTGCAGCTGCCTGTGCGCCCGGGTCTGGGTGTAGAGGTGAACAAGGAGCTGGTGCTGGAGGAGAACAAGACCCCCCACCAGTGGAAGAACCCGGTGTGGCGTCACAAGGACGGCAGCGTAGCCGAGTGGTGATGCTCCCTGCCCTGGCCGCCTGAAATCCCATAAAAAATCAGCCCACAGACTGGAGCGTTGCACTCTCAGCCTGTGGGCTGTTCTTGTTGTTGAAAAAAGGCTCAGGTGTCCTCTTCCTGGGGGCTGCTGAGCTCCTTCAGGGCCAGCACCCATTCCGGCACCTTGGGGGTCAGGGGCGGTTCGCCGCTGCGCTGGCGGCGCATCTTCCGGTACAGGTCCCGGTTGTAGGTAATGTGTAGAGTCATGGCGTCCCGAGCCCAGGTGCTGTCGCCGCTCTTGATGGCCTCCAGCACTGCCTTGTGGGTGTTCAGGGTCTCCTGCAGCAGGGTGCGGTGGGTGCCCTCGGTGAACACCTCCACCGACGCCGTGATAATGGGGGTCAGCTGGGGAGCCACCAGGTTGCCGCTGGCCTGGGCAATGGCCCGGTGGAACTTCATATCCTCCTCCAGGTAGTCCTGGCCGTGGAGGATGTGGTACTCCATCTGATCGTACAGCTGCTCCATCTCGGCGATCTGCTCCGGGGTGGCGTGGTGGGCTGCCAGAGCGGCAATGGCAGGCTCGATGATAGTGCGTACTTCCAGCAGGTCAAAGGCCAGCCGCTCTTTGTCCTCGATAAAATCCAGCCCCAGGGGGTCATCAGCCAAGCCTGGCTGGTCCGTCACAAAGGAGCCTGCCCCGTGGCGCACCGTCAGGATGTTCTGGGATTCCAGCCGCTTGATAGCCTCACGCACGGTACTGCGGGCCACTCCCATTTCCTTGGCCAGAGCCGTTTCTGTAGGGAGCTTATCACCAGCCTTCAGTTTTTCTTCCAGGATGTAATCCTTGATCTTTTGGGCCACCTGTTCTGCCAGTGGTCGGCTGGAATCATATTCCGCGTTCTCCATAAGTTTCCTCTCTCTTTGGTCTTTTCAGCTTTTTTCTATTTTTCATTATACCGAAAATTTCAGAGACTGTAAAGCATCCTGGTCGCAGAAATGTCTGTTCCGACAATCTTTTCATCGCAGCCGTGGGAAGTGATGTTGCGGGTGGCAATGATCTTGTTCCATGCGTCTGCGTACGCTAACGCCCATCGAATGCGAACGGCTCAATGGCTTCCCGGATGATTGGTCAGCCGGGATGCCGGAACGACTGCGCTATTTCACCATGGAGAATGCGCTCGTCGTTCCGCTGGTCAAGGCCATGGGCAAGCGGATCAGCACACTGGCCGAGGGCGAGCAGCGCAGTTGATGGGCGTTTCTCTTGGGTTTCCAAAGGGGTGCGGGTCGCCAGTGGCGACCTCAAAATGCAGCGCATTTTGAAGCACCTGACCGAGCCGACAGGCGAGAGGCAGCACCCCTTTGGCACACGACTTTGCCTGCAAAGTCTAGTGTGTTACACCTTGGTTCCGGCTGATGCGGAAAAGGGGCTGCGAGCGGCTCCGGCAAGCACCTGTTCCGTGGCAGAAGGATGCGCGGATGGGCGTGGCAGTTGACGGTCTCCGTCCACCGTGACGGTTGCGGAGTTCCTCATGGACTGGCTACCCAAGCAGTGCAGCAAACACAAGTGGGCACCCAATACCTACCAATCCAATCTGGCCCTTATCCAGAACCTCATCATCCCTTATATCGGAGAGATGCAGATGCAGAAGCTGCGTCCCTACCACATCGAAGCCCTGTACGACACCCTGGGCAAGACCCCCTGCGGGCAGTATGTGGGCGGCAAGCGGCGAGACCTCTCGCCCAAGCAGCAGAAGCGCACCCTCTCCGGCACCACCCTCCATGAAGTCCACCAGCTGCTGCACAATTCCTTTCTGCTGGCGGTGGAGTGGGGCATCCTCATCAAAAGCCCCGTCCCGGTGGAAGCACCCAAAAAGACCACCCAAGAGCGCAGCATCTGGGAGGTGGACGAGATGCGGGCAGCGCTGGACAGCATGGAGGACCCCATCCTGCATCTGGCGGTGCACCTGACGCTGGTGGGTGCGCTGCGGGAAGGGGAGGTGGCAGGACGCCCACCCGGAGTTTCCCCGCATCGTCTTTCACGGTCTGCGGCATTCCAGTGCCACCTACCAGTTGATGATCTCCGGCGG
>ERZ1034973.1811-NODE-1811-length-11680-cov-132.772215_pt1 | contig 11680 bp, 8 predicted proteins | sample MGYA00520686_ERZ1034973 | MGnify/ENA primary metagenome ERZ1034973 (study PRJEB33766, sample SAMN09781775) | gut metagenome | biome: gut microbiome | host: Homo sapiens | place: Madagascar | study: EMG produced TPA metagenomics assembly of the PRJNA485056 data... | reverse complement strand
TAAACCTAAAGTGTATGTCTGGTAAATACAAGAATCTAAAATTTGCGCTTGTTGCCGCTTCATTGGTTATGTCAGCTAATGGATATGCGCAAACAGTGATTAAGGGTACTGTAACCGACAATACAGGCGAACCAGTAATTGGTGCTTCAGTCCTCGAACAGGGAACTGGCAGCAATGGTGGTGTAACCGATATTGATGGAAACTTTACTATCACTCTGAAAGGCAATAGTAAGAAACTGAAGATTTCGTACGTAGGTATGAAGCCTCAGGTAGTGAACGTATCTGGCAAGTCTGTCATCAACGTGAAGCTCGAAGACGACGCAACATCTCTCAACGATGTCGTTGTTATTGGTTATGGTTCGGTCAAGAAAAAGGACCTTACAGGTTCTGTTGCCACAGTAGGCAGCAAGGCTTTGACAGAGGTTCCTGTAGCTTCAGCCTCAGAAGCTTTGACAGGTAAGATGGCTGGTGTGCAGGTCACAACATCCGAGGGTTCACCAGATGCAGAAGTAAAGATTCGCGTGCGCGGTGGTGGTTCTATCACCCAGAGCAACGACCCTCTTTATATTGTTGATGGTTTCCCAGTAGATGGTATTGGTGACATCCCTGCTACCGACATTGAGGATATCACTGTCTTGAAGGATGCTTCTTCTACAGCTATCTATGGTAGCCGTGGTGCTAATGGTGTTATCCTCGTTACCACTAAGAGCGGTAAGAGCGGTAAGGTTAACGTTAGCTACAATGCTTACTATAGCGTAAAGAAGATTGCAAAGACTATGGATTTGCTCACTCCTTATGATTATGCTAAGTGGCAGTATGAGCTTGCTTTGCTCAAGAATCAGAAGGATATTACTTCTTACACAGATTACTTAGGTAACTATCAGGACATGGACATGTATAAAGATGTAGCTGCTAACGATTGGCAGGACATCGTTTATGGTCGTACAGGTCACACCTTCAATCAGAACTTGAACATCAATGGCGGTTCTGAGACCATTAAGTATGCATTCAGCTATGCCCACATGAACGACAAGGCTATTCAGATTGGCTCTAACTTCAAGCGCGACAACTTCAGCTTGAAATTGAACACTAAGCCAACCAAGAACACAACCCTCGACTTCCAGGTTCGCTATAGCGACACCGATATCCGTGGTGGTGGTGCTAACGATGCTACAGGTTCTATGGATACCGACCGTCGTTTGAAGTATGCTCTTTATTATTATCCAATGCCTCTCTCTAACCTCGACGAGAGCGCAGGTAGCGATGATGATGATCTTGGTAACCTCTACAACCCAGTTGTTTCTCAGTATGACAACGACCGTGTAAAGGAGCGCAAGCAGTTGAACTTTGCGGGTTCTTTCGGTTGGGAAATCATCAAGAACTTGAAGGCTAAGGTAGAGTTCGGCTATGACGACTACAATCAATATGATCAGCGTTACTATGGTAAGACAACTTATCAGTCTCGTAACAGTTTCTCTGACTTCCCTGGCTTGCCTGGTATCACTCTCGAGGATACAAATCGCCACAAGTTCCGCAACACCAATACTGTTAGCTATGACTTCAAGAAGCTCTTGAAGAGCAAGAAGCACAGTCTCAACATGATGGTTGGTCATGAGTATATCATTACCAAGAAGCGTACTCACTCTGACGAGATTCACGGATTCCCTTCAGACTTCGATTCTCAATCAGCTTGGAAACTTACAGGTCAGGGACACCCAGTAAAGGTTAACGATATCTACTCAGCAGATGACAAGCTTTTGTCATTCTTCACTCGTGCTAACTACAATTACGATGATAAGTATTTGTTGAGCTTCACATTCCGTGCCGATGCTTCTTCTAAGTTCTCTAAGGACAATCGTTGGGGCTACTTCCCATCAGCAGCTGCAGCATGGCGTATTTCTTCTGAGCCTTTCATGAAGGGCACCCAGAAGTGGCTCGACGACTTGAAACTCCGTGTGTCTTTCGGTACTGCAGGTAACAACAACATCCCTGTAGGTCAGCTCACACAGGAGTATCAGGCTGTAACTGGCGACCCTACTCTTTGGGTTAATGGTTTCAATACTATGTGGGCACCATCACAAACAATGGCTAACCCTAACTTGAAGTGGGAAACTACTATCACACGTAACCTTGGTCTTGACTTCACCGTATTGGATGGTAAGTTGAGCGGTTCGGTTGAAGGATATATCAACACCACCAAGGACCTTCTCATCAAGTTCCCTGTAAGCGGTACAGGTTATACCTCACAGTATCGTAACATGGGTGAGACTGAGAACAAGGGTCTTGAGGCAACATTGACATGGCATGCCGTAAACAAGAAAGATTGGGGCATCGACTTATCTGGCAACATTGGTTTCAACAAGGGTAAGATCAAGTCACTCGGTGGTATGCAGGAGTTTGGTGCTGAAACACGTTGGGCTTCTTCAGAAATCGGTAATGAGTACATCATCGCAGTAGGCGGTCAGGTAGGTCAGATTCGCGGTTATCGTAGCGCAGGTCGCTATGAGGTTAGCGACTTCAAGGGCTACAACGAGAAGACAGGTCTTTGGGAGCTCAAGGATGGTGTAGCTGATGCTACAGCAGTAGTTGGTACAATCCGTCCAGGTTCTATGAAACTTCAGGATATGCCAGGCGAAGATGGTACAGCTAATGGTACTATCGGCGACGAAGACAAGTGCATCATTGGTAATGTAAACCCAGACTTCACTGGTGGTTTCTCTATCAACGCACGTGCTTATGGCTTCGACCTCAGCGCAAACTTCAACTTCAGCGTAGGCAACGATATCTACAATGCCAACAAGATTGAAGGTACAATGACTGGTAAGTATCAGTATCGTAACATGCTCGACATCATGGGCGATGGCAAGCGTTGGACTAACCTCAACGAGGATGGTACACTCTGCAACGACCCTGTAAAGCTCGAGGAGATGAACAAGAATACTACTCTATGGTCACCTTATACAAAGCAGATGATTCTTACAGACTGGGCTATCGAGGATGCTTCATTCCTCCGTTTGAACACCTTGTCACTTGGCTACACATTGCCTAAGAACATCGTTAAGAAGTTGGGCATTAACAGCCTCCGCTTCTACTGCACAATGTATAATGTGTTCACCATTACTGGTTACAAGGGCTTCGACCCAGAGTCTGACTGTATCAAGAAGAACGGTCAGGAGAGCCTCACACCTGGTTGTGACTACTCTGGTTACCCACGCAGCCGCCAGTATGTATTTGGTTTGAACTTGAATTTCTAAACATTCCTTTACAAGACCAAACAATGAAAAAAATATTTAAGTTTTCAATCATGTCCATAGCTCTTGCTGGTGTAGTAACATCATGCGATATGGACGCCCCAACACAGTCTACTCTCGATGAGACTTCTGTGTTTTCACAGTATTCGTTGGCTGAGTCAGAGATTATGTCTATACACGTATCATTCTGTCAGACAAACTCTTACCGCGGACGTTTTCTACCTTATTATGGTCTTAACAGCGACCTTGAAACAGGTAGTGGAACACAGCCATCATATTCAAAGGCTATGTCGTACGACGATAAAAATAGCCTTTGGGCATACAACACACTGGCTACCAACGGTCAGATGAACACCGATAATAATGCCTACGCAATGTTCTACGAGGGTATCGAGCGTGCAAACCTCGCTATCCAGGGCATCCGCAAATATGGCAATATCGAGAATAACCGCGATATGGCTCAGCTCCTTGGCGAGGCTTTGACATTGCGTGCTCTCATCTACAACGACCTTATCAAGGCTTGGGGTGATGTTCCTGCACGTTTGCAGCCAAACAATGCAGACAATGTATATATGCCACGTTGCAACCGTGACTCTATATATAAGGTATTGCTCGCTGACCTTAAGGAAGCAGAAGACTACTGCTACTGGCCAAACGAGAATGTTATCACAAAGAGTACAGAGCGTGTAAGCAAGAGCTTCGTTAAGGGTCTTCGTGCTCGTATCGCTCTCTATGCTGGTGGCTATGGTCTTCGTGGCGATGGCTATCGCAAGAGCAAGGATCCAGAATTAGCATCTGACAAGATGTATGCTATTGCTAAGCAGGAGTGTGTCGACATCATCAATCAGCATTGCAACACTCTTGGTAGCTTCGAAGAGAACTTCAAGAAGCTTTGCCAGGACAATGTATCTGCAGGCGGTGAGTCGTTGTGGGAAATCCCATTTGCTTCTGGTCGTGGTCGTGTAGTTTATACTTTCGGTATCAAGCATCAGGCAGCAGACCAGTACACATCACAGAATCAGGGTGGTGCAAACGGTCCTCTTCCTTATCTTTATTATGATTATGACAAGGATGATATCCGTCGCGACATTACTTGTATTCCTTACGAGTGGAGCAAGGATCTTGTTGATGGCAAGTCATATCAGCAGCTTCGTGGTATCAACAAATGGTGCTTCGGTAAATTCCGTTACGAGTGGATGAAGTCAGAGCGTGCTCTTAGCCTTGGTAAGAATGATGATGGTGTTAACTGGCAGTACATGCGTTTGGCTGATGTTTACCTCATGGCAGCAGAGGCTATCAACGCTTTGGACAACGACCAGCAGACAGCTTGGAAATATATGAAGCCTGTTCTCGACCGTGCTCTTCCTGCTGCTAAGGTAGAAGCTTTGAAGGCTAAGTATACAGCTAATCAGGATGCTTTCTTCAAGGGTATCGTAGAGCAGCGTGCATTTGAGTTTGCTGGCGAAATGCTTCGTAAGGCAGACCTCGTACGTTGGGGAATCATCGACGAGAAGATGGCAGAGGCTAAGCAGAAGCTTACAGACCTTTCTAACCGCGCTGGTAGCTACGAAGACCTTCCTCTTAAGCTTTACTACAAGAACGAAGGCGAAAATATCGTAGTATATGGATTGAACCATGGTGATACTGACGCGGAAGGTGCTGCTCTCGATGGCTACAGCTCAAAGCAGTGGTTCGTAGATTCTAAGACAGGTGCCAACCTCTTGACCGAGGACTACATCAATGGTTTGTATGTAGGAAAGCCAAGCTTGAACTGCTTGTGGCCTATTTGGCAGACATTCATTGAGAAGAGCAATGGTTTGCTCAACAATGATGGCAACTACGGACAGCTCTCTGATTAAAATATTATTAGTTGGCAGATATAGCACTCTGCTGTATCTGCCAACAGATAATCTTTACAAAATACAATTCATAAATTGAACAATATGAAAAAATCAATCATAAACGCTTGCATCTTTGGTCTCGGCTTGTTGTCGATGACTGCATGTAGCGATCCAATGGACGAGATTACAAGCCTTATCGTAGACCGCAACTTCTCGCCTGTTAACTTTGAGACTAAAGATATCACAAAGGAGGGTGCTTCGTTCCAGTGGTCTGCAGTTAGCGGTGCAACAAGCTACGAACTCCAGCTCTTCGCTGATAAAGACCTTGACTTTAGTGGTGAGCCAACATTTGTATTCAAGAACATCTCTAAGGACGACATTCCTTACGCAGTAAGCGGTTTGATGTACGATACCCAATATTCTGCACGTGTTATGGCTATTGATGATAACGATGCCACTCGTAACTCTAAGTGGAGTGAAGTTTCATTCCGCACTAACGCACAGCAGATCTTTAAGTCAGTATCTAACTCTGATATCGCAGACCGCAGCGTTGTAATGAACTGGCCTGAAGGTGAAGATGTTACAACAATCTATGCTGTAAATTCAGAAACAGGCGACACCGTTACAACAAAAGCGCTTACCGAAGCAGAGATTGCGGCTGGTAAAGCTATAGTTGAAGGTTTGCAGCCAGAAACAAAGTATGACGTATACCTCTACAATGGTAGCAAAAAGCGTGGTACAAAGACATTTAAGACTATTGCCGACCTTAACGGTGCTATCGTAGTTCGCCCTGGTGACGACTTCGCTTCATTGATTAAGAATGCTGAGGCTGGTTCTGTATTCGCTTTGATGCCTGGTACATACATGATTATGTCTGAGGATGAAAAAGGTACAAGCGCTGTAGCAATCTCTAAGAACATCGAAATCAAGGGTATCTACCCTACTGCATCTCCTGTTATCCAGGGTCGTTTTGAGATTACCGATGGTGCTTCTGTTTCTATCGACAACGTAGTTCTCGATGGTTCAAAAAATGTTTCTACCGACCAGGCTTTCAACTTCAAGACTGCTGATGCAACATACCAAAAGGTTATCATCAAGAACTCAGAGATTAAGAACTATGCTAAGGGTATATTCTATGTTAACGTAGCATGTACTATTAACGAGCTTACTTTCAAGAATTGTTTGATTCACGACATTGAGTGCGATGGTGGTGATATGTTCGACAGTCGTAAGGGTCGCATAGACAACCTTAACCTCCTTGAGTCTACAATCTATAATAGTGCAGCTAGTCGCGACTTCATCCGTATGGACGATGCTTCATCTGCACTTGGTGGTGCACCTGTTATCACAGTTAACAAGTGTACTATTGATGGAGCATCTAACAAAGGTAAGCGTTTACTCTATGTTCGTTATGTAGGCAACGTAATCAACTGGACAAACAACATTGTTTCAAATACTGGTGCTGTATGGTCTAACCAATCAAAGACTGGCGTTCCAACATTCCAGAACAACGTATACTTCAACTGCTCTAAGCTCAATGTAGCAGACGTAGAGGGTAAGAGTAACATGTTTGCTGACGAGGCTGGCAAGGAAGATAACCCACAGTATAAGGATGCCGCTAAGGGCGACTTCACTATCGGTAACGAGAGTGTTAAGAAGCTTGAAGTTGGTGACCCAAGATGGTATTAATCCAAAAACAAGATGAGCTTTTGTATAGTTTGATAGACCATACAAAATAAGATAATTAAAGACTATACCCATAGGATACAAAATCTTGGGTATAGTCTTTTTTTTTTTACCAACCGCGATATCCAGTAAATCTGAAGAAAACGAAATATATCATATAAATGATTCAAAAGTGCAGCACCCATTTGGACGTTGCACTTTTTTTCTCCTATTCCAATCTCATTTTTACAGCTAATTTCTTGGAAGTTCCGAAAGAAAAGCGTATCTTTGCAGCGATAGTACCTAAGGAAGAGTGTACTACGTTTTCTGTTTGTTGGATTTATAAATTGAAATATATGGAGATAGTAGAACAATTCCCTTGCGAAGCTCTTGACAAGATATTCAAGAAATTGGCAGAATACGCCGACTCCAAAACCCTGACCAAAGAGGAACAGGAGAAATACGACAACAGCATGATGGTCATGTGGGACAATTATGCGGTATATAAGCATGCTGAGGAGAAAGGTAGGAAAGAAGCTAAAGAAGAAGATAGGAAAGAAGCAAAAAAGAAAAGCAAGAAGATTGCTTTGAAGTTGTTGGCACACAACTTTCCTATAGATGAAATTGCCGAACTTACCGACTTATCTATTGATGAGATCAAGAAATTGGAACAATATAATTAAGGTGTTCTAAACGTGTACTACGTTTTCTGTTTGTTGGATTTATAAATTGAAATATATGGAGATAGTAGAACAATTCCCTTGCGAAGCTCTTGATAAGATATTCAAGAAATTGGCTGAATACGCTGACTCCAAAACACTGACCAAAGAGGAACAGGAGAAATACGATAACAGCATGATGGTCATGTGGGACAATTATGCGGTATATAAGTATGCTGTGGAGAAAGCCTATAAAAAAGGATATGAAGAAGGATATAAAATAGGATACGAAGAAGGATATAAAATAGGATACGAAGAAGGGAAGAAAAAAAACAGCAAAAAGATTGCTTTGAACCTATTGGCATACAATACTCCAATAGACATCATAGCAAAATCCACCGGCTTATCTATAGATGAGATTAAGAAATTGGAACAATATAATTAAGGTGTTCTAAACGTGTACTACGTTTTTTATATTGTTGGATTTATAACTTCAATCAAACTATATTTAAAAGAAGTGCAACGCCCGGTGTGGGCATTGCACTTTTTTATTCTGTTCAATCATGATACTATGTTAAATAGTATTGAACAACATAAAATATTGAACAAAAAGTTCGTTCGTTTAAGTTTTGTTCATTATCTTTGCAGTGTTCAATAGAATTGAACATAACTGATATGTTGAACAAATAATAAAAATAATGGCAAACAATAATATAATAAACCAAGCATTGGATGCTCTAAAAGCAAGCCTTCCTATGGATGATGTCATGTCGACAACAGCCATTAAAGAGAAGTGTGTCAATGATAATGATACCATTGTTAAGATAATGAATGTAGATTTTGTGTGCCTTGTAAAAGAAAACATAACCAAGACTTCATTAAATCCTACATTAGCAACGATGCAAGCTATGAACAATGACAAGCAGCAAATCTTGCTAGTTACACAATATGTCACACCGCAGGTATCAACAGAACTGGCAAGCAAAGGCATTAACTATCTTGACTGTGCAGGAAACTGCCTTGTAAGATACATGAAAAGGGGAAATTTAATTTTCCAAATATCCAATCAAGGCAGGAAAAATACAGAACCACAGGTTAAGACATATCCCGTATTTCAAGATGCCGGATTGAAAGTCGTATTTTATCTGTTGCAAAATGCAGACAATGTAAAGAAGCCTTATCGAGAAATAAAAGAGCAGATTGGTGTATCTTTGGGCAGCGTGAAAAACATCTTGGACGAACTTGCAAGACGTGGTTTTGTCTGTGATACACGAAATGGTCGTGCTATTAAAGACAAAAAGAAACTGCTTGACTTATGGGTTAGCAATTACAATGAAGTTCTGAAGCCAAAGCTATTGGTAGGTACAATGGCATTTAGAACAGAAGCGAAAAGAAACGAGTGGAAAAATATAGAGTTACCACAAGGAATGGTATGGGGAGGAGAACCTGCTGCCAACTTAATAGATGGCTACTTACAACCAGGAAGTTTCGACATATACACGGAATTACCAGCTGCACATCTGATGCGAACTGGGGCTGTCAAGCAAGATGTAAATGGTGAAATTCATCTATACAACAAATTCTGGAATTGGGAAACAGACAACAGGACTATTCCTGCAATATTAATCTATGCAGACTTGATGGGTAGTGGCAACTGTCGCTGCTTAGAGGCTGCGCAACGCATATTAAAGAATGAGCTTAAAGATTTCGAGTGAAAAAATAAACAATCCATTCCTTGTGGATTTATTGGAGAAGCTTTCAGACAGCTTCCGAAAAATGAATCATGACTTCTTTATCATAGGAGCCACTGCTAGAGATATAATCATGAAGGAGATGCTGGACACGTCATCACGCAGAAAGACAAGAGACTTGGACTTGGCTATAGCTGTTCCAAACTGGCAAGAATTTGACAAAATAAAAAATCGTTTGATTGCGGATGGTTTCGAGAAAGACAAGTCAAAACACCAACGCTTCTATTATGGTGACTATGAGATAGACGTTGTTCCATATGGATATGTCGCCAAAGAAGATGACAACATCTATTGGCCACCCGAAGAAACAATAGCTATGTCCGTAAAAGGTTTTGATGAAGTGCTTTCGGAAGCTATTACGGTTAATCTTGATAACAGATTTACCATAAAGATTGCTTCTTTGCATGGATTATTCTTGCTGAAGTTTAATGCTTGGATGGACAGACATCTAACCACTAATAAGGATGCAGAGGATATGTCCTTCATCTTGGATAAATATCTTATGGCAAACTTGAATCGAGAAGCGTATATGGAAGTGTATGATTGGGAAGATTTTGACGAATATGTGGCTGGTGGCTACTGGCTGGCAAACGATTTGGCAAAATTGCTTACCAAAGACCAACTAACATATTATGCATGCAAAATAAACGAGGAATTGAAGTTGGAAGAGAGAAGCTATTTGATAAGCCAAATTCTCAATTCGCAATCAGGTTTAAATTATGACCAAGTAAGGAGAACATGGCAAGTCATTTCAGACGTGTTTCGCTCAGCCACAGAATAAAGGAAATGATAATGGAAGATATAAAATATTGTAGCCAGAAAGGTTTAGGTGATATAAACCAAGATTTTTTCTTGTGCAATCAATTACAAGATGGGACTTGCATCGCTATCCTTGCTGATGGCATGGGTGGCTTGCAATATGGTGAAATCGCAGCTGACATTGTTGCACAAAGTATTTATGAAACATTGACAGGACATTCTTCTGTGGATATAACAGAGCTATTTGTCAAGGCTTTTAAACAAGCTGACAATGCAGTTGCAGATAAATGTAAGGCACTTAGTTGCAAAATGGGAGCAGCTGTTACCGTCTTATATCTAAAAGGTGACATAGCATATTACGCATGGCAAGGAAATGTCCGTCTATATGGCAAAAACGGAAAAAGCATATATCAGCTTACAGAAGATCACCAAAAAGAAGGTAACAATTGTACTTTTCTAACTCGTTGCGTTAATGGAAGAGGCTTCCGCTACCCAATATCCATTCAAGAAACGAAAATATCAGACATGGATTCGTTGTTCTTATGTACTGATGGATTCTATCAATCCAGGAATTGCCTAGATTCAATTATAAATGAAGGACGATTGCCAATCCGTATCGAAAATCTGGAAGATGACGCATCCTGCATTCTCATACAGTTGCACAATCGTTGATACAATAAGAGACATGGCAGAAAAAGTTGTTGACATACAACTTTCCTATAGACGAAATTGCTGATATTACCGACTTATCTATAGAAGAGATTAAGAAATTGGAACAATATAATTAACAAAACTTTGGCAAATTTTGCCCCACACGCCCTGGGCTAGGAGCTTTTGGGCCTTCAGCCCGTTCTTGAACCACATGCGAAAGTTCAGAAAGTAAAAAACGCAAGCCCGCTAGGCGTAAAAAGAACGCCTGGCGGGCTTGCGTTTATGGTTGTACAACTAAATAGGTTATGGTTGTACAACTAAATAGGTTATGGTTGTACAACTAAATAGGTTATGGTTGTACAACTAAATGGGTTATGGTTGTACGACTAAATGGGTTATAGTTGTACAACTAAATGGGTTATGGTCGTACAACTATAGGGTGTATGGTCGTACAACTATAGGGTGTATGGTTGTACGACTATAAGGGTTGTAGTTGTACGATTAAAAGGTGTTGTCACTAGGCTCGGCAGAGCTGCTGACTGCAGTCGGCAGAGCTGCTGAGCCTAGTGGCAACCTTCGAGAAGCTGTCTCCTTCAACCTAAGAAACTATCTCCTTGAACTAAAAGAGACGTCTCCTTGAACCCAAAGAAACGTCTCCTTTTGCTTATTTAATCACATTCTTTCGCAAGTTATGCCCCTTCAGCCCGTTCTTAAACCACTTGCGAAAGTTCAGTAAGAATAATAGAGGGCGTGTCATAAATGCGATGACATGCCCTCTTTTTTTTCGCTATTTCAGCCACTTCAGGCAGCCAACGCAGCCACTTCATTTTATCAAATAAAGTGCCTCATTCAAGCTACGAATACGCCTCTTGAAGCCCATGAAGTCGAATCTTCAAGCCAACGCAGTAATAACTTGAAGCCAGCGCAGTCATATCTTAATACCAGCGCAGCGGTATGTAGCGACTCAATGAAACGTATGAGCTTGCGCAATAACATGCAAGGTTTCATCAGCCTACTTTATAGGGCAAATTCTTTGAAAGAAAAATTATTGGCTCTTCGCAATTTTTGGTGCATAATGCCCAACTGCAGAATTCTTTAAGAAA
>ERZ1034973.1810-NODE-1810-length-11682-cov-6.907027_pt1 | contig 11682 bp, 9 predicted proteins | sample MGYA00520686_ERZ1034973 | MGnify/ENA primary metagenome ERZ1034973 (study PRJEB33766, sample SAMN09781775) | gut metagenome | biome: gut microbiome | host: Homo sapiens | place: Madagascar | study: EMG produced TPA metagenomics assembly of the PRJNA485056 data... | reverse complement strand
CGGGGCTTAGCTTTTCTTAAGTCCCGAAACCGAGCCGACAGGAATGATCTGACGGGCTTGGCGTACCTTATCCCCCGAAACCGAGCCGACAGGAATGATCTGGCGGACTTGGCGTCCCTTAATCAGCGGTTAACGAACATAAAATCCACTCTCCACCTCAACCGGCACAACCTTCTCCTCAACCCCTTCAATCCCAATAAAACTCTGCCTATACAACATCTCCACCATCCTGGCAAGATCCTCCCTGGTCCCCTGCGCCTCCATCTCGACACGCTCATCCCAGTTATTCCTCACCCATCCGGTCACTCCCAGAGAACTCGCAATATAACACGCCCGATACCGAAACCCGACCCCCTGCACTCTCCCCGAAAACCAATAATGCTTCCTGATCAGATTCTCACTCATCTCCGACCCATGTCCCTCCTGCAAGTTATTCTTCCCCCAGACTCCCCGGCCCCTCTCATACTCCCTGGTATCATCCGCACCCGTCTCAGAATCCTGAAGAAAAGTTCTATACTTCTTTTTCTTTCTATTACCAAATATACTCACTCAGTCATCCTCATCTCATCAGTCGCTCTACACATATACACCCCTGCTCCCTGTTTTTCACAATTAAAGCAAGGGAACTCACCTGACTCGATCAAACTCTGATCACAAATCCATCTTTTCTCGCCTTAGCTTCCGGATACTCTCCAGAACGATAACCAAGTACACAATGGCCAATACCAATATAAGACTCCGGCACACCCCATTCAGCTTTCAGCGCTTTACCCTCTTCAGACGCAAACACTTCTCTCGCACGATGAATCCAGCAGGAATCCACACCAACTGCATGAGCCGCATTCATCAGATTTCCCATAACAAGACTTCCATTTTCCACACAAGTGCCCTGCTCACTGTCAGCAAAAACCACAATAACAGTCGATGCTCCATAAAACGGATCGCTCTTTGCCCCCATTACATCCGCATTCATTTTAGAAAGCTTCGCAACAAGCTCCGGATTCTGAGTCACTACCATAAGAGTTCCCTGCTGTCCCATTCCACTCGGCGCATACTCACCAGCTTCAAGAATCTCATTTAATACCTCTTCCGGCACAAGATCTTTCTTATATCCACGTACACTTCTGCGTTCTAAAAGATTTTTCATTGTTTCATTCATGTCAGTATCCTCCTGTATTTTCACATAGTAAACAGCAACAAATTTTCCTATATTATACCACCACCTTTGTCAAAACTCATCTATAATTTCACACTTTCACAGACAAATCATCCTTGCCCCCAGTCCCTATCTAGTCTATAATGGAAAGTATACTATTACGAGGTGTAACTTATATGAACAAAAAAGAAATTTCCGAAATCAAGAAGCAGTTCACACCAGAGAACTGCTCTATCACCCGCATTTGCGGATGCTATGTTGACGGAGAAAAGAACAAAAAAACCGAATTAAAAGAAGCATTTCTCTCCCTCTCCGAAGAAGAAATGTTCAAATATTTTGATATCTTCCGCAAATCCCTTTCCGGAACAATTGGGAAGAACCTGATGAACATGGAATTTCCTCTTGAACAGGAATCCGAAGGCGGAACTCAGCATTTCCTTATGAAACTGAGAGAAAGCAAACTTACAGACGATGCACTGGTCGAGAGTTTTTACGATAAAATCATCGAAAACTATGATTATCCGGAGAATTATTACATTATCCTGATTCATGGAGTATATGACATTCCCGGAAAATCCTCCGATGGTTCCGAAATGTTTGATGCCTCAGATGAAATTTACGAACACATTATGTGTTGCATCTGCCCGGTGAAACTTTCCAAAGCAGGACTTTGCTATAACGCGGAGACCAACAGCATTCAGGACCGCATCCGCGACTGGATCGTAGAACTTCCGGATGTTGCTTTTCTTTTCCCGCAGTTTAATGACCGCAGTACGGATATTCATGGAGTTCTTTATTATAGTAAGAACGTAAATGAACTCAGAGATATTTTTATTGATGAACTCCTTGGATGCAATGCCCCTCTCTCCGCCGGTGGACAGCGTGACTCTTTCAATGCACTGGTCGAAGATACACTTGGTGAGGACTGCAGCTATGATACGGTATTAAATATTCACGAGAAATTAAACGACCTGATTGAAGCTCAGAAAGATGAACCGGAGCCTGTAGTTCTGACTAAATCCGAAGTGAAACGTCTTTTCGAAGAATGTGGCGTAGAAGATGAGAAGTTACAGTCTTTTGACGAGCAGTATGAAATTACTGCCGGAGAAAAATCCTCTCTGGTTGCTTCTAATATTACCAATACACGAAGATTCGAGATTAAGACTCCTGATGTTGTCGTTCACGTAGACCCTGAACGTGCCGATCTCGTTGAGACACGCGTGATTGATGGACGAAAATGTCTTGTAATTCCAATGGAAGGTGAAGTCGAACTTAATGGCATTCGCGTACATACAGGAAGTGAAGATTCTTCGAACGAGGAATTCAGCGAAAAATTTAGCGAAGATTTCAGCAACGGAAGCCATATTAAAGCAAACGATGAATTCAGTGACACAATAGAGGAGGCATCTGATGCAGAATAATCGTAAACTATTATTTTTTGACATTGATAAGACTTTACTTACCCCTTATCCATGGGCTGTTCCGGCCAGTGCAAGAATTGCTTTAAAAAAAGCCCACGATAATGGACACCTGCTTTTTGTCAACTCCGGACGTACTTATGCCATGATTCCTGAAATAATCCGGAAGATTGGCTTTGACGGATATGTCTGTGGATGTGGCAGCCAGATTTATATGAATGGAGAACTTTTATTTTCCAGTTCAATTCCCAATTCACTCTGTCGTGAAATAATAGAAATACTAAGAAATTGCAAGATCCCCGCATTTTTTGAGCGTCCGGACAAAATTTTATATGATAACGGATCCTGTTCTCTTCCTGGTGCTATCCAGAATCTGAAAACAGAAGTTGAAGTAGAAGATTTATCTCTCTACACTTCCGAAATCTACCATAGTTTTACATTTGACAAGTTTCTGGCATTTCCTGCCGCAGACTCTGATACGGATACCTTCCGCAAATTTGTTGATGAACATTTTCTGTGTTTTATCCATGATGATAAAGCCTGGGAATTAACTCAGAAAAATTGCAGCAAGGCAACAGGGATCCGGTTTCTGGCTGACCGCCTGGGAGTATCAATCAAAGATACCTTTGCTTTTGGCGACAGCACAAATGATCTTCCTATGCTTCAGTTTGCCGGAAACAGCATTGCAATGGGTGATTCAGATCCTTTGATTCTTCCTCATTGCACTTACCAGACAACCAATATCGAGGATAATGGCATCGCTAATGCATTAAAGCATTTCCTCCTTATTTAATATAAAGCATATAGAAATAACATTTTTGAATATGTTATTTCTATATGCTCAGGAGAATCAATATGAGTATATTTAATCATGAATTTGATGCCGAAACTACACCTTTGTATTTTTCTCTTGCATTAACAAGATCTTATAACATCTACATTGTATACTTTCTGCTATTTATAGTCTGTATCACATGTTTTGGATATCCGGTTAATGTTCTTCCTGTCGCGGGGTGGCTGGCTGCATGTCTTCTTGCAAGACATTACATGAATCGTATCTTTATACGATGGAACTTTTTATTTTATGTTATCATTTCCACAGGATGGATTTCTTATTTCATCTATTATTATGGATGGAATGTTGGCGGTACCAGCTTTATCCTGCCGCTAATGTTAATTTCAATGTTTTCCCTGTATGATACAACCTTTAACAAAATTGCATTTGCAGTTTTTTTATTCATACTGAGAATGGCACTATTTTTTCATTGTCAGAATTATCCGCCAATATACGTCCTTACAGAAGCACATATGCTGATTGTACAAGTTTTAAATACTATTTTATCATTTGTGATCACGGGTGTGATCTGTCTGACATTCAGCGATAATCTTCAGAAAGCAGAGAAGCATCTCATGCTGTATAACATTGAATTAAGACAACAGGCCGGAACCGATCCTCTTACTACTCTGTATAACAGACGCCGTATGGAAGAGGTTCTGGAAAATCACATTAAAGCTAATCCTTATGAAAATTTCAGCATTGCCATTGGCGATATCGATTTTTTCAAAAAAATCAATGATACTTATGGTCATAATTGCGGCGATCAGGTTCTAAAATCTCTCGCAGAACTTTTTAAAGAAAAAACGCTTGGTTCAGGACACGTCTGCAGATGGGGCGGCGAAGAATTTCTCTTCTTCTTTCCGGGAATGAATCTTGACAATGCAAGTACAATCATGAATGAAATTAATATAGCAGTCAGCAAATGTATCATAACCTATAAAGATATTACAGTTCACGTAACTATGACTTTCGGTGTAGAAGAAAACGACTATCAGTCAAATATTTCAGAATTAATCAAACATGCGGATGATAAGCTTTATTACGGAAAAACACATGGGCGCGATACCGTAATTTCCTGATATTGCAGAACTTTCCGGTACCATTGCATTTTATGGCATACACAAGGGTATTCCTGATTCAAGGTTTTTGCGCAATTCATCAGAAAATATTATTCTGGCAATGCAAAAGCAGCTATATGAGAAACGTTTTTTGTTTTCCATATAGCTGCTTTTATTATGTTACCTTATGTTTATTATTCATTACCACAATTCTCTGCGATACAGCAATATAATTTTCCTGTCTTATTCCGCAGCTTCTGTCGGTGTTGCTTCTGGTGTTTCTGTAGCTTCAGCTTCTTCTGTTGGTGTTACAGTTGCCTCTGTATCTTCTGCTGCCGGTGTCTCAGTTGCTTCAGCTTCCTCTGTCACATCAGCCTCCGGTGTTGGTGTTGCTTCTTCTGTTACTTCTGGTGATGGAGTAGGTGTCGAAGTTGGAGCTGTAAAAGTATGTTTATCTGTGATCTTAAGTGTCTTAAGAACTTTCTTTACTACTTTTACATCCGCATCATCCAGCCACTGATTTGTTGTCTCTGTGTAATATGTGCTCTCTTTGGAATTCTGAAGAGATTCTCTCTTGGATGCTGTTGCATCCTCATCATTAATCTTATCAAGTCTTACTACATAATATCCTGTATCAGTCTCAATAATATCATCTGCAACCTCTCCGTCTTTCAGTCCACGTAAAACACTAATAACTTCGTCCGGATATGCTGCCCCGCTGGAGTCTTCATCCTCATCTTCGCTTTCTTTAGTTGTAAAATTACCCTGTACTGCTGAGTAACTCTCATCTACTCCCTGAGCAACTTCGCTCATATCAGCTGTCGGATCTTCTTTCATTTTGTCAAGAATCTCCTGAGCCTGTTCTTTCTTAGTTTCTTTATCTTCGTCTGTTACATCATCACCACTTGTAGAGATACTTACATAAGTAAAGGTTGTCTGATTTGCCTCATCATCAGAAACTGTGATATTTCCCTCTGCAACAATCGGGTCATACATCTTTTTCTGAATTGTCTGAAGCTCCAGTAATGTTTTTACCTGATCCTCTGTTACAGCGAGTTCTTTGATTGTCTCTTCGCTGTTTGCAGCCATAAACTGTGATGCAGCATCTGCGATTGCTGTTTCATCTTCATCTGTAAGTTCTACATTGTAATCAGATGCTTTCTCTTTCAGAATATACATTTTCTCAATGGATTCCAGACTGCTTGTCACTGCCTGATCACCATATGTCTCTCCAGAATCTTCATCTGCTGTCTGATCCCAGATATTATCCGCGCTTCCCATATAAGACATATACATGGCGGTTGTCCGCTGCTGCTGTTCACGCGCATAAAGGCTGACAACTCCAAGCGGAATATCTATCCCGTCTACTGTAGCCACTGTTTTTGTTCCATCTAATGTTTTACTTCCGCAGCCTGTAAGCATACCAACTGACATCACACCTGCCAGTGCTGCTACGGCTGTTCTCTTTGCCATTTCTTTCATTTCTTCCTCCATATTATCAGTCTGGTCTTTCTTCATGTCCCACTTTTCCAGACTGTGCTATTACTAGAGTATAAACTTTTTTCCTGCTGAGGGCAAGGTAAATTAAAAAATAAGTGCTATATTTCACATATTTATCACGATCTTCAAACACACTCTTCAGCCATATTCTTAAGTTCTTCTGCAAATTCCGTCAGCGCAGGAATCAGACTGCCCTGAGGTTCCAGGATAAATTTCGGTTCCTGCTCATTCTTAAACTGCAAGCTTCTTCTGTATTTCTGCATGAGAAGCGGAATCCCTTCCGGATTCAGCTTTGCTTTTTCATAAAGTGTAATGCGCACTGATTTTCCGATCTGCTTAATTTCTGTCACATAGCCCTGATGTGCGATAGCTTTCAACTTCGCGATTGCAAGGAGATTCAGCACTGCCTTTCCAGGTTCACCAAAACGATCCAAAAGTTCCTCTAACATATCATCATAGTCCTGCTGCGTTTCGATTCCAGCGATTCGTTTATAAATATCAAGTTTCTGGAATTCATTGCTGATATAGGAATCCGGAATAAATGCATCGATATTGAGGTCAATCGATGTCTCAAAATCTTCCATTGTATGGATTCCTTTTGCCTCTTTGACTGCCTCGCTGAGCATCTTGCAATAGAGATCATATCCCACCGCATTCATATGTCCATGCTGCTGTGCACCCAGCAGATTTCCCGCACCTCGAAGTTCCAGATCTCTCATGGCAATTTTAAATCCACTTCCCAGATCCGTATATTCACGAATAGCCGCCAGACGCTTCTCCGCAGTCTCCTTCAGCATCACGTTCTGCCTGTACATCAGGAATGCATACGCCGTTCTGTTAGATCGACCGATTCTTCCTCGAAGCTGATAAAGCTGGGAAAGTCCGTATCTGTCGGAATCATGGATGATCATGGTATTTACATTGGAAATATCCAGCCCTGTTTCAATGATCGTAGTCGAAACCAGTACATCAATATCACCATTTACAAACGCATACATGACATTCTCAAGTTCTCTCTCGCTCATCTGTCCATGTGCAAAATCCACCCTCGCATCCGGCACAAGTTTCGCTATGCGCAGGGCAACATCCGCAATATCCGTAACACGATTATAGACATAATAGACCTGTCCGCCCCTGCGCAGTTCTCTGTTGATTGCCTCCCGGACTGTCTCCTCATCATACTCCATAACATAGGTCTGAATCGGCATTCTGTCCATCGGCGGTTCCTCAAGAACACTCATATCACGAATTCCAATGAGGCTCATATGCAAAGTACGCGGAATCGGCGTTGCTGTCAAAGTCAGCACATCTACATCCTTTTTCAGCTGCTTGATTTTCTCTTTATGCGCAACCCCGAAACGCTGTTCCTCATCGATGATCAGAAGTCCAAGGTTCTTAAACTGTACATCCTTCGACAAGACTCTATGTGTTCCGATAATTACATCTACCTGTCCCTTTTTCAGGTCTTCAATCGCTTTCTTCTGCTGCGCCGGCGTACGGAAACGACAGAGAAGTTCCACTCGTACCGGGAACTCTTTCATTCGCTGTACAAAGGTGTTGTATATCTGCTGTGCAAGAATAGTTGTCGGGGCAAGATACGCCACCTGTCTGCTCTCCTGCACTTCCTTAAATGCGGCGCGCAGAGCAACCTCTGTTTTACCATAACCTACATCACCGCAGATCAGACGGTCCATGATTTTCGTGCTCTCCATATCCCGCTTGGCATCTTCAATGGCGCTAAGCTGATCTTCTGTCTCCTCATATGGAAACATTTCCTCGAACTCCCTCTGCCATACCGTATCAGGACCACAGACATAGCCTTCCTTTTCCTGACGTACCGCGTAGAGCTCTACCAGCTCTTTCGCAATATTTTTGACAGCTCCCCGGACCTTGCTTTTCGTCTTATTCCATTCCTGCGTTCCAAGCTTATTCAGTTTCGGAGTTTTTGCCGTATCACCGCCCGAGTATTTCTGAAGACAGTCTAACTGAGTTGCCAGAATATAAAGATTGCTGCCGCCACGATATTCAATCTTAATATAATCCTTAACGATCCTGTCCACTTCCACTTTCTCAATTCCGCGATAAATACCAAGCCCATGCTTCTCATGAACCACAAAATCCCCGATAGAAAGCTCTGCAAAATCCTGGATACGCTTTCCGTTATAATTCTTTTTCTTCTTTCTCTTCTTCTGTTCCTGACCAAAAGTATCCGGCTCTGTCATCACCGCAAATTTGATCAGTGGATATTCAAAGCCTTTTTTCGCATGACCATAAACCACCATGATCTCACCCGGCAGAATCTCCCTGTCATAATCCTGCCCGTAAAAAGCAGCCAGTCCTTCTTCCTGGAGATCCTTCGCCAGTCGTTCAGCTCTGGTACGGGAACCGGAGAGCAATGCGATCTTGTATCCCTGTTTCTTATACTGGTGAAGATCCTTTACCAGAAGTTCAAAGCTACTGTTATACGAACTGACTGATTTTACTTCCAGATAAAATTTCTCCCGGACCTTCCAGCCCGCCTGCTTCGGTTCCAGCGCACAGACAGAAATACAGTTTCTCTTATTTAATTCTTTCTGAAGTTCTTCAAAAGAACAAAGCCAGTTGTCCGGCAGATTCTGGCTGCCTTTTTCCTCGCGGTGCATACGGCTCTGGCGATATTCCTCTTCTACTGCTTCACCTTTCTCCGTCAGTCGATTCGGTTCATCCAGAAAAATAACCGATTTCTCCTTTGGAAAATAATCCAGGAAAGAAACCATATCAGATTCCCCGATATGTTCTACTGCCGGATAAATCGTAATCTCCTCCAGATTCTCGAGGGATCTCTGGCTCTCAGCGTCAAAACTTCGTATAGAATCGATCTCATCCCCCCACAGTTCGATTCTCCATGGATTTTCCTCTGTGAGGCAATAGATATCCACAATACCACCGCGAATAGAAAACTGTCCCGGCATTTCCACCTGACCTACACGCTCATATCCCAGATCCACCAGTTTATTTTTCAACTGATCCATGTCTATCGTACTGTCATTTTCATAATGAATCAGCTGGCTTTTTATTTTTTCCAGCGGTTCCAGGAAATCCATGCATCCGTCAATGCTTGTGACAACTGTAAGTTCCTTTTCCTCCAGCAATGCCCGGATTACTTTCATTCTCTGCCGGATCAGCAGATTTCCATGAATATCTGCCTGAAAGAATAGAAGATCCTTTGCCGGATAGGAATATATTTTCTTATCATAAAACCGGTAATCTTCATAGATTTCTCTGGCCCGGCGTTCATCTTCTGCCAGGATCAGACGATATGGCGCAGTCTCGGAAAGACCGTACATCAGATGGGATTTCTGCGATTCCATACATCCCGAAACCTGCAGAATCCCCTTATTTGTTTTACTTTTTTCTTTAATCTGTTCAAACTCTGCAAGTCCCTGCAGAGGTGCCATAAATGCTTTCATATTCACCTCTTATATGTCTCCGATAAATAAATCTTTCTGCCATTCATTGCTATTCGTAAGTCCCACCCACTGCTTTTTGCTTCTCGCAATTGAAGCAGGGGACTTACTTGATTCGGTTAAAAATATTACGTCAAAAGTTCCAGAACACTGTGGCAAGATAAAAGCGGCACCTGTTTTCCTGCTGTAGCATCATTAACAGTCACCGCTTTTCTTCCTTTTCTTCCATTAAAAGCAGCCAGCATGTGCCACTTACCACTTTGCCGCTTCTTACTTCTGTGCAGGTACTTTTCTGTTATATTCGTTCATCGCCGCATCTACGCCCTGTGAGATCATGATATCCACAGCCTTTGCCGCTTTTTCTATTGCTTCATCCACAAGTTTTCTGTCTTCTGTGGAAAATCTGCCAAGTACATGATCTGCAAGATCCCATCCCTTTGGCTTAGCTCCTACACCTACTTTAATGCGCAGAAACTTCTCTGTGCCAAGCTGACGGATAATATCCTTAATTCCATTGTGTCCACCTGCGCTTCCCTGCTTACGGATGCGAAGCTGTCCCGGTTCCAGATCAATATCATCATAAATAACAATCAGTTCTGTCTCCGGATCAATTTTGAAATAATTCGCCATCTCGCGGACAGGTCCGCCACTCAGGTTCATAAAAGAAAGAGGTTTCATAAGAATAACCTTTTCTCCGCCAATCATCGTTTTTCCGTACATGGCATTAAATTTCACGCCGCCCTGCGGAACATTGTAGTCCTCTACCAGATGATCAATGGTGTCAAATCCCATATTGTGCCGTGTTGCTTCATACTCTCTCCCGGGATTTCCCAGTCCCACTACTAAATACATATGCGCGTCTCCTAATTAAAATATACCATTTCGTCTTTCAGAGGTTCGCATTCTTTTGCATCACTTGCATAAAGCACAATGCCTTCGCCCTGATATTCTGTACGGTTTTCAAAAGCAACCTTTGCAGTTACCTCTACCCAGCTTCCTTCTTTGATATGAGATGCATTATCACTTCTGCACACATATCCAAGAAATGTAGTATCATCTGCACAGCAAGTCATTGCAACACGTCCCGGAACAAAGAATTTGCTTCCCATTCCACGAGGTTTCATAACACGACCTTTAAAGCGTACAGTTTTACCCACATATTTCTCCGGGTTATCCATTGCATCTACAAACCAGATTCCGTAATCTTCCGGCTGGATCTCAATGACAGGTGCATCAATATCAAACGGCATCTCATCCTGGAAAATGTCGTCCATTTCACCTTCTTCATCCTCAAAAATAACCTCTGCACTCTGATTTGCGACCTTAATTCCACGTCTGTATGCAGGAAGCGGATCTCCCTCTTTACAACGGTTAAATACAACCATATCTGTATTTCTCACCATATCCATGAACAGAGACTTCATATTTGCCATATAAACCTGATAAGTTGTCGCATCTACGCAGGTAATCTCCTGCTCAATACCCCAGCCGTCCGGAAGCTCCATCTGCTCGAATTTACTTACAAGCCACATTCCATTGTATTCGATCACAACACGTTCCGGCTGATGGATGATATCCATCGCAGCCAGACGCTGAGGAGTCAGATCTTCTTCATCCTCGATCACTTCTATAACTGTGTTTGTAAGTTTCAGTTTATCCATATCATATTCTTCTTCGCCTTCTTCGCAAAGAATCAGCAGTGTCTTTCCATCAATGGCGAAATAGTCCTGCTGTAATGTAAAATCCAGGAAAGTTGTCTTTCCACTCTCCAGAAATCCTGTTACCAAATAAATGGGAACTCTGATATCATCCATAATTCTATTTCCTTTATCCTGATTATTTTGTCACTGCGCTACGGTTTATCTGTAAGCCGTAACTTTTTTTATTACCGGACGCGGTAATTGTTTTTTATTCTGCAAGGCCAAATAACTCTGCAAGTTTATCTTCTTTCAATTTAGAACCAATCACGCAGAGACGGCCCGTATATTCCGGTGCTCCCTCACGAATCTCTGTTTCTTCCGGAACCATATCAAAGTAGATCCATGTTCCATCTTCTGCCGGAAGCATTCCTTTTGCACGAAGGATGATACCGTAATCTTCAGAAGCAGAAAGAGCTTCGAGCATTTTCTCAAGTCCTTCTCTTGTATACTTCTTAATTGTCTCGCGTCCCCAGCTTGTAAATACTTCATCTGCATGATGATGGTGATGATCCTGGTGGTGATCATGTCCACAGCCACATTCATCATTGTGGTCATGATGATGATCA